>JAABUS010008458.1_pt1 | contig 11304 bp, 11 predicted proteins | sample 5560161 | NCBI WGS metagenome assembly JAABUS01 (sample SAMN10711885, study PRJNA513376) | rock metagenome | isolation source: Antarctica rocks | place: Antarctica: Victoria Land, Trio Nunatak nord | collected 2016-01-04
GTATCTAGCTGCAATGGCAGTGCATCCTCCCCACAATATACTACATGCATCAGCCCCATGATGTCATCTCTAGACTTGCCCCTGCTGCGGCTCGTCATTGTTGCGCAGTCACTGCAAGCATTTTATGAAGCACAATTCTTTCAATTACTAGTATACTTCTGTAGGAAAGTCACTGACACTAGCGTCAGCAAATGCCGCAAAGAAGGTAGTATTGGCCGTAAGCTGGCTAACACCGGAAACAAATGAGCAATGGCATGCTGAGGGCCATGCTGAGGGGCATGCTCAGGATTACGCTCACTATCAGAGTCCGTCAACCTCAGATGAGCTCACGCGCATCGTGCTGCTCCGTATACCGGCGGCAGGCTCCGTGCAGGCTGTGGCACACGGGATGACTAAGCCTCAAAGGTGGCCGGTAATAGATTCCGCCAAATTTGCAAGGTGGCTGGTTAGCCATTTATAGGGGAATTCCTTTGCAGCCGCATTGCCAATTTTGCAGCCGCATTTACGACAACTCCGTGATCACGTGCCTGCCAGCGAGGGCAAGATCTGAAACCAGAGACCAAGAATAACCAGAGACCCCTCAACCTCTCTTGTGTAGGCGTGACGTCCCTCATGTGCCAGCAAGAGTGACACACGTCGGCTATGCAGGGTCTAGGGACACCGTACTCGACTTCAGAGGCTAAGCATGGCTTGCGCATCCGTGGCCTACCAGTGAGGTTGCCTTGGCGGCCCAGCCTTGTTGACAGGCACTCGAGTTCGCGACGACTGGTGTTATCCACATTCCTGTTTCAACACGTGTAAAGTGTGCGGCTGCAGATTTTCATTGTTCACTGAACTCGCTGCAGCGTGTCAGCCCAGTTTCAATCTGTCAGCTTGGCTATCTTTATCAGCACATCTGCACACTGTCAGCTTAAACACAGCCTGTCAGCCCTGCTTCTAGCTTGTAGATCCAGCTGCAGGATGTCACCCCAGCATTGTCAACTTGGCTGCAAATTTGTCAGCTCGGCTGCAGCTTATCAGAGCGGCTGCAACCTTTCAAGCTCCACTCAACAGCAAACTGTCATCACAAATTCCATTCAGGTACTCCAGCTTGGCTCAGCTGCAAGCATTCAGCTTTGCTGCAATGTTTTAGTTCGTAAACCTCCTGCGAGAATATGATGGTGTGCAAAGTTTGCTTCAGGCTTGCTCAGCAGCTATGTTAGGTGTGTTCTGGACTTTCTGCCGACACTTGTTGCTTTTGCTGATGGTCCTCTGCTGCTCGTCGTCCAGTGGCCTGGCAAGTGACGTGTGTGTGCATGTGTCGAAAGCCTGACAAAGTGTTCTGCGGTGATTGTGAGCGCATGTTAAGCTGATGACCCATCATAAATCAACATCCAAAAATATCATGTCATCTACAAACTGCCAGGATACTTCAATCTAGCTTAGTTTTTGAGCCTTTTGAGGTTTACCTGGACATTGCAGCTCTACAAGGCTGGAAACCCGTACTCCAACTTTGCTGACATGACTGTTGCCTGCATCACTCCTCCATGGAGTTCTGCTACGGACAGCAAAACATGAATCTGCAGCTGTGAATGCGGTGACCTTCAAAGCTTTACGTCCATTCATAATCACATTCTCTTGCCAAACCACAAGCAGCACCCGCAAACATATCCTGATCTGCGAGCTGTGTGTGCCTACAAGTCATGTGGTGCATGTGATTTACTTCATGATGTGTGGACTCATGCTGCCCGAGGTCTTTGGCATCTTGCACAAGCCATTCACCTTCCTTATTACCCAACAGAGCAGTGCAGAACATTGAAATGAAAGCTGTTCATGAGGGCTTTTGCAGTCTTCCCTCTCAATCATGCTCCAGCCCTGACGGTCAAGAGCCTTCTGGCCATAAATCCGTCAATTCACAAATGGACACAAAATTAAGGGCAGGACTATAGTATGGAACTTAGCACCAACTTTCACCCGCCCAAGAGCCCTGCTCTCCTCCAGATGGTATTGCATACGTATCAGTTCCAGGCATACCGCAGCAGCTTCAAGACAAACACGGTGATATGCTTGTACGAACTGAGAGATTTGAGCATCTGGCCAGACCATGGTCAGCAAATGTATCGTGTCAGTGCACCAACTTGAGTTGTTATCTGCGTGACACTTACATGCGTGTCCTATGAATGACTGCTGTAATGGCTCAAACTCCCTGCTCTAGACAAGGTAGAGAAGAGGTACGGCGAGTAACAATTGTCTGCAATTGCATGCAACAGGAAGGTCTGGACCTCAGCGCTCAAGCATATGAATACCAAGGCATTCATCTGAATTCCGTGCAACATATTTCCAGAGTGCTGAGGCCTAGCAGGCAAGCAAGCCTGCATAACTTATGCAAGCACGGTATAAAATTAATTTTACTGACCTGCAACAAATGCACTTGAATGTGGCGCAAAGATCATTCCTCCTATGAAGCTGTTAATCGAATAGGGTAGGCAAAGGTTACAACATTGTATCCTTGTTGCTGTGGGCATGCGTGTCTATAACACAGAGATCAAAAGCAGCAGGTCAAGGCAGGACCACAGAAAGCTGTTTCAGCATGCACACATAAACAGACTGTATCAAAATATTATAAGCGCCAGACCCGACTATGAAGAGCCCACAACCAGAAAACTTATAGTAAAGTTGCAGATCGTCTTTTGTCATGTGCAAACCATCACTACAGTTGCTGACTGTTGGGCTTGGCCTTTGGAATCTGCTGGAAAGCAATCCTACCAAATACATTTCGCCTGTTTTTGTTGGGATTGAGTGGGTCTTTGGGATCAGGAACGCCCGTAATACGGTGTTGGCCATAATGGGTTGGGCTGAAGTATGTGTCTCCCAACTTCTTGGCTCTAGTGTCATAACTCATGACAACACCCATGGCAGTCATGCTGCTGCCGGATGTTGCATGGTCAGGATGTCCTCCCTCATAGTAGGCTTGACCTTTTGGGAGCTCAGGCAAGTAGCCTTCGTAGTTGTTGAACTCCTTGCACTTCCCTTGCTGAATTCGCACAGCGAGATTTCTTCTCTCCTCGCGCAACCCATGATGTTGGACTTCTTTTTTGCGGAAATGCTTGGCTTTTCCCTTAGCAATTTGAAGTTCATGAGTGTCCGCAATGGTATACTGTGGAGGGAATTTCAGAATGCTGTTTTCCACATCAAAAGTACTTGTTGTCATCAAGCCTGGGGTCTGCAGCTCGCAATCTTCATCTTGACAAAACTGTAAAATGCCGCCTGAAAGAAATGTCAACAAATTGCCAACAAGCGCTGTCTGTCCATGTGCAGCAGCTGTGATGATGCGCAGAGGATACTCAGCATAGCTGCTGAGATCTGAACTTAGCCAAGACCCACTAGAGCAGCAGTCTGAGCAAAGCGTGGTTGGGATCTGAGTATTGGCGCTTGAGAAAAGGTTGAAGACATCTGCTGCGCTCATCTCTTCATCTTGACTGGCCCCTTGGAGGACCCAATTCCCGCTGTCTTTGACACCGTGGCCTGTGTAGTAGATGTAGAGCTCACATATCTTAGCAGGAATATGCAAATTGAACATCTGAGTGAGGAGCTTTGTAAACTCAGGCAGGACATGAATTTCAGTAGCTGCCGCTGCATGCTGTTCAAATTGATTGAAGATGACATGCCAGTCGTTCTCTGTTGCCAACTGTGTGATCAACTGTACAAATGCTTGCTGCTCCTCAAGGAGGTTGCCGTCTAGAGCGCTTCTGCCATCTGGTATCTGTTTGTTGTCGCCGGTAATGAAGTCAGCAGCTCGATCAGGTGAGGTCAAGGTGAGGGCAAAGGCGATCTTCTTTGTCCAGCACGTCAAGTCTAGTTCACCTACTGCAGGATGGCCAGGGATGTCCTTGAGCCTCCAGCTCAGCGGAATCTCCTTCTGCACAGGCATTTGGCATGACCTGTCCGTCATGCACTGTATGTAAAACTTTGCAAGGTGGCAGTGTCAAGACTTCTACCTGACTGGCCTGTCCACGCCAGCATCCCTTGAGATACACTAACTGCTGCTGCGTTTGGGCCCTGGCTTGATCCCATACAGTTTCTGTGGCATTTATATGAAAGAAGACTTGCTGTTCCTTGCCCAGGACGCCACAGTCCTTAATCAGGAACGCTGAGCAGGCCCCTTTAGCGGTGTGCAAAGCTCCTTCAACAAACAGACTAGAGTCAGAGGGGCACAGGCTTTTAGCGAGCAATACAATGTTTTGTAGGGGGACTTGCAGGTGCCGCACCTTGCATGGGCAACCAGCAGGGTGTCGATACGCGGCAGACAGCTCGTCAAGGCTTACACCCGTCGGGATCGAAGCATGACCCAAGTCTCGCTTTCCCCGGTTGATTTAATTGCCCAGCAGACCCTCGATGCATACGACTTCGAGCAAGGCAAGAAGAGTCACACAGCACGGTGCAGCAGTAATCACAAATCTGCATCCAAGCATGTGCATTGCTGTGCGCTGGTGTCATGAGTCATCACTGGGGATCAAGCGACCCCCATAAATCTCTTCACAGCCGCACTGCCCATCTCCTGACACCACCGCCAAGCTGTCGGTGGCAGGCATCGGGGACTCCATGCTGATCATGGTCAGGGCTGCAAGCGATGTCGGCGCTTCACATTACGACTGCTGCTGTTAGATAGACTCTGGCGATCACTTTTAGTTTGCTGTGCCAGTGTGAGACTTGCATCAACGTGTGACACGGTACTTGACATTGGTTGCCACCGAGCGTCAGGTTGGCTGGGGGGGCAAAGAACACGTCCCAGAGATGATATAATTGCCCTTATGCACGCCACATACGCTGGACCAGACGCTGTAGATTTGTAGCAGGACGCCAGCTGGCGGGCATACAATCCATTGTAAGAATTTGCTTGCCTGAGCTGAGCATAGATGCATCACTGCACATGAGCAGCGTTCTGAGCAGATGATATTATATTAGAGCCGTTGATGAAGTGACGAGGGTAACTCAAAAGCATAGATGAGAGAGCACTGTTTTGACGAAGAGTTGTTGCAGTCAATTGCGCAGGTTTCAATTTGAACAAAAGGAATCATATGTATATGCATCATCACACACTGATGCACCTTAAAATCACAGGCAAATGATCAAGAACATCAAGAAGGGAGCTTTGCTCAACTTGAAGATGTTGATGGCTGGTGCTTACTCTGCTTCTAGAAGCTCACAAAGCAGCCATTGCTGCAGTTGCATTTCACCCACAATCCTTGCCATCCTTGCCAAGGTTCAGCCGCAAGCCAGCAAGGATGGCAAGGATCTGCAGTACATAAGTGCCAAGTTCAACAACTTAGATGATGCTGCAATCACGATCATTAATGACACTCGACAACACTGAGACCTCGGAGGAGCTTGAAAATCTGCTCGAAATACACGTTGAATATTGCGGTCCATCTAAGCTGGAGCACAGTTGCGACTTGGCTGCACACCCATAAGACTGAACAAGAACGGCGAGATGAGCTCAGCTTCTTTAGAACCTGTTCTTGTTCTGTTTGTTGTACCTTGCCTGCAAATGGTCCTCTATTGCATAAGCCAGCAGCACTGCCGAGCTGATGCTTGAACGCAGCTGCTGAAGGACCAACTTCAGTCCTTGAGCTGTCTGTGAGAGTTGCAATGGCGAATAATGGCGAAAGTCCGGCATATTCGTGCCACCCGGCAGCCGTCAGGGCAACGTACGACCTGCTTTATGTTTAAGTACGGTTTTTACGGGTCCCGGAATGTTCCAACACAACGTATAAACTGTGCTACAAGTTTAGCATGCCTGGATTAAAATTGCATTTAGCTTTGTTCTGATAATAACAGTAGACTCCACCTGATATCCTCTTGGCTGACTTCATAGTTTGATCCAAGGCGCACAGCTAGTCAAATGATGACTTTGGGCGCAGTTGCACAGCCTGAAATCAATTTCGTTAATCAAGAAGACAGACAGACGTCTGTCGACAGACAGACAGGACATTGACAACCTTGTTCAGCCAACCAAGCCAGCAGGATGAAAAGGTTCCGTCAGTCTTACCTTTCAGAGGTGCGAAAGGGCCGCCCGTACCTACACGCTAAGTTCCTCCCTTTTGTTAGAAAGCGGTCATGAGCCAAGTATTGAAAATACCATTGATGAACCATGCAATCAAAAAAGCTTTGACCCCGTCTGACTTGCAGATGTGATGAGCTGTACCTTGGAAACATCAACATTTTGTGATTGTGACATGCTTCATCGGGCATGGCAGGGTGTGTACAGGTCTCCATTAAAGCGAGCAATGAGCCTTGCATCCACAAAACCGCAATGGTGTGCAGGGACAGCAGCTAGACCAGTGGCACTGTTGCAGTCAAATTGTGGAAATGACAATCAATCATGGGACCCAATGCACCTCAGTCCAGCTGGTTGCAGACACGATGAACCGTTTTTGGAAAAAATCAAAATCTTGTGGCTGTGAAATGTTGCACTGGGTATGGCAGGGTGTTTCAAGGTCTGCATCAAAGCGAGCAATGAGCCTTGCATCCACAAATCCGCATGCAATGTTGCCTGCAGAGACAGCGGCTGGACCAGTGGCACTTCCCCTTGGGGAGCAGCCAAGCTGTGGAAATGATAGACAATTATGGGACTCAATACACGTCAGTCCAGCTGGTTGCAAAAGTGATGAACATTATAAAAAAAGGTAAAAAGGTTGTGATTGTGAATTGTTCCATTGGGCATGGCAGGGTGTGGACATGTCTACCTTGAAGCAAGCAATGAGCCTCGCATCCACGAATCCGCATTAGGTGTTGCCTATAGAGACAGCGGCTGGACCAGTGGCACTGTTGCAGCTAAGCTGTGGAGATGATGGACAATTATACGACTCAATTGCTAGGACCACGCGTCAGAGGTAGTCACAGAGACACTTGGAGGACATTGGTGCACAAGGACCTGACTGCTCTCGGGGTTGTGTACAAGTGGCACGAACTTGCCAAAGACAGACTCGGAGCACACTTGGAGGAAGCTCATTGCGTCTGTACCTACCTAGGCTGGGACCTGATCCTATCTAGCACGCAATTTAAATTAATGAATGGAAATTGAACGCATGTCAGTCCAGCTGGTTGCAGGTGTGATGAACTCTTTGGCCAGCCAACAAGTCTGATCACGTGTGTCAGAGAAACCTGATCGTACCTCAAGAAAATAAAACAATCAAGTATGAAATTGAAACCCTGCACATGGTCCTTTTGTCCAAACGCAAGAGGGTGCTGCTGTTCGTCTTGAAGCCCTTGCTTCGTCACCAACCGGCAGATATCTGCGCTTGTGTGACGAGCCTGAGCGTGCTTGGCGTTTGTTTGACGATGGGTGGTACTTGCGTGAAGGACGAGTACACTTTGTTCTGTCCTCTAGCATTGCAAGAGACTGCTACAGGCCATGTATGCCGCAGCAAAGGGTTCAGCAACCTCGAGACGCTGGGCAAGCACATCCGACAGCACTGTACAACCAAGCGTATCGTCTTACCAAACAGTGCGCGTGCCACATCCTTGGCTGGCCACCAGCAGTTGTTCGACGACTGCCGGAAGGCAGAATTTCTTGGAGCCAGCCCCAACTGTTCAATGACGCGAGCTGGCGTATGTTCGCTAGGCCTGCTGTGTTCAACCTCACAGTATCAGCTGTTTGAGGCAGGAAGCATCCCAGCAAATCAAGTGAAAGCACTGCCTGCAGATGACCCAGCAGTCTGGCGAGTCATCTGTGCACCAGCTAAAGATACGTTTGTGCTCAGCTGAACAGTCTTTTGCTGCAACATCAGCACATGGACACGCAGGGACACCCTTGCTGACAGACAGCGCAGAGCAAAAGCTATTGAGCAGCAGCACTTGTTTGACCGCATGGTAGTCGCAGAAGCAGTTACGCTTGAAGTATCAGCTAACCTGGCAGTTGCCGAGGGCAAGTTGCAGCAGGCGCAGCAACCAAGGATTGCAATCACCAGCCCAAGACGAATTCTCCCTAACCGAGTGGCAAAAAGAATGCAAGGGTCATTGCTGGTAAGCACTGCAGGCTGTGTCAGCATTGCAGTCGTCTCTCTTTGCGTGCTCAACATGACATTGATTGCATGCAGGAGGGGTTCTATGAGAAGCCCAATAGCATGCGATTTGCCTATTTCGACCCTTTGGGCAATGGGGACGTGAACATCTACAGAGTGTGTGATGGTAAGTGCATTCCTTGGCTAGCTGTCAGAGACTCGCTCATGATGCAACAGCATCTGCAACAAAAGGGCAAAGGCTTGTATGCCTTGCAAAGTTTCAAGCAGGGCGAGTACATAGGGCGCTACTCAGGCAGGCTTGTCGCGCATGAGCAAGATGCAGCCAGCCTGAGCGACAGCAGCGACAAGCTACTGACAATGTCAGGGATTGTTGTGGATGGTGCACAGCCCCTTCAGTCACCTGCTGAGCAGCTTGCAGATTTTGGGGTGGTGCTGCTAGACCCCAAAGACTGGCCACAGCCTGGCATGTACCACTTCATGGCTAATGATGCCAGGAACACACCAATGGAGAACAACTCACTAGTAGATCTGGAAGGGTTCATGTTGATGACTGAGCATGTGAAGGCTGTGTACAGTGATGAAGCTCCGCCACACAAGAATGCCGAGTCTGAACTATTTTGGTCTTATGGTGATGCCTATTGGACTGTTCATGCCTAGTGAACAATGTTGCTTGGGGTAATGAGAGTTACATAATGATTGAACAAAGAGCAGATGCCTAGTGAACACTGCTGCATGGGATATTGAAAAGTTGGAAAACCACTGAACAAAAAGTGAATCATTTTTTGTGCCCTGACTGTTGAGGCATGGGAATGATTTATGCAGCAAGCTTTGATAGCTATTGTAGGAATGGTTCTCGCAGCCTGTCTGCGCAGGCAACTTGTATGGCAACAGCACAGGCCAGCTCCATCGGTTTGTTTCCTGGACAGCCCAGAGCGTTTGTGGCTCAGGCATTCCAGCTCACAACATGCAAGCTGTTAAATTTCTTTGTTATAGTCAGCACAAAGACTGATTGATGATCTTTGACATAGTTTGAGCTTATAGCCGCAGGGACCATCAGTCAAGTCCAGTGTCAAGGCAAAACATTCGGCTGACTTGTCACAGCGCACACATTTAGATGGCCGGTTGAAGGCGGATTTGTGGATGCAAGGCACATGCATCCATGCAGTACACACCTGTAGGATGGCTAAAATGCCTTGTGCATCACTTTTGTTTGCATTGGCTTTAGTTTTTTCAAATATGCAGCCTATCATATCTCAGACTGCCATGCTCAAGTCCAGTGACAAATTTTAGACAGTCAGTTTCACCACTTGCTACACAAATGCCCGCTCCAGCCGCTGTCTTTACATGGCTAGTTCAAAGCGGATTTGTGGATGCAAGGCTGATTATTCCCTGCAGTACAGACATGTAGGATGCCTGAGATGCGTTGTGTATCTTTGCTTGTAATGTTTTATTTTTTTCAAAAACAGCTTATCCAGCTCGTCATCGTCATGCTCAAGTTCAGTGTTCAGAAATTACAGATGATCAACTTAGCGTGGCACATACCGTATTCACGTCATCATTGCTTGGTTTCGCAGTAATCGGATCTACACTTATTTGCAATCTAGGGCAAACGTTGGGATACATGGCTTCCTATTCTATTCAATACATAACAGCAGACCGTGACGTTCAATCATTGCCTGTAAAAGCTACACGTAGACACTTTATTTTTCAAAGCACTGCTCATCACGTTCGTCATTAAGTGTGTATGCACCTTGACTCCGCTGCTTGGCTTGCAATGCACCACAGTCGGTACTCATGAGCATTTGATGGCTTTCATCAAGTGACATACTGTTCAACACAGTCAATGGCTCATGGGGCCATTTCAAGCAACTGGTTTGAGCGCTGAACCCACATAGGAAGTGATGCGCACACCACTAACCATTGAAGCAACGTCAGGATGTCTTCCAGCGTCTTCAGTCGCTGATTCTGAAGCTCAGGTCGTTGTCTCACGAAAATGGCAGCATATGAATGTGGCTTTCCAGTGTGAAGACCATACTCTGCAAATCGGGCCAGTTCGTCTGAGTGCTTCATGGGGAGCTTCTCTGCGTCGACCAATCCCAGCAGGATTCCAGCAATTTCACGTTGCAGATCTTCGAGCACACTTTCTTTGGGATAGGCTACCCAGACCTTCTTTTCGCCCATTTGTTCAACGACTACAAGCTTCTCAGCATCAAATTGGCATGGCCGGACATTTTGCCACCGCGGAAACGCTGCGTTGACGTGCAGGTACTTCACTGTTGCTAGTGCTACCCGCGTCACATCCGGGTCAGCAAACCCATGTTGCCTCAGCAGGTAGCTGCTGAGGGACCGCAGATTCTGCAGGCCCAGCGTGTAAGACCCATCTTCAAAGGCATCATGTTCAAAGGGCTGGAGTTCGGGAGCTGCCAAGCAATTGAAATTTGTCGTGTGCTGCCTCAAACCTGAACCACCGACCTTGAAAGATCTTCCACAGCGCGCGCAAGTTTCAGTCACGGTGCGAGCATTCCTTCGATGCGTGTTGAGGTGGCGGTTGAAGTGTCCGACCTGTGTCGTCGTATAATTACACTGTGGGCAAGAAAGAGGTGAAGACATCTGGGCTCAATATGTCATTAGGGCTGTGTCCACAATGTCATTGATGTCATGGAGCGAAAGGCGGGATTCTGCCGCTCAAAGAAGAAGAGGAATGCCGCAGGCCGACGGTGTTTGATTTCACGATGTGCAGCATTTTTGATGGGTTTTGGTGAAGGCATCAGTGCAATTTGTGTCAAATTAGCATAAAAAGCACGAAGGTGATTGTGCGCTAGATGTTGTATATCGACTGAAGACCTTGACTCTCGCGCCATTGCTTATCAATTGCACACCTTTTGAGTTTTTCGTCAGACTTGCACCCCTTGAGGTACGACAGCAATGCATTGCTGTTGTTGTGCATGAAACACTGTGTCGCTTGTGGCTCATGGATCTTCTTGCGTGTGATCTCCTTGGCAATGTCTGCTTTGTACACATCTTTAGCTTTGCCCTTGATGTAGAACATTGCATGCATGTGAAAGTTTTTGCCCATGTCCTCAACAGTCTCGCCAGATTGTTCAAACACATAAGAGAACCGTTTTGTTGGCACAACCATTGCAATGCTCCTGATCTTATGTGCAATGCTGTGTGCATCTGTAAACGTGGTACCTGGCCTAAAGGTCTGGCGTAGGTGCACTATTTTTTTTAGCGGAGTCTTGCGGCGCAAGTGCTGGCGCACTGCAGTTCGTATCATTCGTTGACGTTCTTGGGCAACAAT
>JAABUS010008461.1_pt1 | contig 11302 bp, 11 predicted proteins | sample 5560161 | NCBI WGS metagenome assembly JAABUS01 (sample SAMN10711885, study PRJNA513376) | rock metagenome | isolation source: Antarctica rocks | place: Antarctica: Victoria Land, Trio Nunatak nord | collected 2016-01-04
TGCAAATGAATCCTGTCATCAAAGTGCACAGAATGCTGTTACGTTCATATGCCTTGTGCATAGCTATGATATGGAAAAGTCTCAACCTGCAAACTGTGCACAAAGCCCACTGCTGATGCTCACCAGCACAGACCTCCAATGTCAAGTTTGACCCCTCAGCTGTCGCATGCCTCAGAAGCATCATACATGGCAGCTTTGTAGCCTTGTCATTCCTGAAGGGATGCCTGTCTCTGCCCTGGTGACACCTTTCAACAGGCCGATGGTTTTGCCACAGAAATGCTGTGAAGCATTCTTCGAGCCTTTCTGGCAAATGAGTTCCCCTCAAGGAAGCTGCTAAAGTCCATGCTGCGATTACCACCATTAGTGAACCTGAAGGCATACTGACAACCATCTTGCTATCGCAGTTCTTCTGGAATGTTCTAGCTGCTGCTGGACAGCCTACCTGGCATGTGAGCCCCCCCACCCCCCTCGACTGCCCTGGCACCATCACCCACGCCACCATTACAGTCAGCCCCAATGCCACCCTCACGGCAGCCATACAAACCCTGGAGCAACCCAATAGGCTGCATATGGTTTCTCTCAAGGGAAATCCCACCGAGCTTGGCCATGCAACTGGGCAACAGCTAGTGGAATGTCAGCAAGTTGGCGTGATTGAGACACCTGCTGGAGATGCTGTGTTGGAGTGCATGTTCGCTCCGCAATCAGCAGGTACATCCACCATGCAAGTTTACTGCGTGCTCTGTGTTCTGGCCTTACTTTCCTTGTGCATGTTTGTCTCGCAATCAGCAGGTACATCCACCGTGCAGTTGTAGTGCACTTTCTGTGTTCCAGCCTTACTTTCCTTATGCAAAAGATGCTCACGACATTATCGTGGCTGTCAAGCTGGATGCAGACAGGGTTCTTGACAGGGTTCTTGACTTCCCATACCCATAAGGTGCTCATATTATTCATGTGGTCACCATTGCCGGCAAGCTGGATGCAGAGAGAGCTCTTGATGTAACCTGAGCTTCTGTCCCATGCATGTTTTTAAGTATAGTTAGGCAGGACAGCCTCCATACTACACAACAGACAGTCTACCAACAGCTGCTCTGTGCAATGTGTAGGCAATGCTCTACTCATCCTCAGCCACACGTCACCAAGCAAACTGGCAGTGGGTCGCTATCAGCATTCAGGCAGCGAGGCCATTTCTGAGACCGTGTCTGAGGCCGCCAGCTGGACATTGCAGGCGTCTTATCAGACCACAGGCACGCCCCTCCAGGACAAGGGTCACCCCCCACATCAGTGTGGGTCTGCTCAGATGATGGCCAGCAGTGATGGCAGTCATGTGGTATTGATCACAGCAGCTCCAGGTAGGTCATCAAGTGTCCTTTTTGCATGCTGACCAGCTTGCTGATACGAACATGTTTGTGTCATTTGGCCTGTGCAACCACTACATAGTGACAGTCACAGCCACAGTGGCAACATCAGTATAAACGTCAGTGTCAATATCAATGACGGTGGGGTGACAGTCACGATCACAGTCACGCTCAAAAGTCAAAGTCAAAGTTGCAGTGGCAGTAACAGTGGCAGTGGCAGTAACAGGAACAGTGACGGTTGTAGCGATAACACTGTGTACAATTTGCCTGTTGACATGCTGGGTTGTCGGCTCTTGTCTATGTGCCTGCATGGCAGCCACACAAGCAGATGTGTTTGCGTGTCAACATGTTCGTGACCTGGCACTGTCTCAGTTACATGTGTGGGGCTCACAAGGCTGGGACAGGTACGGCAAGTGCTAGACTGGCTGAAACGTGTTTGATTTCCTTGTTTTACACGTGAAAGCTTGTGAATAAATCAGATCCAACTTCAGATGATTCAACAAGATCAACAGTTAGCTGTGTACACAACCTGTGTGGTGTGTTTGTGTACACACTTCATGAAGCAACTACACAGCAGCATCACATTGGTGTGTGCACATGCCAGTCTCAAGCTTGTATCACACAAACCTCAATGCTGCTGTCTATGATGCTTTACCCATCTCACCTGAAACACATTGTCACAGTCCGTTTCACCTGTTACATGCCCTTCATTACACTCCCACCTTGCAAATGTCCAATGGAATACATGCTGTTTTCAATCCCAACACATTTATCTTATTTCATAAACGTCATCTCTATGCTGCAAACCTGAGTAGAGAAATGTCTGAGGACAGTAAAAACGCGTTTCTACATTGTGGAGATGGTTTTGGTTGTCACTAGTGTTACATGTATCCACCACAGATTATGTCCTCGGTGTTTGCAGGCAACCCACTTCAGCTCGAAGCCCACGTCCTTCATCCACACACACTCCACCTGCAAGCCAAGTGGCAGCTTCCTGGCAGCTGCGCTGCAGCAGCCGTATCACCTAATGGCTGCACCCTGGCTACTGTTCACCAGCCCACAGACCAAAACTTGTCGTCCCTGCATCAGTCTTCTCAATCAATTGCCTCACAGGCAATCAATGAGAACCTCAAGCAGGAGCCTGCTACTCAGATGCCAGCTGAGCCTGAGGCTGTGAGTCCGCAGCCAGCTGAGCTTGGGTATGCAGACCCAATGGTTGTTGACCTTCCAGAGGGACAGAAGGTAAGCAGGCATCCTTTGTTGACCAGGGCTGATACCCCACACCAGCCCTTGGTAGAGGGGGCTGCTTCAAACACCCCTGCAGTTGCACTTGCTCATTTGTCAGACAACAAACCAGCAATCTGGTATTGGAGCGGTAGAGACACATGAGCATCTCCCACCTGGGCAGCCCGGAATAATACCTGGCTTCTCATGAAATTAACGCCGAAAAGCGTAGTCTTTTCTTTTCTTTTCTGAACATCTCCCTGAAGTGGTAGACAGTCTGCAGGAGGCTGGTACCAAAGCAGTGGACACGTCTCCCTGGGCCAAAGAAACCATGGTCAAGTTTGGCATTCTTCTACCAGAAGCCAAGTCTCTTGTGCAAGCAGCAGCACAGAGCAGTAGTCTCAAAACAGAAGAGGGAATTTCCAAAACAGAAGAGGTACAGGCTCAGAATGACAGAGGCAGTGGCAGCGCTGTAGTGCAAGTCAAGCATGAGCATGGGCAGAAGGAGAGCAGTGTCAGAGTGATAGCAGCAGCAGATGGCGGTGGAGGCTTACAGCAGCTGAGTGATGCATTGATAGACAGGTGAGCTGTGCATTTGTCACTATCATCTTTATTAGAGTTCCTTCTTGGTGGTCTATTTTGTTACTTGGAGGACAAGACTGCATGGATGCTGGGCTCAGGCGCTGAAGGCATCTGGTTGCTGATTCAGTGTGTTTTGCTCAGCCCAAAGCCCAGTCATTGTGATTTCTGTGATTGGGATCTGGGCTGTGCGACATGCAGCATGTTTCTGACTTCCTGATGAAGCATAAATTGAAGCCCACCTGCTGGGAGAACCCCACAAAGCATACAACATACTCCTATGTAGACAGTTTACAAAGTTTTACATGAGCACGTAATTGTACGGTTAACACAGTCTTAGTGTACTGAGGCTGTGCATGTGCAAGCATTGCAGATGTTCAAATACAAACATTGAAGTGCTATAGACGTGTCAGCATGGTTCTTATACCGTGATTTTGTCATGACACGGTAACACCAAAGTCGTACTATGTATTACCTGATAGTTAAGCCTGTGCACGATGCAGATTCTTCTGGAGCTTGGCCAATCACTCCTCCTCCTGGGACATCATCCAGAGCATCAAGTCATTAGCCGCCCTGCAAGGAGGCGCTTGGCTGGCTGATCTGCTTTCAAAAGTGGACCACGCTGTACATGCACAGCATGACAACCGTGCGTACTATGCCACAGCTGTGGACATGATGAAGCTAGCAGTGCTGCAGGACGTGTCTGATCCAACAGCCAAAGCTGTCAGACGGGTACAGTAGTCAGTCTCCACAGTAGTCATCAAATGCTTACATAGAAGCGTCAATGAAAGAAGTGTCTCTGACGCCCAGCCTCATGTTTGCACGTACACAGGAATGGACAGGGTTCCGGGTTTTACTCAATGTTCTGGATCAACAAGGAGGCTTTGGGTCTTGTTTGAGTTGTCATGATCGCCCATGTGGCTTCAAGGATGCCTGATCAAGCAAGCACAGACACAACTCTCCCACACATTGAGCTGCCAGCAGCTTCTTCTGCCTTGCACGTACACGTGATCCCTGCCATCAGTCATCAACTCCAGTTCCAGTCCCGAGCATCACAGCGGGACCCACCACAACTTTTGAAAGAGCTTTCAAGTAACACAAAACAACATCAAATCTCAAGTGCATGGGGCTTGTGTTACCAATAATTTACCATGCATGTATATATATTACAATATGCTATATTATATCATTATTTACTCTTATATATCATATACATTATATAATCTTACATTATAATACTCTTATATATCATATGATATTGTATTATACTATACTATATCATATTACAACTTTATGTACTATGGTATGTTATATTATATTCATGTTACATTAAATTTAAATACATTATGTTTTGTGATATTACATACACATGTTGTCTGCAGGACATCTGGTTGCGGCGTCATGTGGCTGCCTTGGATAGCGTGGTATCCCTGTACTGTAATCCAGCAGACCTGGCCACCAAGGCGCTTGCTACTGACAAGGTGTTTTTTCACTTATAGTCCCATCAGCATTGTTTGTCATTGTCTCACAGTAGAGCCTTTACCGCTTGCCGCTCGACCAGCTTTGTTTGGTGAATGTCACACAGTAGAGCCTTCACCACTGATGAGGTTTGCTTGTGAATCAATCAGCATCGTTGTCATTGTCTCACAATAGGGCTGTCCCTGGCAAGGTGCTGTTTATGGCAGCTCCTCATGATAATGCGCTGCCTAGCTGTTTTCCAGCATCTGTTGTCTGGCTGTGTGCACAGCATGCAGCGTGCATGCATAATGTGACCTTGGCTGAGCGACATTTCCATATGTGGCATGCATGTGCTATTTGACCTTAGTTGGTTGTTATGTGGTGTTGACGTCAAATGCATGTGCCCTGACACCTTAGCTGGAAGCTTTTTGTGAGGCATACATGTGTTCAGCTGAATGTCGCTTTTAAGGCATACATGTATTCAATGTGACCTCAGCTTTGCGATCATGCTGCATGCGGCCTGCATGTGCCATGTGACATCAGCTTTGTCATAATGCTGCATGCAGCATGCATGCGCAAGTTCACCTTGGCTGCTTGATATCTGGTGTTCTTGTGGTGGGTTTAGGATCTTTCCTTCCCCTTAGGGCTTGGCCTATGGTCATAGCTCTGGGCTGCCGCCTTAGGAGGCTCCCGTTATGATCGCTGAAAAGCGTAAACTTTTCTTTTCTTTGTTGTTGTGGTGTAGCTGGACCCAAAGGATCAGCTGGTGCTGCGACAGTGGCTCTCCAAGGCTGATGATATAGTCACCTATATGCTGCACTACATCTACAGGTCAGCCTTCCATGTGAAAGCTGTGCTCACCACTGTGCTGTAATCTGATCTGCCTCGCCATCTTAAGCAATTCCTGTGTGCAGCATTTGATCGAAATACGCTTTACTTTGCTGATGGAGATTTTGTGTGCACACGTGCTCTGCGCATCAGTGAACTTGTACTGCGTATTTTGGCACCATCCAAACTGCCTGCCTGCACTGATGTCACGTACATTGAATGTGATCTGCTGCATTGACTAATGTGAAAAGCTCAAGGTCAGATGGTGATGCTGTTCTAATCTGTGCTGGTTCTGTCTGAGTCCTGTCTGAGGCCTATAAGCAACCAGTGAATTCATTGAAAGCCTTTCTGTAGCATAGCGCAACAGCAACACCACATCACAACAACAATACCACAGTGCAACAGCAACATGACAGCGCAACAGCAACACCACATCACAGCAGGAACACCACAGCGCAACAGGATCAGCAGCACCATAGCAGTCCTGCAGCAATGTAAGGCCAAGGGAAGCTTGGGCCCAATTTGGGATCATCTCAAGCTTCTCTATGTTGAACGCCTAACGGCATTGTCTTTTTTTTCCTGCAACAATACATCTGCTTAGTCACAGCAGCTTTCCTTGTCAGCTGATTGAGCTTGATGTCTTGCCAGGTGGATTGAGGATCATGAGCAAGCAGCACGGGCTGGCGTCACTAAAGGGCCCCTCCAAGATGCCCTGCCCTGCGTTCGGCTGCTGGCAGACAACCAGTTCATCAAGCACCTTGGAAAGGTGCGATGCTGACAGAGAACGCATCTAGAAACTTTTTTGCTTGTGTCACATGGCTGTGTCTGTACAGGATTTTTGCCAACAGAGTGCCTCAGCAGACATAGTGCAAAAGAAGTGAATACCTTTTGGCAGTCGTGACGGGCGCTGCATGCTTTTGCATAAACTACGATCATGTGTTGACAGGGTAAGTGCATGACTGAACAGGCTAAGTGCATATTTTCACAGTCTAAGTGCATATTTTAACAGACGGAGTTGACGTTTTACACAAGCTGACTTGATGTTTGCACAGGATGACTGGATGTGCTCACAGACCGATTGGACTGCTTCACAGGCTGACTGGATTTTGTCACAGGCTGACAGCATGTTTGCACAGGTCAAATGGACATATGCAAATATCAAGCGCGGACTGGGTTGTTTCACAGGCTGACTGGATCTTGTCACAGGCTGACAGCATGTGTTAACAGGCTGACTGGACACATGCAAACATCAAGCACTGACTGGGTTGTTTCACAGGCTGACTGGGTGTTTCACAGGCTGACTGGATTCTGTCACAGGCTGACAGCTTGTTTGCACAGGCTGACTGGACATATGCAAACATCAAGCGCTGACTGGGTTGTTTCACAGGCAGACTGGATTTTTCATAGGTTGACTGGATGTTTTCACAGGCACTGATGGCATACCTAGCGGCAAACAGATCTAGCAGCACAGCATCGCCTCAGGCACCAGGCAAGCCACAGGGACAGCAGGCGCAGCAGGCACAGCAGGCACAGCAGGCACAGCAGGCAGGGTTGCATCAGCTTTCACCAGACATGCTGCTGCGTGTCAAGCAGCTCTACTCTGCTTTCCAGAGCATTGTCAGAGTGATCCAACAGGTAGCAATCAGTCAATCAATCAATCAAGCAAGCAATCAATCAATTCATGCTTCCTGCCTTTGGGCCTTTGGGGCTCATCAGAGAATGTCAATCGGCAGTGACTGGGAGGTCAACCCTACCCTTCAGCATGAGATGCTCAGAAGTATGTGACAAAACAGCTCCAAAGAGGCCTAGTATCAGAAAGCTTGCGTCTGTGTTCAGCCGGCATGCAACCGACGTACTGAGGGCAATTGTTTTGCACTTTGAATTACGTCGTCAAGCAATCATGCTGCACAGGTCTTGTTGATGTGTATGACCACACTAAGGTGACGCTGTGACGCTGTATGCAAACAATGTGGGCTATGCAATTTCTGTTTCCCGGCGGCTTGAGTCATACTGTCACCAACAAACAGAGTGGCGCGCCTGCTTGAGCCATAATGCTACAAGCTGGGGAGGAGGGGCGAAAGTCAAACACAAAATAATGGCATATACTGTTGAAACATTGGTGATCACAACAGTAAATGTTGTGCAAATAAGATGACAACCAAGACTATCTGATAGGGAAAAATGAATGGTTAGCAGGAGCTGGTTTGTATTCACGCCATTCAGATTTTTGTTTTTCGGTGTCTCAGGCTGATGTGCCGTGCAGGCACATACTGGCAAAGCAGTTGGTCCTGGGGACTCTGCCCAATCCCCAGAAAAGCCCGCAAGGTCCCAGCAGGAGTCACAAGCATCCTTTGAGGTACGCACCCTTGCTTGTTCACAAACAAGTAGAACTTCTTTCACGGCAAATATGTATCAGACAGTATCTTTGTGCCTGCTCACACCTCACAGAGTTATGTGTCTTGAGAGTCCTGCTTTATGGGTTGTCCTAAACCCTACACATGGTTTGCAAATGCACCATTCCTGCAGATGTACAGGATTGCTGCCTTTCGCACTTTTGTGTGTACAAACCTAGCAAGACTGTGCAGCCCACGAAACTTGCATCATGATGATGACATAAAAGATGATGCTGCCAGGACAGCGGGCTTGTGAGCTAGCGTTTTAAAGATACACACATACTTTGCTGCAATGAACTGCTCTTTGTAGAAACAGCAGGCCAAAAGGATGTCCACGTGCCGACAGTCTGCCCCAATGACTGCTGACAGATACATGTGTACACTATACACGGATGATGTACATGCAGCAGGTTGTGTGTGTCACAATCACAGAAGGGTGAACATTATACTCAGCATGTCTTTCAAGAAGCAATGCTGGTTCTGCAGACAACGCTGGTGGTATGACTGCAGGGTTTGTATCACTTGCACTATGTGAAACCAGGAGGCAGGGTGCAGTGGCAGCAACTGCAGACAGTCAAGGCCCAAATCGCTCTGCCAGGATTCCAGGTATGTAAAATACAGTACATAAGAGCCATTGAAGAACCCAAAGGGACAGGAAGGGACACCAGGTTTCTGACAAAACCTGACCTGACAAAAAACCCGAAACCTTTGTTCGTCTCATATAACATTCTTGAAGGTGTATACACTACAGTGCATAGACCCCATTGAATAATAAGTGTGGCATGTGCTTGCATGACCATGTGTCAACTGTTGATATGCTGAATAGGCGCACTACCTTTTCTGTGGAGCCTCAGTTGCAAAGCAGGGCTAGGTTAATCTTTGAGGATGCATAATGATAGGTTGCCTAAGAAGCTTTTGTTTGGTAAAGTCAAGGGGCTTCATGCACCTGGATGCCCTAGGTGTAGAGTCAATGGTGCTTACATTACATGACTGTGTACCTGTACACCTGATAGGGACGCTAAAAATAGGCTGCTCTGAAGATTGCATGTACCTAGCTCATCATGAGCAGGAAAGCGCAAGCATTATTGCTAGTCATCCACTGCAGTGTCTGAATATGACCAGAGGAGGAATGCTCATCCAAGTACATAGTTCACCACTGCTGCTGTTCTGTAGAGCTTTACATGTTTGAAGGTGCCGTTAACATGAGCAACCCAACACCGGCACCAACAGCAGCCCAACTCTGGAAAAAGCCCGCAATAACCAATAACCTTCTGTCAAGTGGTCCAGCGCCGCCTAAACAGGCACAAGCACCATTGCTAGATCTTCAGCTTCATCTTGTCTTTAAATCTTCTTCTTGTCACTGCAGGGTGGTGCACCTCAGCTCTCCACAGGGGAGTTGGATGCCATGGCCAAACAGTTGGGCCTGAATCAGAGTGTCGGGGCAGGGCCATTGCAGACTGCCCCATGGAACCAGCTACATGCCCTTCTGCCCAGAATCACATCTCAGACTGCACCACTGGCTCCCCTGAATGTGGAGACTGACTCACTAGCAGGACAGATGTTTAATCACAGGTACAGCAACATGCATCTCAGCCAGAGGCTGCTGTGCATATGCACAAGCGTTAGACCTTCTGGTTTTGGCTGTTTTCTGATCTAAGTGTGTGCATACCAGCCTGGTGAACATTGATGACTGCTGTGACGCAGACTGTCTGCATCTTTGAGTAGGGCAGACGCCAAACAGAGCTAGCCCAATGCTGCCATTTGTACCAGTATTTGCTGCTTTGAGTTATATCAGACTCTGAGCAATAGCGTCTGCAACCATGCAACCATGCAACAGGTGTAGAAATTGTGGAAAAGATGCGAAGTTGGTGTGGGCTGTATACGATTCTGAGCAATAGCCTTTGCATCCAAGCAAACCAACAGGTGTAGAAACAGGCGTGGTCGAGAAGAAGGGAGGTTGCTGTGGGCTGTATACGATTCTGAGCAATAGCCTTTGCATCCAAGAACCAACAGGTTTAGACACGGGCATTGTGGAGAAGAAGTGAGGTTGGTGTGCAGGCCAGAAGCAAGGCATAAGAGGCGGCGGCTGCATGCAGACCGAGATGCAGCCATGGCACCTCTGCGCACCTACTGCAGGTACTGTCTCGTTTCATGCTTTATAGCTGCTTTTCGTATTTATCAAAAATGTATCCCTTCAACTGCATTTCCCTCATGTTTATTGTATCCAGTGTACCGTGCCTGTCTACAATTACTGCCTGTTCTCCATGGCTGTTATCTGTGGCTGGTGCCTTCTGCTGTCAGCACACTTGATGCACAGGTCCTTGCATTGGATTCATGATTCTGTCAGTTGGGAAACAAAAGTTGCTGGTGTGCTTTGCTGCATCGTGTCTGTAACTGGTGAATAACTTCAGTTTGTGTTGGGGCTGGAGTGTGCAATCTGTCCTATCTTGTCCTGCGTTTGTCAATGCAGGTTCTCCCACCTTGAGAACTGACTATGTATAACACTGCAACTTGTTTCTGTATGTGCCCATGAGAATGTGGTGTTTGTGTTGCCATCAGGTCTGGACAGGTGGATGCAGTCAGTGGCAGCGCCTTATCATGGCCTCAGGCTCGCACACAAATTTGTGCAAATGGCTGCTGTGCAACAGCAGGATCATGGTCACCGAAACAGATGCCAGACTCAAGCTTATATTCCCAGGTTTGTCATCAGCATCAACATGGCCTGTTCCTGGCAGTGCTGCCAGCCACAAAACGAAATGAAGTATGAAGTTGAGAACTTAAACGGAGCTTAACCCTTTTAGAGCAGAAATGTGTTGTTAGGAACCTCAAATGGTGGTCATATGACATGTATGCCATGCAGGAGATGTTGCATGCCACGTGATGCCCAGTGACACTCACTGGACGCTTTGTTTCTGGTGCAGGTCCTGAAAAGGAAATGGAGCAATGCGTGTCCGCTGACATGCAGTGCCTGGATGCCTTGTCTACCAGAGACAATGCTCGTTGAGTGATACAGGCATGTTGAGGACCATGTGCAGGATATGGAGCTTCATAATTCACAATGTTTAGACTAAGTTCATACATGATCATGTGTGAGCACATGCATGCAAATATCTTAATTATGGAGTATTTTCTAATGCTTGATTCGTTATACAATTTTTCCAGTAAAGATCAGATCGAGTCCTGCTACCAAACAGCTGGGGTCAATGTCAGCAAACCTTCATTTTAACAAAGCTGAACTGACACGGCTTGCTACCTACGGCATCACTTGTGCATGCAGCATTATGATTTCATTAGGGTATGTTCAACCTCTTGTACCATGGAAGAGACAAGATGACCTTGATGTCTGCCACATCTGTTTTGATGGTTTTCACGTCTGCTTTGATGGTTTTCAAGCCTGCTGGGATGTTTGCCACGTCTTCTTTGATGCCAGGTATTTCATCTATATAAGTCGAACGAAGTCTCTGC
>JAABUS010008464.1_pt1 | contig 11298 bp, 7 predicted proteins | sample 5560161 | NCBI WGS metagenome assembly JAABUS01 (sample SAMN10711885, study PRJNA513376) | rock metagenome | isolation source: Antarctica rocks | place: Antarctica: Victoria Land, Trio Nunatak nord | collected 2016-01-04
TATTTGTATTTTCCTTGTTTCATCATCTGTCGTTTCATTTCTCAAACCGGAACCTGTTGTACCTGTATTCATTGTTCGGTCTGTATAATCTGTATTTCCTAAACTTCCTCTGTTTGTATCATTATAATCAGTGCCTCCCATATTTCCTACGGCAGCACCGGAGCCTAAATTTGCTCCTGTAACATCCGTCCCTAAACCTGTAACGCCTGCACCTGCACCTAAACCAGTAACATCTGCACCTGTGCCTGAATAATTGCTAGTATTGCTATAGCCCATCTTTGATGCCTGTTCGTCAACATCCACTGCACCGTTATCATCGAGTATATCAGCTACTCTTTCTGCTTCGTCACGGGACTGTGCGTGTACTGTAACAATTGATTGGGAATTTGAAGCAACCCTGGTATACTTATCAGCATCGTCATCATCACTGCCAAAAAGATTTTTGAAAAATTTTGATATACCACTTTCATGATCATCAGAAGTATCAGTTGAACCTGTAGATGAATATGATGAACCAGAATTACCAGTTGAACCTGTAGATGAATATGATGAGCTTGATCTGCTACTGCCTGATACATCTATTCTATCTCTTGTGATACCAGACTCTACTAGTTCTTGTACAGCTTCCTGAGCTTTAGAAGAACTTTCGAACATACCTATTACTGTTTGTGCCATAATAGCCTCCGTTTTTTTTGTTTATTAAATATTAGAAAATAAAAAGTTGAATAATTTGATTGGTAATTGGAGTTTATAAATCTGTACGTGTAACGTTCATTTCTTCTTTTCGAAGAGTTACTTCCCTTGTTTCAGTTTTTTCAGTCTGTTTTTTTGAAACGTGTATTTCTTCGACTAACATTATACGTTTTTCTATTACTGCAACTTCTTTTAGAATAGGGATTATCATTACATCTCCATCATATCTGGAAGCAGCAGGCATAGTGTCTATCAATTCATTTTTGGGAACTCTCTTAACAACGATTTCTTCTTCTTTCAAGGGAATTTCAAAAGATTCTATGCTTTCATGTACAGTCTTTGATAGACTTACACGTGCAGTCTCTATAACCTTTTTACTTACCTTCAACTGCTCTTCCAATACAGGAATGGTTACCTTATTGTATAGCTTATCAGAATCTTGCTGTTGAAGGTTTGTTAAGTCTTTGAATTCTTCCTCTGAACCGTTATTCATACTTTTATGACTTATATAAGCATGCCACGGTCTAATCTTTTGATAATCTTACTTTTATAATAAAAGAATAAAAAATTAGTTTAACAAGTTGTAGACAAATTAAGACAAAATGTAAAAACAACCCAATTTTAATGGTGGAACAATGAACTAATAATATTAATGCCAGACTAATTATCTAAAATCGTAGAACCTTAATAAGGCTAAAAGTTACTTTAAACAAAAGAATAGCCCTTTTTCAGCTTGCTTATATTTTATAAAGATAACCGCGGGAAGAATAGAAAATACATAAAAAAGTGTCCTATAGTAATTGTTGTTGTAATAGCTATAATCTTATCAATCGCTATCCTGTCAATTAAATCTTGATCTTAATAAGTTACAAGGTTCTGCTTACAGAAAAAAAAACTTAAATTTGAATATATACTTATAATAATGGCCTGGAGTACTTATATACCTTTGAAATTGCATGCACAGGAAAGCATGACAGAAGAAGAATTTTTCCGTTTTTGTGCTGCTAATAAACACATTAAAATAGAAAGGGATGAAAATAAACAAATATTAATTATGCCCCCTGCCGGATTAGCATCTGACAATCAAAGTTTTAATATTGCATTAGAGTTAGGAAAATGGAACAGTATAAATTATGCAGGCATATGTTTTGGTTCCTCTGCCGGGTTTACATTGCCTGATAGCTCTGTTCGTTCACCTGATGCAGCATGGCTGTCCAAAGAGAAGTGGGATGCGTTAACTGAAAATGAGAAGCAAACTTTTGGACATGTAACTCCCGATTTTGTTGCAGAAGTGATGTCTCTATCTGATAATTTAAACATTTGCAGGATAAGATGCTTTTCTGGATTAAAAATGGAGTAAGGCTTGGGTGGCTTATTTATCCTGAAAGTGAACTCACTTATATTTATCGTGCCGACGGAACCGTTTCAAAAGTAGAAGGTTTTAATAATATTTTGTCAGGGGAAGATGTTTTGCAAAGCTTTTCTTTTAATTTAAGCGTACTTCGCAGTTAACAACAGCTAAATAAGGTTATTCAAAACTAAATGATATAAAATAACCAAAACAAGGTTTATTAATGTATAGTTAGACAGAATATATAAATTACGGGATCTGTTCTAATATTAACTGTCATTTCCCCTGAAACTGTATTTTTATTTATTTACGAACTTTTAAAAGCGACCGGGTAATTGTTGACCCACGTGCCGCAAAAATTATTTTAATTAATTTAATTAAAAGAGACTGACAAAAGCTTATCTGAACTTCGTTTATCACGGATTTGTCCAAACTTCGCACTGTTAATCCCAATCATCCCACAAATCCTATAAATCTCAGTTCAGACAGTTACACTCAGACCTCTACGGTTTCTTCAGATTTAATAACTTGTTTGTGCATTTGTTTAAGGAAACGATACATCTTTTCCATTGATTTTACATCGTCAACGACTAATAGAAACATTTTGCCTGCCTGTTTTAGCCTGGCTTTATTAGTCCCCGTTTGCAAAAAGCTTAATACGTTTTTAAAGATATCTGATTCAAAATAAGGAGAATCAGGACGGTTGATGAAGTAGCAGCGGAGCGTATCATCTTTCAAAGACATTTTTTCAAAACCAAGCTCTACGCCTATTTTACGACAACGGACAGTTGTAAACAAATCATCAACAGGTTGCGGAACAGGCCCAAATCTGTCACGCATTTCTTCTTTAAAATCTCTAAGCTCCTGCTCTGTTTCGCAATCATCTAAACGGGTATATAATGATAAACGTTCCGTAATGCTGTCAACATAGCTGTCGGGTATAAGAATTTCAAGGTCAGTGTCGATGGTGCAATCTGTAACATACTCATCCTGTTTTTGGATCTCTTCCTTAAACAGATCTTTGAAATTACTGCGCTTTAATTCACGAATGGCTTCATTGAGAATTTTCTGATACATTTCAAAACCAATTTCAGCCATAAAACCTGTTTGTTCTCCACCAAGCATATTACCGGCCCCTCGTATGTCAAGGTCTTTCATTGCAATCTGAAAACCACTTCCCAACTCGCTGTGCTGCTCAAGTGTTTGTAACCGCTTACGGCTATCAGTGGGTAAAGTACTTAGCGAAGGAGCGAGTAAATAACAAAAAGCTTTTTTATTGCTCCGTCCCACACGACCTCGCAATTGATGCAAATCGCTCAAGCCGAAGTGGTGAGCATTGTTAACTATTATGGTATTTACGTTTGGAATATCAACACCGCTTTCTACGATGTTGGTACAAACGAGTACATCATATTTTTTATCAATAAAATCTAAAATACGCTCTTCAAGTTCATGACCTTCCAACTGACCATGGGCATAACCAATGCTTAAGTCAGGACACAAGCCTTGTATCAAGCCAGCCATTTCATGCAGTCCTTGTACCCTGTTGTGAATGAAGAAGGCCTGGCCACCTCTTTCGGTCTCGTAATAAATTGCATCCCGGATAAAGTCTTCATTAAACACATGCACTTCAGTTTGTATCGGTTGGCGATTGGGCGGAGGAGTATTGATAATGCTTAAATCTCTTGCTCCCATCAGGCTGAACTGCAGTGTTCGCGGAATAGGTGTTGCCGTTAAGGTTAAACAATCAACATTAGTTTTTAACGTCTTTAGTTTCTCTTTCGCTCCCACTCCAAATTTTTGCTCTTCATCTATAACCATTATTCCCAAATCTTTAAACTTTACTTCTTTTCCAAGTAATGAATGGGTGCCTATAATAATATCTACTTTGCCTTCCTGTAGCTTTTGCAGGGTTTCTTTTTTCTCTTTAGAAGATTTAAAACGGTTTACAAAATCTACTGTTACAGGCAAATCTTTTAAACGTTCCTGGAAAGTTTTATAGTGTTGAAAAGCAAGAATAGTTGTGGGAACAAGAACCGCAGCCTGTTTCCCATCTACCACAGCTTTGAATGCTGCACGTATGGCAACTTCGGTTTTTCCGAAGCCTACATCGCCGCAAACCAGCCTGTCCATTGGCGCAGGGCTTTCCATGTCTTTTTTTACATCGGCTGTTGCCTTGCTTTGATCAGGAGTGTCTTCGTATATAAATGAAGCCTCCAGTTCGGTTTGCATATAGTTATCAGGACTGAACGCAAAACCATGCTGCGCTTTTCTTTCCGCATATAACTGAATAAGGTCAAAAGCGATTTCCTTAACCTTTGTCTTTGTTTTTTCCTTTAGTTTCTGCCATGCATCGCTGCCGATTTTATTTACTTTAGGCGCACTGCCTTCCTTGCCTGTGTACTTACTTATTTTATGCAGCGAATTAATATTTACATATAAAATGTCGTTGTCTTTATAAATGATCCTAACGGCTTCCTGCAGCCGTCCATTCACTTCAATTTTTTGCAAACCGCTGTAGGTTCCAACACCATGGTCAATATGTGTAACATAATCTCCCGGCCGCAACTCGCGGAGAGTGCGAAGTGTCAGGGCTTTATTCTTATTATACGCCTGTTTGACCTTATACTTGTGATAACGCTGAAATACCTGGTGGTCGGTATAACAAACCACTTTCAGGTCTTCATCTATGAAGCCGCGATGAATATCATTTGCAAGAGGAGTAAAATGTATTTCAGCTTTCAGGTCTTCAAATATACTGTGCAGCCTTTCAAGCTGCCTGGGATTTTCCGCGAAAATGAACAGTTCAAATCCCTTGCCTTCCCATTGCTTCAAATCTTTGATCAACAGGTCGAATTGACGGTTGAATGAAGGTTGCTCTTTTGTATGGAAGTCAATGACGTCACTCGGGCCCTCTCCAAAGGAGAAAGATGGGCGCCTGTCGAATTCTACAATATGTTTTAAAGAAAGTTGCTGTTCAATAACAGAGGCTTTTACAAAATCTTCAAGCCTCGCGTTTTTTAAGATTTTATCATCATCTTCTTCAGGCTGATGGTTTTTATCCGCATTTTCTTTTTGCAGCTCAAGAAAAAAAACAAGATCTTCTTCCTGAGTTAAAATTCTTTCTTTAGCAAATTGCCAGTCCTGTATCCAGGCGATGGTATTTTCCGGTAAAAATTCCAACAGTGATACTTTTTCCCCGCTGTCAAATTGCGTATCAACATTAGGGATAATGCTTACCTGCATCAGCTTTCTTTCACTCAATTGAGTTTCAGGGTCAAAGATTCGTATGCTGTCAACCTCATTTCCAAATAATTCTACACGATAAGGTTTTTCATTGCCAAAAGAATAAATATCTAAAATGCCTCCGCGTAATGCAAACTGTCCCGGTTCGTAAACAAAATCTGTTCGCTCAAAGCCATACATAACAAATAATTCCATCAGACCATCAAGATTGATGGAATCATTGGTTTTAATCTGAATAATATTGCCTGACAGCGTTTTTGGAAGCACCACTTTTTCAAATAATGCTTCAGGATGCGTTACGATTAATTTTTTATTTCCGCCGTTTGAGAGCCTTGTTAACATTTCTGCACGCAGCATAACATGACTGCTGTTAAGCAGTTTAAAATTCTTCCTGTTTTTGAAAGAAGATGGAAAATAAAAAAGGTCGAGTGCACCTGTAAGACTTTCAAGTGTGTTATGAAAATAAGCTGCTTCCTCAGCATCATTTAAAATGATGAGATGATTTAATCCTTCAGTTGCTTCGTGATTAAAAATAGCAGAAACAGTAAACTCGATGCTGCTTCCATGAAGACCTTTTAGATTAATACGTTGTGGCTGGGAAAAAGTAAGCCTGTCCGCCAAGTGAAAAAGGCGGGAATTGTTTTTAAATTTATCGGTTAAATGCTGCAGGTTCATTCGCTCTTCTAAGTCAACATACATGCCTTATCAGCATGTATTAAAGTTTGCAAAGATACTTCTTGAGATTAAGAAAAAGACAATGAATTATTTTTAAGTCTTTTTGAAACATATAGGCACAGCAAGCTCAATAGAAGGGTAGTAATTTTTGAGAAAATGTTTTTTATGCTGCTTTAAGTGTATGAGATATAGTGTTTAAGTTCAAGCAGCTTTTTAATAGTATTTAAGAAAAGCTCCTTAAAGATTTGCGGTAAAAGTGAGTGACACAACGATGCTTAATAGCAGTACAAATATTAAGTACAAAAAAGAGTAAAAATCTTTAATACTTCGGGCACGGCAAGCCGCGGCTGCCAGGTGTTTTTTTGATATAAATAAGAGAAATTTCTATTCCTCCTCTCGATTGCGATGCGGTTTTTAAGGAAGATGTATTGATATCGTAGGTGACACCGAAACGAAAATCACTGAATTCAAGGCCAAGATAGGGAATTACAGCATCATTTAAGCGAACCCAGCTTCCAAAGTATACGCTTGTTGGTTTTTCTCCTTCTATTACGGGAAGTTGTAATGCTCCGCCCATTACAGCTTCTGAAGCATTAGCCTGTGTACTATATAAGCCGCTTAAGTGAAGAGTGCCTGCACTGCCAAGAGGAAAGTACCCACCGGCATGAAAGGTAGTTCTTGGATTAAGCAAGAAAAATGTTCCTGTAAATTGTTGCTTTGGGCGTGTAATATGATAAATGGAAACCCCCGCGTAGAAATTATTTTTATCTGTGGTGCTTCCTGTGTATAAAATTCCTGCATTAAGATCGAAGTAATTATTTTTAAGTGTAGAATTATTAAACACTTCACGAGTGATTCCTGTAAAACCAAAAGGGGTAAGCTGGTCTTCAAATTTAAGATTTGATATATCGAGAATCATATTGCTATAGGTTGCCTGAAAGCCCGCGCCAATTTGCTGATAACCATCTTCATCCAAACCTTTATGAAAAGCTGTGGAAACACTGAGATAATTAAATTTAAGTGCACTGTTTGCGCTTTGGTCAGAATAGCCCATTACACCTCCACCCCAGGTATCAGTAGATGAAATGTGATTGCGCATAACAGGAAAATCAAGTGAAACTGTAGTTGTGGTGAACGCACGGTTTATGGTAGGCCACTGGTTGCGGTAATTACCGGCAGCACGTAAATTTCCATCAAACTTACCGGTTAATGCAGGATTCAGTGTTAACGGCGATGCAAAGAATTGAGAGAAATGCGGATCCTGTGCGTTTGCTTTTATTAATAGAATAAAAAGAAAGAATATAGAAGAAAAGGTACGCATTAGTTAAGAAACTTATTATGCAGACATTTTTATAACGTCTGCTGTTGCCTGTGAATGTACAATTTTTTCAAGTGGTCTTTTTGAATATCAAATGATTTTGGTTAAAAGTTTAGTTTATTTTCCAACTACTTAACAAATTGAAAAGCAAAAAAAATTAGAACGGCTTTTTACAAAATTGCTTAAGGACTTGTTGCAAGAGCAATATTTGCATTAGAAGATTTTAGGTATAGGGATGACCCAAATGGGATGCTGATAAAAACTATTTATCTTAACAGGAGCTTTTATAAATGTGGAAGCAAATAATAGCTGCTATATCAAATAAGAATTTTAAAAGAAGGATATTTTATTAATGCATTTTAAATAAGAAATGGGTAGAAGGTTAGCACTTGCCATTTCTTTTACTTAATATCCGATAGTGGCGTTGAGGATGTAACAATCGGCTGCTTGTCAAGTATTGGAAGAAGAGTTAAATGACATCAGCCGTCCTTATGCAGAGCGAGTGATGGACCAGGCGGTTAGCACGGCTATGAAAGGAAGAATTGTTTGAGGAAGTTTGTCTGAGATGGAATTCATGGGATTATCGGGATTACTGTGAAAAATGGTTTCTAAATAGGTATATTACAATAGTTATAAAAGTGCTTATACTTAAGAAGACAAAGATAAACAGCCATTTATCTTCATAATAAAACCCTACGAAATGAAATCCTTTATTTAAGGGTACAGACATAAAGGTGATAAAAGCTTTGTTTACAGGAATTGTCCTCCCATCTACTTTTGCTTTCCAAAACTTATAGTAATTCTGAAGAAATACAAGTGAGTCTTGTTGAGATGCATTAACCGTAATATGTATTTTTTGTGTTGAAAAAAAGTTAGCGGTTAAAGTTTTATTAGAATGTTGCCAGTCTTTTACATAGCCATTAATATCATTTTTTAAAAAAATATATGGAAGATTATTTATAGTATCAGGAAGACGGCTTTTAAAATAAGCTTCCGTACCTAAGAAATAAGAAGGATAATTTGTCAGGCTCGTAATGCCAATTTTTTTGTTGTAAAATGACGAACTTCCTGCAAGACCTGTTTTTTTTTCAGAAAAGGTATTAATGTTTTTTAAAGCAACTATCGGCGGAATAATTATTCCTTTTTTGCTTGTATTATAGACATCCTGAATTTCTGATAGTGTCACTGTTCCGACTCCTGAAAATGGCAAATAAGCTATACTGTTAATGATCAGGTCAGTTATAATAATTAAAACTATTTTTTGTATGTTGGCTTTTACCAATAGCAGAAGTAAAATGACGACGCATTGGATAGCTGCACTTATTAGAAGGGCATTATAAAAGGTTAAGTTATTAATTAAAGCTTTTATCGCTGTTGCAGGCACTTTCACATCGAAGCTGAATAAATCCGAAAAACTGCTAAAGCTTTTAAATAAAGCAAAGAAAAATATTAATAAACTGATAAGCCGTAATATTTTAATGATTTTTTTAAATTTCAATTGGATATTTTGCGAGTTTATCTCTAACTCATTTAGTCCGAAACCTGCTATTATACAAAAGCATAGAATACTGAATATTCTAAATTCACCATTTGTTCTGATATATTTAAGTAATGGTAATTGCGTATACAATACTGCTTTTATATAACCTCCGCTGCTTAATACTAACATAACTCCGGCGCTTATAAATAACGAACGAACTAAATAGCTTTTATTTTTTAACTGACATAACACAAAAGCAAAACCTGCAAGAGAAAAAAATACATTTCTCATAGATAAGTCATCAGTTAAAAATGAAGCATCTTTTGAAGATGCAAAGGGGTAAAGAAAAGACAGGTATGAAGTTGGAGAAAATCCGTATGTTGTCTCATTCAATTGATTTAATGCTTCTCCTCTCCCATATTCATTAATAATACTTATATAGCTATAAATTGCGGGTGAATAAAGCAGGATAAATAGGAAAACAGAAAGAAGTTGATACTGCAACAATGCTTTCGAATTCTCTCTGATTGCCTTATTGAATACTAATATTGAAATACTTAGGGTAACAAAAAAATAAATTGCTCCAATAGGAATAGCCGGATGACCACCTGCAAAAACCAAATACAATGCTATGGAACTAAGACATGAATTTTTATAATCCGGCTTATGAAATAAAACCAAAAACCGCTGTAAAAGAAAAGGGAGAAAAGCTGCAGAAGTTAGAAAATTAATATGTTGTAATTCTCCAATAAAAAATCCTGAACACATATACATAGAAGCAACGGCAATAGCGATAAGAGAAGTAAAATTTAAATACCTGCCCAGTCGGTACATGGTAATACCTGCAATATATATGTAGAGTAAAACTTCGGCAGTAAAAGTATATGCATTATAACCGATAACTGCACCAAAAAACCAGGTGATGGGATTCCAAAAGGCAAAACCAGGATCTGCATAAATTGGAAATCCGAAGTTTAAGTAAGGATTCCACAAGGGGAGAAAGCCTGATTGAATTGCTTCAGTAAAAAAAAATTTATTTGGGAAATTATCGCTGAAGGCATCATTCTTCATTCCGAAGTAGAAAGTGCTTACAGGCAGAAATGCCAACAAAAGAATAACCAGCAGAAGCAGGTAAGGCTTTATTTTTTCTGACTGCAAGATTATTTGTTTTTTCAAAAGTGTTATGCTTACATCTTATGCAGATAGGCGCTAGTTATCATAATATGAAAAAAGTTGCTTAAAGATATACAGATGAACGGAATGCGTCGCAACAAATGATGCAATAAAACCAAATGCCTGTACCAAAATTCCTATTCTTTTTAAAAGAGCTGAAAAGCTTTCAAGAGCAGTGAAAAAATTTAATTCTTTTCTTTTAATCTCCAATTGCTTTTATCATCTTTTAATCTCAATGTAGTATTTAATCTTTCTGATATAGTACTCCCATACAATTGATTTCTTTAGTACAAAAGAGATAGACAGAAGAGATTTTTTATTTGCCGGGAATTTGTTTTTTTCGTTCGCCAGCCATTTTATAACATCTTGGTATGCTTTAAAAACAGCTTTGAAATTGCTTTTGTCTCCCTCTGCCCAAAACTTAAACGAAGCTATTGTATCTAAGACAATTCTTACCGGCACCAGCCAGATAAGGATATACCAGGGCGAATTTCGAAAGCACATAATAATGTTGTTACGGAAATTAAGATAAGTTTTGCGTGAAGATTGATAAGCTAATGAGCCGCCGCCTAAATGATATATACAAGAGGTTGAGCAGTACATTATGTCATATCCTTCTGCAATCAGCCTCCAGCACATATCTATCTCTTCTGAGTGCATGAAGAAGAATTCGTACATGCCGTTTACCTTCCAATAAGCTTCTTTTCTTATAATGCAGCAAGCGCCACTTGCCCAAAAAATCACTGAAGTAGCGTACTGTTGATAGTCTTGTTCTGAAGTATCAAAAATTCTTCCCCTGCAAAAGGGATAACCTAAAAAATCAATCATACCTCCTGCTGCACCTCCATGCTCGAGCATCTGATGATTTACCAGGGAAAGCAGTTTGGGTTGGCAAAGAGCAATATTCCTGTTTTCCTCCATCATTTCCACTAATGGTTTGATGAAACCGGGAGGCACTTCGACATCAGAATTAAGCATGAGATAATAATCTTCAGGCATTTGTGCAAATCCTCTGTTATAACCACCTGCGAAACCATAGTTTTTGTCCAAAGCAATAATTTTCACTTCCCGGTGAAATTCCCGGATGTATAAAACAGAATCATCAGTGCTGGCATTGTCAATAACATAAATATTATAATTGGGATAATTAAGGTTTCTAAGCTCTGGCAGTAATGCTTCTAAAAATTTTTTGCCGTTCCAATTTAAGATACCTATACCAACGGAAGGAGCGGATTTATTCATATTATTTTGGTAAGGCTAAAATCCTGTTTACATATTTTCCAATCATATCAAACTCTATATTTACGGTGCTTCCTTCATTTACCTGCTGTATATTGGTATGAGTATAGGTGTAAGGAATGA
>JAABUS010008466.1_pt1 | contig 11295 bp, 11 predicted proteins | sample 5560161 | NCBI WGS metagenome assembly JAABUS01 (sample SAMN10711885, study PRJNA513376) | rock metagenome | isolation source: Antarctica rocks | place: Antarctica: Victoria Land, Trio Nunatak nord | collected 2016-01-04
ACGTCCGAACGAGCATCATCTGTGACACGGGATGGTTTGGCAGCGGCAAGCGGGCTAAGAAACCAGGGTGCATTTGGCTGCGACAACTCCCGGCGTCTCGGGAGCATTTTTGGATGAGGCAACACGACCGGCCATCCGGGCTGTCGCGCTACACCAAGTGCCGCATCATTGAGGCGCTTGCCCCCGCGCGTCCAGCTGCGAGCTAGGTCGCGCTATCAGGGGGTGGCAGCAGCGCGGCGGACTTTTGATTGACATCACCCGTGTTGGAATACAGCGCTCTCTGCACCTGCTTCCGCACGTCCGGGTCTTTGATCTTCTCCAGTTTCTGGGCGATCTCGATGGCGGCCAGGGCATACGCCTTATCGTTTGCGATGGCTTTCGCCCGCGTGTCCTGCTTCAGGGCGTCGGTGCCTGTGCGAACCCTCTCCAGCAGCATGGTCCGCCCCTCGCCGTAGAGCAAGGACAGCGTGTTTAGCGTGGCGCGGCTGGTCGCGCCCTTGAGCGTGGTGATGACCGTCACCCACCAGCTACCGGGACCGGCGGCCTGGAGATACAGCCGCTCCTCGTCCTTTAGCAGCTGCTGCTCAATATCGAGGGAGGGGTTCTCGCGCAAAGCCGCCGCCAGCTCCTCCTCGCGGCCAGCGTTCAGGAGATAGATGATTGCATAGACCTGACGGAGGCTGTGCAGCCGGCGCTCGACCAGCGCGGCGCTCGGTTCCTCTCCTTCTTCCACGATCCGCAGCCGCGCGGGCGGCGTATCGTCCAGATTGAGCGTGGACATGACCGTGACCTGCAGCCCGCCGCGCTCGCCCGCCTCGATCCTGAGCAGTAGGTTTTCGCTGAGGCCGAACTCGATGAACCGCTCAGAATCGGCCAGGCTGATGACGGTCGACCCTTTCAGGAGGTCGACCAGATCGGGAAAATCCGTTTCGAACGCCTGGCTGGACCGGGGATTTGCGAAGACGATACGCGACATGGTTTTTTCTTCCGCCGTGCGGGCTCACGTGGAAGCCTCTTACAACGGTTCCGGCCATGGCGCCCCTAGATCAGCTTTGGGTCGAACTCGGCGGTCTCAATCATCGACACGGCCGGGGTAGGCCTTAGCGTGAATCAAGCACCCGTCCTATGGCGTGACCCCTGATCAGCTTCAAGAGCGTAGTAACAGCCGTGAAGGGTGGGAGCTAGGTCCGCTGTCCACCACAAGCAGACATTCAAACTGAGACACTACTCAGGCGTTGATTTAAGCAGCTAAGCAGACTTGCGCGGCCTGTCACACACATGGAACTTGGCGGAGCCAGGCCGCGCAAGCCTGCTTAGCTTTTCATGTGTGCGCAAACCTCCATAGGTTTGCTTAGACGGGGCACCAAGGCAAGGCCCAAGCCCTTGCCGTCCAGCAGTTCTTGAGCCAAGCCATCGACTACCTGCGAATTTGCCTGGCCTTCCTCGACGCCGCCGCGAGTCAGTTCCGAGACGCGCCGCTCGACTTCAGCCAGCGCCGTCCCGGCCGGGAAGATGGTCGCCAGTCGCCGCCACGCCTCGACATGCCCGAGTGCGGCATACAGCCGGTCCCGCAACGCCACGTCCTGCGGCCGAGTGCTCAACGCCCAAATCTCCCGTGCGCCCAGTGTATTCACCAGCAGTTGCTCGACCAGCCCCGTGGTGAGCGACAGCCGCGCCAGGAACGGTGCCCCGCCGCCCATGTCCGGCCCACCCGAGCCAGGCCCCTTCAGGCGGTGCCGCACAACCTGCCGGCCCGCTTCGCTCAGGTGGAAACGCTCGCCAGCTTCAATGTTGGTTTCCTCATTGCCAGCGCCGAGAATGAACACCTCAGTCGCATGGGCGACCAGCCCGTCCGGAAAATCGCGCAGCATCTGCGACGACATCGAGATGTGGACGCGATGCTTACGCCCTTCGCGCCACCCGCGCTTGAGCAGGTCCATCACCCGTTCGGACCCACTTGCACGATGGATTTCATCAAGTGCCAGCCGCTTGATTGTCTCATAGGCTTCAGAAAAGCGTGCGCGATGGTAGGCCCGCATCCTTTCCGGGACGTAGGCAACATAGCCCGGCCGCAGGAACAGGTTGCGGCTCAGGATATGGTGCCCCATCACGTACATGATTTCTGTTTGGCGATCATCCCGCGCGCTGCCGGTGGGCGCAACGTCCTCTAGGTCAAGCACGATCACCCGGGCTGACCCGGTTTCAAACACGGTCGGCTTCGACAGGTTGGGCAGCCATTCGATCAGCCCCGTCACGTAGCGCTGGAACGCCTCGATCAGGCTTTCGCCCGTGCCTGCTTCGATCTTGCCGTATTGGTGCTGGATGTGCGGTGCCCGCACGGCCTCGATAAGATCGGCGAGAACCGGCACGGCGTGGCATTGCGCCAGGCTGGCGAGATGGTATTCGCCTACGTCGCAGAGAGCATCCACCACGTCCCACCAGCGCGCGTCGTCATGCAGCTCAATGCGGTGCTGGCGCAGCGCCCGCGCCACGTCCGGTATGACGGCGGCGTTGTAGCGCTTCGGCTGTGAGTTGTCCCGCATGTCCGAGGCGAGGCGGTAGGCTTCCACCAGGGTTGCCCCGACCAGCCCGTCCATGCCCTCAAACGGCCTGTTGGAACCGATGGGCGTGCAGGCCAGCGACAGCAGGTTTTGCAAGAATGCTGTCTCCGGTGGGATCGGATCGCGGCAGCCGAGTTGGGTATCGAAGGGATTGACCGCGAACTCGGCGCTGTTCTCATACCGGATATACACTGCCTCATGCCGCCGGGCTGGTGGCAGAGCGGCCTGCAAGAGCAGGATCAGCCCCTTGGCCGAGGTGCCGATATCAAGCACGCCAATGAGCGGCAGACGCGCCCCGGCCGACGTGAGCGCAGCCCCGCTGAGGCACAGGCCCAGGATCAGACTGTTGGACAGCATTGACTTGCCGTGACCTGGTTCGCCAAAGATCAGGGTGAACATGGTCTGCCGTAGCGAGCCAGTGGGATCGTAGTGGTAGGGCACGCCCTCCGCTGTCGAGAACAGGATGCTGCCTTCGCTCCAGGGCGAGCCAGGGCGGTTCCACGGCATCATGCCCAGCACCTCGCTGAGGATGGCCGCATGCACGGGCGCCGTCGATCCGATGGCCAGGCCGGGCGCGCTGCTCATCACAGCTTCCAGGGGGTCGCCGGCCAGCACCGAGGCTTGGCACACGCCCCAGCCCTCCAGCGCACTGGCAAGGGATGCTGCCCGCTGGCGCAGCAAGGCGTCTTCGCCGCGAGGTGCCCAAGTGGCGAGTGAGATGCGCAGCTTGACCAAGGAATCTTGCCCCGCCACCCGCAGCGCCTCCAGACGCTCTAGGTCGGCATGGATGCGCCGGTTGGCGGGGCTGGCGACGGCCAGCAGCGTTGCAGCCACCCGTTTGAAGCGCATCAGGCTGTCGTCGGCGCCCTCGATCAGGAACGCAATGCGGAACGGCGTTTTAGACCGCCGCAGCGTGCGCAGCAGTTCCACAAAGGTGCGGGGCGTTTCCGGCCCGGTCCGCATGTCGATGGCGGACCAATCCAGTTCGCCGATCCGCACCTGCCGCGCACCCAGCCCAAGGGCGTCATCACGGAACATCTGATCCGAGATCGGGTCCCACAGCAGCCCGGAAGCGTCCTCACGCTCCAGCCAGCCGCCTTCCTTGCCCTGCTCCCGGATGCGCGGCATGATGTTGCGGCCGGGCAGGTGAGCGCGCCATCCTGACCCGGCCGTGTCGGGATAGATCGCTTCACGCATGGAGGCGAGGGCATCCACAGCCGTCAGCCGAGACACGCTCACGCCCAGGCCATCCAGCGCGGAGACGGCAGAGTCCACGAACCCGCGATGTTGCTCCGCCACCATGCCGCCCGTGCGCCAGATGCCCTGGCACTGGCTCAGCTTTGGCGCCCCCGCCAGCGCCTTGCGCTGCTCCGCCTTTTCATAGTTCTGAGCCTCCCGTGTCAGGGTGGACGTCCGGGTCCAGAGCGCCATCGTGCTCTCCTCCCAGGCCATACGGTCGCCCCAGATTCGGCGGCGTTCCTCAAACAGGTCAGCCAAGTCGAGACCTACGGCTTCCGCAATGCGTCGCGTGCCGGAGACTTGCCGATCCACCAGCGGCCGGCTACGGGCGGGATCGTAGGCAAAGCACGCCTGGATAGCGTGGCCTTTGATCTTGAGGGCTGAAGCAACCCCTTCGCGCAGCATCGCGGCGCTGGACGCAATTTGCGTGCTGGTCAGCATCTGCCGCATTCCATCAAGCCGAATGTAGGTCTGGTAGTGCCCAGCATCGCTGACCAGCGCGTCGCCATCCGCGGTGTCGAGGTCACAGAATGCGGTGAGCGGCTGCTTCAGCCCCGTGGACAATCCCTGCAGCAGGCTATCCACCGAGCGCATTATGTGGCCGAACATCATGGCTTCCTTGGCTGGCTTGCCCAGCATTTGAGGCATTCGGGATAGACATCGACGCCGTTGCGGAACAGGCGCCCGCGCGACATCAGCCGCAGGCCATCGACCAGCGCGGCAGCGCGGGACGCCGCGGACGGCGGCAGGTTCAGCAAGGCCTCGCCAACCAGGTGTGGGGACGAGGTGCCCAGGCTGGCTTGGGCAATGGACGAGCACGCAGCCAGCTCGCGATAGGCGGCATAGGCGGACCGCAGCGCAGACGTGTCCTGCGAAGGAGGTTCGGCCATATGGACGGCCTCGCCACGGTCGGCAAAGACGTGGTGGATGCCGCGCACGAGATGGTTGAGCGCCGCTTGGGTGAGGTGCGGGAGCCAGACAACCAGGTATTCCTGATCGACGCCGTCCCGCCCGAGGTGCTGGCAGGCATGGCAGGCTGGGCAGGCCGTCGCCAAGTTGTCCAGCCTGTCATCGGCATGGTCGCCGTTGCGATGGAAGACTTCGACCCATGGACCGCTTGCCAATCCGCAGAACCGGCACGCATGGCCATCGCGAGCAAGGGCGAGAGACACCTGCTCCCCCGTTGGACCGGCGGCGTCAAGCCGCCAACTGGCGGCGTTGGCCGTTAGCCCGAGGGGGAGCAGGCGCACTTGGGCTAGAACTGCACCGGAGCGGTGCCGGAACCCGTGATGCTGGGTGCAGCGCCGGTGATGGTCTGTGACGTGATGCCCAAGACGGTGGGGGCGCTGGCGCACGCCACCGCCGCCACGAGGCAAAGCATGGCGGCGCCGGGGCTGGAGTTGCCGTTGCGCTTTCCGAGGCCGAACAGGTTGGTGCCGAACGCGATCAGGAAGATGAGCGCCAGGATGTAGAGCACCATGCCGAGGATGGATCCCCAGTTGAGGGCGTCCTGCCCCATCGCCGCAGCGCGGTTGCCCCAGGTGCCGCCGCCGCCAGCCGCTTGGGCGAAGGCGGAGGTGGCAATGGTTGATCCGAGGGCGGAGAGGGCGGCGGCGGACAGCAGTTTGTTGTGGGAGGTTTTCAAGGCTTCGCTCCTTTGAGTGTGGGTCGCAAAGCCATCGTCTTCCCGGCGGGTGCGAACGGTTCAGCTAGCCTGGATGAAGGTTTGGGCAATCGGCTCGATGTTCAGCAGCACCGCGCCGAGGGCAAAGTGGACCATCGCGTTGAAGAACGGATTGCCCGAAGCACGGCCGATCTGGCGCAGCTTCATCAACCCATACAGGATAGAGAGTGCCCCGAACGCCTGGATTGCTGGCTTGAGCAGACCGACCACGGCCAAGATGGAGTCATTCAGCGTCCCGGTGCCGATATTGGCAGGTGTGTAGGACAGCAGGCCGCCGCCAAGCGAAGCGTGAGCCGTCCCGCCAATGGTGGCGCTGAACAGGTTCAGCACGGTGGGGAACGACAGCAGCAGGCTGGCCACGATGAACGTGGCGCCCACCAGCATGTAGTAGCCCGCGCCATGCCGCGGGTCCTTGCCGCCATTGTAGAGTGCGACGGCGCCCGAAATGGCAAGTACCAGAGCCGCAACGTAGCAGAACGCCGGCATCAGGTAGAACAGCGCGTTGGCCACGTCGATGGAGAGGTTGAGCAGATACTGCATGGCTATTCGCCGCCACGAACGGACCCATGTTCTGCCTTCACAACCCACAACCGGCCGTCCTGATAGATGCGCTCGACCTTGCCCAGCCGCTCGTCGATTGCGTCACCCACCCGCACGATCTTGATGGCGCCGCTCCCGGTCGGCGCAAGCACGGCCATGCGCGGAGAGCCACCCTGGACGCGCCAGGCGTTGCTCTGTGACGTGACGGTCAGGACGGCACGGGGGGCGGCAGGAGCGGGTTCCAGGCTGGCGGGCGGCAAAGGCGCACGCAGCCCAGACACCGCTTCCTGCGCTTCGCGGAACCGCACCCGACGCTCCAAATCCTCCAGCCGGCTATCAACGGTGGACGACAGTGCCTTCACCTGCTCCCGCAGCGCCGCATTGTCCTCCCGGCTGTTCCGCAACTCGGCCGCAATAGCGGTGACAAGCCCCAGCAGCGACACCTCTTGCGTCGAGCTGATCGGCGCCGGGACGAGTTGCAGGATCGTCGCCACCGGGTCCGCAGGCGCCGGGGCCAGCGAAGCTTGTACCGGAGCGGGCGCAGGATCGGGTTGTGCTGGAGAGATCGCGACCGATGCGGAAGGTGCGGCCAATGCTGGAACTGGCGGAGGGACCATCGCGCCTGATCCTGCAATCTCATCCATGAAGGAGGAAGCAGACTGAGCCGCGGGTGCTGCGGTAGCGACGTCAGGCAAGGGTGCGGGGGCAGGCGCCAATCGCAATGGCTGCACTGGAGCAGGCAGCCGGATGCTCGAAAGATCGACCGATTTGCCGGTCACGAGCTGCGGTAGGACGAACACGCTGCCGGCGGCCAGCAGGACTCCGCCGCCCAGCAAGGCAAGCCGAAAGGGCGTGAACCGGCGCGGTTGCGGCGCTGCGGCAGCAGCAGGGTCCGGCGGGCCTGCAATAGGCTCCGGCGGACCCTCGTTGGGAAGGCTGACAGACGGGTAAGGAACAGTGCTGAATGCGCTCACGGCGAGACTCCCAATTGTCTCGCCCAGCATCCCGTAATCGGGTGCGAACCGTGCTAGGGCGCGTCGCCCTCCCCCTTGTCCACCACGTCCTTGAGGAACATGACGCCGACCGGGACACCAGCATCAAGCTTCACGGTCGGACCCTTTGGTGCCATTTCGTTCAGGACGCCCTGCAGGTTGTTGCCGGCAGCGCCCACGCCTACGGCTCCAATCTGCGTAGGGTTGAGGTTGCGATACACACTGGTATTGCCGTAGAGCGAATTGCTCTGCACCGACCCGCTGAGCGCCACGGCCTGGCCAACGCCCGAAGCTATGGCCGCCAGCGAAGGATAGAGCAGTCGCGCGCCGTAATGGTGATCCACGCTCGATGCCACGGCAGTTTCCCGCGTCTCAGGCGACACGAGCACGGCATCAACGGGCAACGTCCTGCCTTGCCAGCTCAGTTGCGTGAGGCTCACACCCATCAGGTCGCCGCGCCGTTGCGCCGTCCCCAGCAGCCGAGCATGATTGAGCGGCCCGCTCGTCATCTCGACAACCACCTGCCCTCCGTTGCCGTCCGGCCCGGTCTCGGTCGCAACGACGGTTTGCGCCATCGACCACCGCAGCGCCGGCATCAGGACCCGACCCCGTGCAGCACTCGCCGTCGATGGCGCGCTGCCTTGCGCCGTCCGATACGATGCCTCGCGTGTTTCGCTTTCCTTCTTCAGCTCCTCACGCTTTTTAGCGATCATCTCTGGTGTTTCATCAATGCCCATCGCCGACGCTTTCGGCACCATGCCAGCGACCAAGGTTCCCATCAGCGCTGCATAGGCCAGGTCACCCTGCTTTTCTGCGGGGGTGAGTTCACGAGGGGCCTCGGTGCGTGGGGGCGATGTGACAACCGGGATCGAGTTGGACGGGTAGAGGGGCGCCGGGGCCGCGGGCTTTGTGGGAACCAAAGGGTCAGGTAGGCGGGCAGTGGGCACGGCAGCGGCAGTCTTCAGGCTGGGCAAGTAGCTTTGCCGCTGTTGTTCCGCCAGCCGGGCACGGTTCTGGGCATCCTCCATCGCCAGCCGTCGCAACTGCGCATCTGACGCCGCCGCGCCGGGCAGGTCGGTAAGCTTGGGAACGCCGTCGAGATTGGAACTGCGCATGGATGCACGGCTCCACAGGACCAGGCCACCGACGCCCACGACAAAGACGACGGCGCACGATGCCAAAAGGATCATGCGGTTACGTCCCCGGGCAGGCTGGGACCATTGAGGCATCTGCGGCATCAGACTGGTAAACGACATGGCTTAGCGCTCCTGCCGGTCGAGGCGAATGGAAAAGGTTTGTCCGCTAGCGGTCGCCAGGACCACCGGGCTGGCAGGGATTTCAAAGATGCCGAGGTCGCCGTTGGTGAACTGCCGCGCAATGGGCTGGGGTGAGATGATGGTGGCGCTGGTTCGCACGTACATATGGTCGCCCAGCTCCCAAGCCTGGATGCCGTCAGGCGGAGCGCCACGGACCAGGAGCGGCCTGGCGTTGGCGGGAGGCGTGCCGTCCAGCATGGTCTGTAGATCAACGTCGCCGGTCACAGGGCCGCCGCTGCGCCGCGTGAACAGGTCCACGCGAGCATTCGGGCCGCGCTGGGCGACCTTGACCGTCACGACGCTATCGTAGCTGTCCGGCGTGCCCATCAGTGTGAAGGGGATCGGCGCCGTGGCACCTTCGAGCATCACCTGCAGCCCGCCCCGCGGTGCCGAGGAATGGGCGGTTATCATGAGCGTGTTGCCACCCTTGACCGGCACGCAGACATCAAAGCCAGAGGAAAACACGGCGCCCGGGATTGCCCCCCCGCTCCCGGCGTTCGCCGCCTGCGCCCCCGCGTTGTTGCAGTCGGTGGAGCCGGGCTGGCTGGCATTGCCCAGGTTCTCCCAATGGATGGGCCAGGGCTTCCCGGTGTTGTCGGTGAACGAGATCGAGGTTGGATAGCCGCGCACCGTGTTGATAATCGGCGAAGGATCGCCGGGGCGGAGCGACACCAACACCGGACGGTTCAGCGGTCGTGCGATGGGCGCATTGTTGGCGCGTTCGCTGCCGTCCTGCAGCCGCCTCACACGCCGGGCCAGCTCGTCAATCATATCGTCGGACAGGTTCGGAATGCCGTCCAGCGCACGCCGCGCCGAGGGAGAATCATTGGGGGCTGTCTGAGCGAGGACGGGCAACGAAAGGGAAAGGGCAAGGCCAGTGGCCGCGCCCAGGGACAGGATGTTTCGCATTGCGGGCCTCATGTTCAACTGGTGACGAGCGCGTTGTAGCTATCCACGGCGATGCCTTGCGGATGGAAAGTCGGGGCAACGCGCATCACGACCAGCTTGACCGTGATGCGCTGTTCCCGCGTGGCATTGGTGTTGCGGAACGAAACGAGGATCGGAACCTCGAAGGTCCAGACGGCCACTCCACCGGCAACGGAGCTTTCCACCAGCGCTGGCGGGCGTCTGACAACGCCCTCCACCACCATGGAGGCTTTGACCACCTCCTCGATGTTCTTACTGGTCTTCAGGTTGTTCACGACGCCGTCCCAGCCGTCGTTCGTAAAATACGGCTTCACGTAGCTGGAAAACGTGTCGCGGTAATGGATGTAATCAAAGTTGTAGGGGGCAACCGCAGCTTTCGCGACCCAATCCACCAGGTCCGCATCGGACATAACGGGTTCGCGCAGCGGCTTAACCTCGATCTGGTTGCCGTGGGTATCGGTGAGGACGATCCTCGGTTCAGGAGGGTGATGGCCCAGCCAGATACGGTCGCCGACAAGGGCCGCAATCACCCCAAGCGATAGGGTCTGAGAAATCGCCAGCCTTCGCGTGAGCCGTTGCTGGCTGGCGTTGCGCTGGATGATGCGGTCGGCCGCGCCCTGATCGTTTTGCATGCGGATAGGCTAGTGCCCACGGGTGCGAACGGTGCCGGTTAGGCCGCCGCCTGCCGCATACGGTCGTAATGCAGCGTGAGCTTAGCTTCAACAGAGGTGCGCGTGCCCCGCGGCCCGAAGAAAAAGACCCCGCTCAGGTTGCAGGCTTTGCCGATAAGATGGCGCCCTGCCCCATCCACGATAAATGAGGGGACCGCGCCGCCCACTATGTCTACGCGCCGGGCCTCCGTTACATTCTTGGACAGCTTCATGCTGCCGCGATAGGGCAGAGAGATGCGGACGGCCTTCGAGGAAACCCCGCACGGGGTCAGGTCCAGCACCTCGGCGATGACGGTGTGGTGGAACCCTGCCACCCACAGCAAAATAAGGCGGCGGACGAGTTCAGGAGACCAGACTGTCTGCCGACCGCCGAGCGGTGTCAGGTGGAACGGCTTCGCTGGCTTCCGAACTGGCGCAGGCGCTTCCACGGGCGGAAGGAACGGCGGGTTGGCTGGGGTTGGCACCACCAGGTCAAGTGTCGGAGCCGGCGGCGTCATCTCAATCTGTCCCGGCGGAATGCTTTCCACGACTAGGACAGGAGTCCCGCGCTGCGGGCGCGACAATCCCAACCGCCGGGCCTTGCCGTAAATGGCAGTAGAGGAGCGCCCAAAACACTTCGAGATGTCCACAACGGGGTCGCCAGCCGGGTAACGCGAAATCAGCGACAAGATTTCCTCTTGTAGCCAACGACGCCTGCAACTTACCGCAGGAGGCAATTTTACCAATACAACAGGCATTTCAGCATCACGGAATGGGAACATGACTGTCTCGTTGCTTATGGATTAGTTGTAATCTCTTGTGCAACTCGCTTTGGTGCCACGTCACTGTGTGGCAGGCACGCAGGTTGGGCAACGGGGCAACTGCCAATTCACGCCTGGAATCGCGTTGATCGCGGAAACGTGTTCACGTATTGTTCTCTCCCCCGGAGAAGGTCTTGGGAAGAAATTCGTACGCTGGAACGCGTAGGGAGAGCTTTTTGCCGGCTGCTGGAGCGTCCGCATCCAGCGCATGAGGCTGCAACTGGCATAAAACCATGCACAACGTTGGGCGGGACTTCTAAGGTAAGGCGGAACCAAGGTATGTAGCCTCGCAACCATCGTGAGTGGCGCCTAGAATGCATAGACAACAGCCAAAGCTTGGGTATTGTGCCAAACATTGATAGGAGGCGCAAGCGTTTGATGGAAGGTGCAATTTTACCAGGGCAATGCCGTGCGGCTCGCGCGGTAGTCGGCTGGTCACAAGACGATCTAGCGGCGTCGGCTGGCCTCACAGGCATGACCGTCCAAAGCTTTGAGCGGGGCGCACGAGTGCCGCATCAGAACAACCTCTTGGCAATACGGAATGCCCTGGAAAAGAAGGGCATTC
>JAABUS010008468.1_pt1 | contig 11293 bp, 9 predicted proteins | sample 5560161 | NCBI WGS metagenome assembly JAABUS01 (sample SAMN10711885, study PRJNA513376) | rock metagenome | isolation source: Antarctica rocks | place: Antarctica: Victoria Land, Trio Nunatak nord | collected 2016-01-04
CTGTAGTTAACATTACCGAATGAACTTCCGGCTGACGATAGAAACACTATATGATAAAATAAAACTTCCTCATTTTTTATTTCACATATTTCATTTCCACAAACTACAATTTCAAGGTTTGGGACATTTTTAAAGGAATAATAAGATTTGATATGGTTCAAATATTTTTTTGATTGGCTTATATATTTTTTATAGGATCTGTTCTCATGAATTATTGTTATGTACCCATCAGAGAAATAAATATTCCCCCACGATGGCTTAATTGTAATTTCAAGTGGATTCGTTTTGTTATTTGATATGTAATTAGGTTTATGGTCAAAAAAAGCAGTAGAACTTTTTCTTTTAATCTTTGATGGTTTAGTGAGTTTTTTTTGAAGATGTTCAATTTGAATTATTTTCTGAATTTTTTCTAACTCTTGATTTAGATTTAGTAACCGCTTTTGTTCTATTTCCAATTGCTTAAGAATATTTTTAGTATTAAATCTCTTATGTTTTTCTTCGGCTTCTTGATACTCTTTCTTTTTTTGTCTATAACTTAAATTTTGTTCTAACATTTGAGACATATTTATTCTTCTATACGAACTTTCTGTTTGAGTGATGTCATCTTTTAATTTTTTTGCTTTTTCTGAAATCAGCTTAGTTTCAAATATATCATTATTAAAGTGCTTAATGTTTTTTTCACATTCTTCAATGCGGGTAAGAATGCTTTTTAGTCTTGGGTCAATTTTTTGTTTTTTCTTTTTTCTCATATCTAATAAACCTGTGGAATGGCGTATTGCGCTTACGGACAGATTGCCGAAGGTGGGGAATTTCGGCACTACCGCTCAATAGCATCACAAATGTTTAATTACTTCCTTCAGTCCAATAGATATTGTCAAGCCCCGCTTTTGGCAATACCATGTTAGGCGTTCGTGCTTATGAGTCAGTAAATGTCCAACCGAAAACAGTTTCAAACTTTCTCCTAAATTCTGTGTCAATTTGTTTTGGCGATCTTCTTATATACTTTTCAGCGGTCATTCTTGTGTTTACGTCCAAAGTTTGCAAATACTCTATTGCTTGCGTCAAAGTTGGCTCCTTATCATCTTCTCCATTAAATTTCGGTGGTAAACTTGTCCAAATCGCAGCATCAAGATTACTTGTCTTAAGCCAGTTTTGAATAGTTTGTTTAATTGAGTCTGCAATTTCTTCATCCTTTAAAACTGATGTAATTGAAGTTTCAAGTTTACTCTTAGGAATCCCCTCCCGAACTCTCAGCGATTCCTTTGCGTCTTTTAAATCTTCCGTCGCCATTAACGCCCATAGAGTTCTTACTGGTTTTGCACTGTTAGTTAAGACAAGAGTTAATCGTCCATCACTTGATTGTCGCACAAACTCGATAGGCAAAAGGGGTCCGTCTATGAACCACTCTCTACGAATGAGTAAACTGTCTGGTCTCCATATTAATGAACCCCAACCTAAGCAAGCAATTTTCAATTACTTCTAAAATTTATTATAGTGTCTGTGTGGCCTGACGCCTAACGCTCTAATTTACGAACCTTTTAAATTCTACCAATTTTATTCTGCTTCCTACTACTTTGACTCTCAATATTAAAATTGACACTTTTCCTGTAAAACTACCATTTAAGCTTGTAGTAAAAATTTTATCGCTTCTGCACAAGGACTGCAAATAAAAAGGCTGCCTCAATTATACAATCCCTTCCTTTAATACCCCGAATTCTGCATTAAATACCCGGGCAAATTAGAAGCAGCATCAATGGCGGTTTGTGGAATTGGGAATAGTCTTTTCTTTACGTCCGTATTAGTTTTTTCGGTCCATGTTCCTTCGTACTTTCCAAAACGTATCATGTCGGTGCGCCGCACCATTTCCCAATAAAATTCAAAACCTCTTTCACGAAATAAGAGGTCTAAACTCATAGCGGTTAAGGGCGGTGCAGGTTTGGTAGCAGTTCTTGCTGCCCTCACAATATTTACATCAGCCAATGCACCGGCTGCATCTCCTTTTCTCAATTTTGCTTCAGCACGCATTAAATAAATATCGGCAAGGCGTAGGATAATAATATCATGTTCGCCTTTATTTCTTCCCGTTTCAGAAGTTTTGCTAAACTCATATTTTTCAACTCGATAACCGGTACTGTAATCACTGCCGGCAACTGTAAAATCAACTTGTTCGGTGAAGTCAACCGGTGAGGTTGGCTTTTTTCTGGAAACATTAAAAAGCTTGGTTATTTTTATATTTCCATTAGCGCATTTTACGCCATTCAGGAGCATGCCGTATTGTTGTCCTCTTAAAATTCCGCGATCAATATTATAGCTTGCAGCCGGCAAACAGGAATCGGCCGGAATAATCAGGTTCTTCTTATAAAAACGTGGATCTGCAGCAGCGGGATCTACGGGAGCATAAGCATTTACCCAGGTACGGTAAAAATCAGGAGTAATGGCAGCGCCATCGGTTCCATTAGCGGTAGGCCAGGCTGCTAACGGGTATTGATCGCCTGATAAAGAAAAATATGCCATCCTGTTATGGCCATTCAAATCGAAACGCTGATCTACTGCAAAAATCAATTCTTTATTGGTGTGATTATTATCGTTAAAAATGGAGAAATATTCAGGAGCTAAAGCATACTGTCCCGAGTTGATGATCTTATCACAATACTCAATCACCTTGTCCATATCCTCATTCTTGAAGGTAAAAGATGAAGCATATACATCCCTGTAAACTGCTGCATTTAAATAGAGGCGTACCAACAAACCCTGAACGGCTCCTTTAGTAAGTCTGCCCGGGCCGGTATTGGTTTCAAGGAGCGGTTCCACTGCCAATAACTCTGATTTGATATACTCCATTGCTGCTTCACCTCTTAATATTTTTGATGTTTCAGAGGCGTCCTCTTTTACGAATACCAAGCCGAAGAGGTCAAGCGTAAGTAAGGAATAGTAAGCTCTCATGCCTCTTGCTTCAGCTAAAAATAATGGTGCAGAAGGATCAGGATTGGCAGGCAGTGCATTGATAGCTGTAACTGCTCTTGATATTCCTGTTAATATATGCGTCCAGGTACTTCTGATATTGGCATCGGAGCTGATTGTTTCATGTTTGTGCATTTGCACATAAATACCATTATCGCCCCAGTCGGTTCCACCACGGAAGGGTAAAATAGCTTCGTCTGTTGATATTTCCTGCAGGTCGAAATAGGTGGTATGTAAAAACACATCTTCAAGCTTTGCATAAACAGGGGCTGTTATTCCTTCGGCCTGTTGCCTATTGGTAAGACCCGCAACAGAAGATTCGTCAAGAACCTTCTCATTCAATTTCGTGCAACTATAAATTGTTGCAATTATTACAAAAACCAGCAACACACTTAATATTTTATTTGACATGTTCTGTTATTTTAAAATGAAAAATTTAAACCAAATATGATTGATCTTGCTTTAGGATAACTTAAATAATCAATACCATAAGAAGATACGCCGCTAATATTTCTATCAATATTAACCTCCGGATCGTAGCCTGTATATTTAGTAGCTATAAAAAGATTTTGACCTGTTACAGATAAACGAATAGCAGAAACCCATTTGTCTATTCCTAAACCTTTTGTATTGAAATTATAGCCGAGAGAAGCATTATTCAACCGGAGATACGCGCCATTTTTAAGATACCTTGTGGTTACGGGAGTGGCATTGTTTAATGATTCATTAGCTTCAGTTATTGCTTCCCTTGTAGTGTTCACATTTTTTGCGAGCCTTAATTTAGAGAAACTAACATTATGCGTATAATCATACGTTTTGTTTCCTGACACGCCGTTAAAGTTGATGCTGAAATCAAAACCTTTGTAAGCAGTGCTGCCGTAAAAGCTATAAATAAGGTTAGGTAAAGCTGTTCCTGCTGCAATTCTGTCGTTATCATTAATAAGACCATTATTATCCAGGTCGCGGTACATACTCATGCCATTATTATCAATGCCAATATATTCCTTTAAGAAAAAGGTACCGATAGGTTGTCCGTTTACATATCCATTGATGGTGGATGATGTTATACCGGCACCTGATACTGAACCGGCAGGTATTATTGAATAAGGAGAATGTTCAACCACATTTTTTAAATAAGTAATGTTACCGCCAACATTCCACCTAAGACCATGTTGTGAATTATGCCTATAGTCAAGTTCAAATTCTGCACCTTTATTGGTTATGCTCATGTCTTGTACATTACTCCATACCTCCGATGCAGGCTGTACCGGGTCGGCTGGAATTACCTGCAGAAGAATGTTATTTGAAACCTTTTTGAAAATATCTATCGTGCCGGTTAAAGCACCTTTAAATAAACCGAAATCGAGACCTAAATCAGTTTGTTCTGATGACTCCCATCTGATATCAGGATTGGCTAATCTTGAATAAGTAGTACCGGCAGGGTAAGTGCCTGTTGGGTATAAAGGATAACTTGCGGATGCAAGTGTGCTAAACAACGCTTGTGTAATTTTTGGAGGAATTTCCTGGTTACCAGTCTGTCCCCATCCCGCCCTAAGCTTTAAATTATTAAAAACTGAATTTTTCATGAATTCTTCATCAGAAATCTTCCATCCAAATGAGAAGGACGGAAAATATCCGTACCTGTTATTTGTACCAAATTTAGATGACCCATCTGCCCTGAAGTTGGCAGTAAACAAATATTTATTGTTATACTGGTAAGTTACTCTTCCAAAGAATGATTGTAGCTCATTAATGAAAGCGAAACCGCCGGGGCGATTATTAGTTAAGTCTAAAAGTTGTCCTACGCCCGGATTATAAATTGGATCTACTCCGCCAACAACAAACCTGTTAATACTGCTGCTTCTTTGCTGCACAAATATCTTTTGATAAGAGTGACCTGCCAGCGCAGATACATTATGACGCGTTGTATTAAACGAATAAGTAAGATAATTTTCAATGAGGGTATTTCTGTTGTAGTTGTTATAGGTTTCCAATCTTCCCTCGCGAAAAGGTGTTGTACTGGGTAAGCTCTCAACATCACGTGTTGAAGTAGAATTATCAATACCGAAATTAAGTTTATAAACAAGCCCTTTAAATAGTTTTAGAGATGGAGATATATTACCTATCACCCGGTTTATGGTAGTAAACTCCTTCTCAAGATCAAAATAAAGCAATGGATTAAAGCTGATATTAGGATAGCGGGCCAATGCTCCGCTCGAATCGTAAGCCGGATAAGTTGGATTATTGATAATGGCATCAGTTAATACACTTGTAATTGGAGGTCGTTGATTTTTGGTATTGGCAACATTCAAATTCAGTTCCAGTGTTAATCTATCATCCAAAAATCTTTGAGTAACATTAAACCTGCCGGAATACCTCTTAAGAACGTTTGCTTTGATAATGCCTTCCTGGTTCTGTGCCCCTAATGAAGCAAAATACGTTAGTTTATCTGCGCCGCCACTTAAAGTTAGATTGTAGTTTTGTGTGAGAGCTGTTCTCGTGATTTCTTCCTGCCAGTCAGTATTGCCTCCTTTATCATCCAATACGCCACCGCCTTTTGGAACTTCAACGCGAAATTCATCTGCTGTAAAAACAGGCAGTTTTCTTGCAAGTTTTGAAAAGCCAACACTTGTTGAAAACCCAAGTGTTGAAACACCTGCTTTGCCCCTTTTGGTAGTAATAATTATAACCCCATTTGCACCACGTGCTCCGTAAATAGCGGTAGCAGAGGCATCTTTCAAAACATCAATAGATTCTATATCCTGCGGGTTAATAAAATTCAATGGATCGCCACCACCGGTACTTGAATTATCCAAAGGCAAACCATCTACTACAAAAAGAGGTGTGCTACCCGTTCTTACTCCGCCCGGGCCTCTAACCGTAATTCCGGTATTTGCTCCCGGTTCGCCACTTGCTGAAGTAACATTTACACCTGCTACTTTACCCTGTAACAGTTGTTGGGGAGAATTAATGATACCCTTATTAAAAGACTCGCTCTTTATTGTTTTTACTGCGCCTGTTACGTCTCTTCTGTTTTGAGTGCCATAACCCACAACAACCACCTGGTTTAATTCGGCAGAGTTTGGCAGTAATGTTATCTCAGGATTGCGGGTATTTCCTACACGCATCTCCTGGGTAGCATAACCCACATAACTAATTGTAAGTATGCTGTTATTGTCGGACACCGATATTGTAAAAGCGCCTCTGGCATCTGAAACAGTACTTGCGGTGCCTCCCTTTACGGCAATAGTAGCTCCGGCTAAAGGTTGGCCACTTGCGGCATCCTTTACAGTTCCGTTAACTGGTTGTTGTGCAAAAGCATTTTGGGGTGTGAAAAAACAGATACAAGTGAAGATTGCTGCAAATAATTTCAGGCAGCGGCGTGAAAAATAAATTTTACACATGGATAGCAATTTAGTTTTGAGTTAGATAATAAGAGGAAAAGGAGCAAGCAATTCCCGCAAATTTTATGTATTAATAAGCAATCGTAGTACAAGGTAAAAAAATATTTAATTACTTGTTAGTTTTAGGTATAAGGAGAGACGCACAACAAAAACTTTAAAGAAATAAAAATTTTCTGCAAAAGAGTGCGAAATAGAGTTTTAGAATAACCGCCTCAATTAAAAAGCAACTTCACTTAATGAAATATCTAAATCTTGCAGACGTGTTATCACCGGCAATGGAGTTTAAGTAGGGTTTTTTGAATATCTTCCACTAAATGTATAGAAGGCATAAGTTTTTTGTAAATAGTTTTATTACTCATTAAAATTATAATTATGGCAAAGTATTCAAAAGGTGCAGGCAAGGAAGTGGAAGAAGCAATGGAAGAAATGAAGCAGGGAAAACTAAAGATGGGCCGTAGTGCAAAGAAAGTAACAAACCCAAAACAAGCAATAGCAATAGGATTATCAGAAGCAAGGCAAAAAGGAGAAAAGGTACCTAAGAAAGCTACAGCTAAAAAAGCTGCGCCAAAGAAAGCAGCATCGAAGAAGGCAGCTGCAAAAAAAACCGCCACGAAGAAAGCGGCTGCAAAAAAAGCGGCTGCAAAAAAAACAGCTAAAAAATAGCTTCCATAGCTTTTTACTTTTTTAAAATTTACAATTTTTAGCCTATTGCTTCAATAAGTCTAATACAGTCCCATACAATACTTCCGCCCCCAGCGCTAAATCTTCATAAGATGCATACTCCAAAGGATTATGGCTGATGCCGTCTTTACAGCGGATGAATATCATGGCGTAATCGGTGGCATAGCTTAGTGCCATGGCATCGTGGAAAGGTCCGCTCATAAGTTCAGGTGCGTCGAGGTGAAGTTTGATGCATTGATGATGAATGATATCTTTCAGCCAACCGGCGCAATAGCGCGGTTCGCTGTTCCAGTCCTCAGTAATCTGGTAAGTAAGATGATGTTTGGTACATATAACTTCTATCATGCCTCTTAGCTGTGCCTCGTAACGGTTACGACGTTCGAGGTCTATATCGCGAAGGTCAACGGTAAAGGTTACTTCTTCGGGGATAATGTTACGGCTGGCGGGAAAAACATTAAGGGTTCCTACTGTGCCAACAGTGGGTGCATAAATAACCTGTGTGGCTATTTCATGCAGTGCAACAATGATCTCTGCAGCGCCAACAAGGGCATCTTTGCGCATGTGCATGGGCACCGAGCCTGCGTGACCAGCCATTCCTGTAAGCTTTACGGTGAGCCATAAAGGGCCGGAGATACCACTTACCACACCAATGGGTTTATTGGCAAGATCGAGCACGGGGCCTTGCTCTATATGCAGTTCGAGGAAGCAATGGATGCTGCCCGGTGCATATTGGCTTTCGTGAAATTTGTTGGGGTCGCAGCCAAAGTCTAAAAGCGCCTGCCTTCGGGTGATACCCTCTTTATCTGTTCGGTCCAGTTCGCCTTCTTCGAGCTTGCCAAGAATGCCACGACTTCCAAACAAGCCTTTGTTGAAGCGCCATCCTTCTTCGTCGGCAAACGAAACAACTTCAATGGTTCGCTGTGGTTTAATGCCTTGTTCGGATAGTGTTGTTACAGCTTCAATAGCGCATAGCACGCCGGCTACACCATCAAAGCGTCCGCCATAAGGCTGGCTGTCGAGGTGTGAGCCGGTCATTAATACGGGCAGTTCGGGGTTTGTTCCTTCCAGCCTTCCTATCAGGTTTCCAAAGTTGTCTATTCGTGTGGTCATGCCTGCTTCCTGCATCCATAATGAGGCAAGTTCGAAGGCTTGTTTTTCTATGGGTGTCATGGTAGGGCGGCAAGTGCCGGTTTCGCCGAGCTTGCCGATTTCGGACATAGCTTCGAAGTGTTGTTGGAGCCGGGTGGGGTTGATGGTCATGAGTTAGTTGATTGGCTGATTGGGGAAGTTATGAATTATGAGTAATGAATGACAGGTATTTTCTAATTTTTGTTGTGCAATCTGTTATTCTATTCTCCTCGTCTTGGTAAGTTATTTGTTATTTATCTTCGTCGTTCTCGTTGAAGGTTGCAAGCTTAAGTTCAACTTAATATTTATGACATAAAAACTAAAAATACCTTTTGGCATTGTTTTAGGGAAACTATGCATGGATAAAAACATCATATTTTCTAACTAAAAATAATACAACTATGAAAAAAGGAATCATTTATTTAATGTCATTCACGCTGGGTCTGTGTTCAGTGGCAAACGCGCAAGACCAAAGCAAAACTACTACAGGCCAGGAAATAAAAAAAGATGCAAAAAAGGCAGGTCATGCTATTAAAAAAGGGGCTGTGGCAGTAGGAGATAAAACTGCTGAGGTAGCCTCGAAAGGAGCGGCTAAGATAAAAGACAAAGAGTACGACGGCAAAACCGCGCCTAATGGTAAAACGGTTTACATTGAAAAAAGGCAGGCACCAATATGTAACCGAAGCAGAACTGAAAGATAAGAGTAAATAAGTTTTGCCCCGAAATTATAAAGGTGAACCGTAAAAAGCGGCAGGTTAACATTACTGCCGCTTTTTTATAACCTTCTGTTTAATAAAATAATCTAGCGGGCATACAGATCAATGGATTTTTCTTAAAAGAAAGTTGTAAAGGATAAAACAATTTGAGTTTTCTAAAGAAATACTTTAAAAAATGTTTGTGTGTGAACTATAAGCCCTTACCTTTGCGCTCCCAAATCAAAATATTCACAAAGACGACAGAAATTATTATCGGCTTGGTAATTAGAAAAATTGGGGTTCGATTATGTCTCAACGAATAAGAATAAAACTTCAATCTTACGATCATAACCTGGTAGATAAATCTGCCGAGAAGATCGTAAAAACTGTTCGCAGTACAGGTGCTGTGGTAACCGGACCTATTCCTTTACCTACACAGAAGAAAATTTTTACTGTGCTGCGTTCGCCGCATGTAAATAAAAAGGCGCGCGAGCAGTTTCAATTGTGTACCCACAAAAGATTGTTAGACATATATACTTCATCTTCCAGAACAGTTGATGCTTTAAGCAGGCTCGACCTACCGTCAGGAGTTGAAGTTGAGATAAAAGCATAAGGCCCCCCTGCCCCCCGAAGGGGGGTGCAAAGGAAATCCTTCCTTTAAGGAAGAAAAGTTCTTAAACATATCATCTCTCAATTGTAGTTATGCTACGAAAAAAGAGCGCTGATTTTAATAATTAATTTCCTCCTTTTCTTCCCCCTTCGGGGGACTGAGGGGGCTACATATGAACAAGCCCTTCGAGGTTTGTTTACTTCCGGTACTTCCTCTTCCCGAAAGCATTTGGGAAAACAATGGAAAAGGTCGGCAGCAAACAGGGATCGATTCCGGCAACAGCCGGGAAGTCCTTTTAACCATCGGGGCCAAACAATAAACAATGAAAGGTATTATTGGTAAAAAGATTGGAATGACGAGCATCTTCGGTACCGATGGAAAGCAAACAGCTTGCACCATCATCGAAGCTGGTCCCTGTATTGTAACCCAGGTTAAGACTGCCGAGGCAGATGGTTACAGCGCCATTCAGGTTGCTTATGGCGACAAGAAAGAAAAAAACTCCACTAAGGCTCAACTCAATCACTTCGCAAAGGCCAATACTACTGCAAAGCGCGTAGTAAAAGAATTCAGAAACTCAACTTTACAAAAAACATTAGGCGAAACAATTACGGTTGACATTTTTGCTGAAGGCGAAACTGTTGAAGTGGTAGGCACCACAAAAGGTAAAGGTTTTCAGGGTGTAGTTAAGCGTCATGGTTTTCATGGTGTAGGTGAAGCATCTCATGGTCAGCACGACCGGCAGAGAGCACCTGGATCTGTTGGCGGATCATCTTATCCCGCAAGAGTATTTAAAGGTATGCGTATGGCAGGCCGCATGGGCACCGACAGAGTGAAAGTGAAGGGTTTAAAGGTGGTTAAAATATTTGCTGACAAAAATTATTTATTAATCAGTGGTTCTGTTCCCGGCCACAATGGTTCCATCGTTTTAATACAGAAATAATTATGCAAGTTGACGTTTTAAATATACAGGGTCAGCCAACAGGCCGATCAATTGAATTACCGGAAGAAATATTCGGTACCGAACCTAACGAGCATGTGGTTTATCTTGCTGTTAAACAATATTTAGCTTCTCAGCGCCAGGGTACGCATAAAGTAAAAACCCGCGCCGAAGTGCAAGGAGCAAGCCGTAAACTTCATAAACAAAAAGGTACAGGCGGCAGCCGTAAAGGTAATATTCGTAACCCTTTGTATAAAGGCGGTGGTACTATCTTCGGACCAAAGCCCCACACTTATAATATTAAGCTGAACCGTAAAGTAAAAGATCTGGCAAAGATCAGTGCACTGTCTTCAAAGGCAAAAGAAAATTCTATTGTGGTAGTTGAAGATATTATGCTGGATACCCCTAAAACCAAACAGTTTATAGGTATTATGAACACTTTGAATGTATCGGATAAGAAAACATTATTTGTTGTTCCCGAATACAACGAAACCTTACATTTAAGCAGCAGAAATATACCTAATGCAGCAACAGTATTACTAAGCGATGTGAACACTTACGAAATTGTAAATGCCGATATGCTTGTGCTTACTGAAAGTGCAGCAAAGATTTTTAACGAAGAAGCCCCCCTGCCCCCCCGAAGGGGGGTTCAAGGAAAACATTGAAGGGAAAACAGAAGACAAAGAAGCAGTATAAATTGATAAATTATTCAAATAAGGGTTTTTAAAAAAGTCCTCCTTTGGAGGATTTAGGAGGCTATTATGAGACTCGCAGAAGTTTTAGTAAAACCGATACTTACTGAAAAAGCAAATGGTCAGCAGGACAAACTTAGGAGATATGCTTTTAAAGTAGCCCGCAAAGCAAACAAGCTCGAAAT
>JAABUS010008469.1_pt1 | contig 11291 bp, 9 predicted proteins | sample 5560161 | NCBI WGS metagenome assembly JAABUS01 (sample SAMN10711885, study PRJNA513376) | rock metagenome | isolation source: Antarctica rocks | place: Antarctica: Victoria Land, Trio Nunatak nord | collected 2016-01-04
CTCGCTGGCCAGCGGCCAGAGCGAGGTCCGAGTGGGCCCCTCTGCCGAGGGGGTCTCAGTGGAGGCGTTGCTGGAGGCAGCGATCAGGGAGCTGCAGACCGCCCGTGGGGTCTTTTCCGACGGGTATTGAGGCGCGCAGGACCGGCACATCGACGAGGTGACCGTCAGCGCTGAGCGGCCTGGTGCGCGGCGATGAACGGCGCTCGGTCGAAGATGATCCGGAGCTGGGTGATCCTGGCGTCGACGACGGTGAGGAATTCGGCTCCCGGGGCGCTGGGCACCAGGAGGGTCTCGGTGTCATACATCAGCATCGCGGTGTGGTCGTCGCCGAACGCGGAGATCAGCGCGGAGCGGGTGACGCTCTGGCTGAACGGCTCCATGAAGGCGCGAAACGGGTCCGCGCCGTCCAGCCGGCCGGCCGGGGTGTGGCAGACGATGTCGTCGGCGATGAGGGTCATCGCCCGGTCGAAGTCGTGGCTCGTCCACGCCTGGTAATAGGCCAGCGCCGTGTGCAGGGCCGTGCTGGTGGTCTCGGTCATGCGGATTGCTCCTCGCCTCGACGGTGATGCTTGTTGAGACACCGACGTACACCGTTGTGGAACGGCCCGCGCAACGTTGTCCGCGGGATCACCTCGATCCGTCGGGAGGCGACGTGCCACGATGCATCGGTGACCAGCTCCGTCCTCGAGCGAGCGCGGGGTGGGGACGAGCAGGCCTTTCGCGAGTTCACCCGGCCGTATCTTCGTGAGCTGCACCTGCACTGTTACCGGATGCTCGGCTCGCTGGTGGACAGCGAGGATCTGCTGCAGGAGACACTGCTCGCGGCCTGGCGCGGCCTGGACGGCTTCGCCGGCCGGTCGTCGTGTCGCGCCTGGCTCTACCGCATCGCCACCAACCGCTGCCTGAACGCCATCCGCGATGGCAAGCGGCGCCCGCCCGTCCCACCCGTACCCCCATTCAGCCCGCCCGACCCCTCCCGCCACGGCGAGCTGACCTGGCTGCAGCCCTACCCGGACGCCTGGCTGGATCAGCTCCCCGATGCCGCCCTGGAGCCGGCCGCGAAGTACGAGGCGCGCGCAGGTGTCGAACTGGCCTTCATCGCCGCGCTGCAGAGGCTGCCACCGCGGCAGACCGCGGCCGTCGTCCTCGCCGACGTGCTCGGCTTCTCCACGTCAGAAGTGGCCCGCATGCTGGAGAGCAGTCCGACCGCCGTCAAGGGTGTGCTGCAGCGTGGGCGGGCAACCCTGGAGCGGCACCGCACCGCGGCCGGCCACGACCCCGTCGGTGGGCGTGGCTCAGCCGTCGAACGCGACCTGGCGAGCCGGTTCGCCGTGGCGTTCACCGCGGGAGACATCAACAGCGTCGTTGCCCTGCTGACCGACGACGCCTGGCTCGCCATGCCGCCGGCGCCGCACGAATATGTCGGCTGTGCGGCGGTTGCAGGCTTCCTGCGCATCAGCACCGCAGGGCGCGAGCAACGTCGGCTCAGGCTTGTCCCCACCCGGGCGAACGGCCAGCCCGCCTTCAGCTGCCACCTCGGCCGCCCGGATCAACCGAGCGACCTCGCCGGCGTCCTCGTGCTCACCATGTCCCGCGACCGGATCAGCGGCATCACCCGCTTTCTCGACAGCGACCTACAGCGACAGTTCGAACGTGCCGACGCGGCGGTCACATCATGGACACCATGAAGGTCCCTCGCCTCACCGACGGCGACCGAGGCCTCCATCGCCAGGGTGAGCGTCGAGTGGGCCGGCGCCGCGCGGACCCGCAGTTGGGCCATCCGTGATGCCACCACAGGTGTCTTCGTCGGGACGATCGACGCGCACCTCGATCTACCCGTCCTCGCGCGCCACCAGGTGAACCTCGCCGTAGCTGTGTCCGCCGGCAGACGTCGCACAGGGCTCGGCGCACGTGCCGTTCGCCTCTGCACCTTCCTCGGCGCGGTCCCCGAGGGGGAGGAAGGGACCTTGCTGCGCTACATCTCTGCCCTCTGACCGCGGTCCGAGCGCACGGGTTACTCGGTTGCCACGCAGGGCTCCCGCTGCTGCACTGACGCAACCACGCCGACCACCGAGGAGACCGCAGATGCGCCGAGCGTCCATGTCCACCCACACGACACCTGTCACCCATCGTGAGGACATGACGCTTGTTACCGACGTTGAGCCTGGGGATCGTGGCGCATGTTGATGCCGGAAAGACCAGCCTGACCGAGCAGCTGCTGTACACCGCCGGCGTTCTCGACGAGCTGGGCAGCGTCGACGCCGGCAGCACCCAGACCGATACCGGGGTGCTGGAGCGAGCACGAGGCATCACCATCCGGGCTGCGGTCGCCTCCTTCGAGTTCCACGGCGTGGCGGTCAACCTCCTGGACACACCGGGCCACCCGGACTTCATCGCCGAGGTGGAACGCGTGCTCGGCGTGCTCGACGGCGCCGTGCTCGTGGTGTCCGCCGTGGAGGGCGTCCAGCCGCAGACCCGGGTGCTGATGCGCGCGCTGCAACGCCTGGGTGTGCCGACGCTCGTCTATGTCAACAAGATCGACCGGGTGGGCGCCCGCTACGACGGCGTACTGCGGGACATCGCCGAGCGGCTGACGCCGGACGTCGTCGCGATGGGCTCGGTCAGTGGGCTCGGCACCCGCGCCGCGGCGTTCCGGCCGTACGGCGCTGCCGACCGCGGCTTCACCACGGACGTAGTCGACCTGCTCGCCGAACGCGACGAGGCGCTGCTCGCCGCCTACGTCCAGGACGAGGCGGTCCCCTACCGCCGGCTCCTCGACGCCCTTGCCGCGCAGACCGGCGGGGGACGGGTGCACCCGGTGTTCTTCGGATCGGCGATCACCGGCGCGGGCGTGCAGGCGCTGATGGCCGGGATCGTGGGGCTGTTGCCAGCGAGCGGGCGGGAGGCCGACGGACCGTTCTCGGCCACCGTCTTCAAGGTGGAGCGTGGCTCGGCCGGCGAGCAGGTCGCCTACGTCCGGGTGTTCACCGGCTCGCTGCACGTCCGGGACCGCGTGCAGGTGCGCGGGCGCGACGAGAAGGTCACGGCGCTCAGCGTCTTCGACCGCGGCGCGGCCATCCCTCGTACGTCGGTGGGTGCCGGGCAGATCGCCCGGGTCTGGGGGCTGGCCGGCGTGCAGATCGGCACCGCCCTCGGCGTACCGCCAACCGCGCCGCCCGGAGACATCCGGCACTTCGCGGCGCCGACGTTGGAGACGGTCGTCGTCCCCCGTCGGTCCGCCGACAAGGGTGCCCTGCACGTCGCGCTCACCCAGCTTGCCGAGCAGGACCCGTTGATCGCGGTGCGGCAGGACGAGGTTCGTGGCGAGATCGCGGTCTCGCTGTACGGCGAGGTGCAGAAGGAGGTCCTCCAGGCGACGCTGGCCGACGAGTACGGCGTCGGCGTCACCTTCCGCGAGACCACCACGATCTGCATCGAGCGACCGATCGGGACCGGCGCGGCCGTCTGGACGATCGCCACGGACCCCAACCCCTTCCTCGCCACGGTGGGGCTGCGCGTCGAACCTGCCGCGGTCGACGCGGGCGTGCGCTTCGGCCTCTCCGTCGAACTGGGGTCGATGCCGGCGGCCTTCATGACGGCCGTCGAGGAGACCGTGCACGCCACGCTGACGCAGGGGCTGTCGGGCTGGCAGGTCACCGACTGCACGGTCACGCTGACCCATTCGGGCTACTGGGCGCGGCAGAGCCACTCGCACGGCAGCTTCGACAAGAGCATGTCCAGCACGGCCGGGGACTTCCGGGCCCTGACTCCGCTGGTCCTGATGACCGCGCTGCGGCGGGCCGGCACCCGCGTGCACGCGCCGGTGCACCGCTTCACCCTCGAGATGCCGGCGACGGCGTACGGCGCGGTGCTTCCCGTCCTCGCCCGGCTCGGAGCGGTGCCGCACCCGCCGACGGCGCACGGTACGACGTACCTGCTGGAGGGGACCATCCCGGCGGCACAGGTGCACCGGCTGCGGCAGCGGCTGCCCACGCTGACCGGTGGCGAAGGCGTGCTGGAGTCAGCGTTCGACCACTACCAACCGGCCCACGGCCAGGCCCCACGCGGGCCCGCCGTCCGCTGACAGGTCGGCGGCGGCCATGATCATGAGTCTGAAGCCACTACGCGGGATTGCCCCGTAGCAGCACTCGGGCCGCCAGACCCATCGCCACCGCTGTGGCCGACCACCCGATCAGGTCCAGGGTGGGGCTGCCCAGGAAGACCGTGGCAACGAAGTGCAGCGGCTGGGACACGATCAGGGCGACTGCCGCCCAGACCGGGATGCGCCGGGTCCGCAGGAACGCGATCCCGAGCAGAACGGTGCCCACGACGTGCCCCACGACGAAGACGCCGATGGAGATCAGGACCGTCGGATGGGCCGCGTCCAGCACTGCGGCGATCATCTGCGGGGCGACCCCCGCTTCGTTTCCACTCCAGAGCAGTTGGTCGCCGAAGAGCAGTCCACTCATGGATAGGTACGCCGGGACGATGAGAGCAACCGCCCATCCGGTGAGCCGGGGTGCCGCGGCCCGGGTCAGTTGGGCAGCCGCCAGCACACCGGGCACCAGCGTGAGAATGGCGAGAAAGCCGAGCCACAACACAAGATTCTGTGCGCCGGGATGCGCAGCGGCCGCAGCCACCATGCCTGTCGAGGTGCTCTCGGAGTAGGACGGAAGGACGTAGCGGAGCACGGCGACGGCGGCCGGCCCGATGGGCATGAGCAGCGCCAACACCCACCGGCTGGCGCGGCCCATTGGTGCCGGAGCCAGCGCCGGCACCCGGCGCTGGATGTCGGCGGTCATGACGCCACGACCGCGGCGCGGCCACGGCTGGTCAGCAGCACCCCGACCGCGGTGAGCACGACGACGAGCGCGGCCGCGATCTTGGCTGCGGCAGGCACGTCGCTGACCACGAAGGCCGGTAGCGCCGTGACCGCGGAAAGAATGCGCAGACCCACCAGCAGGCGCAGCGGGTACGCCGGATCACGCAGGGCGCGCACCACGAGGTAGGCGGACAGTGCGCCGACCAGGGCGTCCAGGGCGGCGATGGCATACGGCGGGCTGCTGCCGTCGGTGAAGACGATGGTCGTCAGGTCGCCGAGTGACAGCAGGCCGAGTAGCCACAGACCGGCTCGTTGGGCGGGGGTTCGGTCGTTCATGGGTCTCCCTCGGGTCGAATGGATACCGACGACCTTGGGCCGCCGGGAACCCGCGGACGAGGGCCGTTGTCCCGCTGAGCCGGGCTCTTGCCCGACCCGATCGGGAAGAATTCCCGGGATGCCAGGGCACCCGTGCCGCACAATTGCGGGATGGTGACCGTGCGCCGGCCGTGGCTGGCCGGCGGTCTTGCCGGGCTGTGCGCAGCGCTGTCCGCCCTCGCGGTGGCATGCGCGCTCGTGCTCGGTTGGTCATTCGAGGAGGCGCTCGACGCCTTTGTGGTGAGCAATGTGGTGATCGGCCTCAGCTTTGGGCTGTGTGGCCGCTGATCGCCTGGCACCGACCCCAGCTCTGGCTCGGCTGGCTGTACGTCCTCGGCGGCGCCTGTCAAACCCTGACTGCGGCCACGGCCCCGCTCGCGCAACTGCTGGATGACCAGGGCGCCCCCACCTGGCTCGTCCGCGGCGATCTCACCGTCGCGCAGTGGGCCTGGGCGCTGAACATCGGGGTCGCCCTGCCGCTGTCGCTACTGCTGCTTCCAGACGGCCGGTTGGCCTCGCGTCGCTGGCGGCCCGTGGCCGTGACAATCGCCGCGACATCGCCCTTGTTCGTGGTGGAGATCGGCCTGGCCCCGACCGTCCTGGTTGGCCTTCCGGAGGCATATCTCACCTGGGCGCAGTACGACCGACTCGGCTGGCTCTGGACGGTCAGCGAGGTGCGCTGGGCAGTGTCGATGTTGGTGGGTGTGGTGTGTCTCGCGGTTCGCTATCGGCGGGGCGGTGAGGTGGTGCGCCGCCAGCTGCTCTGGCTGATCAGTGCCGCCGCCGTGGTTCTGGTCGCCGTGGTGCCGTGGGCGCTTGTGGTCGGCACCCCGCTGGTCGTGCTGTTCGCGATCCCACTACTCCCTGCCGCCGTTGCCGTGGCCGTGCTGCGCTATCAGTTGCTCGACATCAGGCTCGTGGTCGCGCGAGGTGCGACGTACGCGTTGCTCTCCGGACTGGTCCTGGCCGGGTACGCCGGACTCGTAGCGGTGCTGTCCTCGGGCGTCGTCTCCGCCCTCATCGTGGCCCTGCTCGCGCTCCCACTGCGGGCCCGACTCCAACGCGCGATCGACCGGCAGCTCTACGGCGAACGGGCCGATCCGCTGCGGGTGGCCTCCCGGGTCGGGCTTGCGATGTCCGCGGGCTTGGCGGACACCCTGGAAGAGGTGCGCACCGCGCTCCGCCTGCCCTACGTCGGCGTCACCGTCGAGGGGGTAGTGGTGGCAGCGGCCGGCGTTCCGGGTGGTCCCGAGGCATCGTTGCCGCTGCCGGACGGGTCGCTCGTCGTCGGACTGCGCACCGGCGACAAGCGGCTAGGACCCGCCGACGAGCGGGTGCTGACCCTCCTGGCCGGGCCCCTGTCCACGGCGCTACAGGCGACCCGGCTCTCGCAGCAACTGCAGGCGTCGCGGGAGCGGCTGGTGCTGGCTCGGGAGGAGGAACGCCGCCGGCTGCGCCGTGACCTGCACGACGGGCTCGGTCCGTTGCTCACCGGGGTCGCTGTCCGCGGACGCCGCGGCCAATCTGGTCGACCGCTCGCCCGCTGAGGCACCCTGCTGATCACCGCGGTCAGATCCGACAGCCGTACGGCGATCAGCGAGGTGCGGCGGATCGTCGAGGATCTGCGCCCCCCGTCTCACCGCGACGGTGGATGCGCCAGGAGACCTACCGCCGCTGCCGGCCGCGGTCGAGGTGGCCACCTACCTGATCGTGACCGAGGCCTTGACCAACGCGGTCCGGCACTCCACCGCCTCCTCCGTGGTCATCACGCTGCTGGCCGACGCGGAGTTCTGCCTCGAGGTGACAGATGACGGACGCAGCCTCGGACACTGGTCGCCGGGGGTCGGGATCAGCGGCATGCACGACCGGGTCGCCGAGCTCGGCGGCCGGTGCGAGGTCGGCCCGGGTCCGGCCGGCGGCTCGGTCCGCGTCGCCCTGCCGTTGGCGCTGGCATGACCCGGGTGCTGATCGTCGACGATCACCCGGTGGTGCGGTCCGGCCTGGCAGCGGTGTTGTCGTCGCTGGTGGGATTCGAGGTGGTCGCGGTCGCCGCCAACGGCCGGGAAGCGGTCCGGGAAGCGGTGATCCACCGCCCTGACGTCGTGCTCATGGACCTGCAGATGCCCGATCTGGACGGCTTCGCCGCGATCCGGGAGCTCGGCCGGGCCGCACCAGAGGTCCGGGTGTGCGTGCTGACCATGTTCGAGGACGACGACTCGCTCTTCGCGGCAATGAGCGCCGGGGCCCGCGGTTACCTGCTCAAAGGCGCCGAGCAGGACGACATCGCCCGAGCCGTCCGCGCGATCGCCGCAGGGGAGGTGATCTTCGGGCCAGGAGTCGCCGGGCGGGTGCTCAGCCAGCTGACCGCGGCCCCGGGCCGGGCGCCCGCGGCGCCCTTCCCGTCGTTGACGGCCCGGGAACTGGCGGTTCTCGACCTGCTGGCAGCCGGTACGCCGACCGCCGGCATCGGCGCCCGGCTGGGGGTCACGGCCAAGACGGTGAGTAACCACGTCTCCAACATCCTGGTCAAGCTGCAGCTCACCGACCGCACCCAGGCAGCGGTTGCCGCGCGGAACGCCGGCCTGGGCCGCCCGCCGACCTGACCGCTTCCGGCGGGCTGGGACCAGGTTCCCTGGCTCGACGGTCAACGGCCACCCTTGGACCAGACGATCACCATCACCCCGTCTCGTGGCAGGTGGCGGCGTGACGTGGTGAGCCCGCAACTGCTCTAGGTTCCGACGCTCAGCCGGCCAGCGGCAGCTCCTCCAGCAGCGCCCGCAGCCCCGCGGCGTCGAGCAGGTCGACCGGCCGGACGGTGCGGGCCTGGCGCACGTAGTGGAACGCCGCGCTGACCTGCCCCGGCCCCACGCCGGCCAGCTCCGCCCAGGCCAGCCGGTAGGCCGCCAGCTGTACCGCCGCGGCCTCGGCGTCCAGCCCGGACGGCGGCTGCCCGGTCTTCCAGTCCACGACGTCGTAGCGCCCGTCCGGGCCGACGAAGACCGCATCCATCCGGCCGCGCAGCGCCAGCCCGGCCAGCCGCAGCTCGAACGGCACCTCGACCTCGACCGGCGTCCGATCGGCCCACGCGCTGGCCAGGAAAGCCTCCCGCAACACCACCAGGTCGGCGTCGTCGGCCCCGGCGTCCTCCGCCCCCGGCAGCTCGTCCAGGTCGAGCAGGCCGGCCGCACCGAAGCGCTGCTCCAGCCACAGGTGGAACGCGGTCCCCCGCCGGGCCAGCGGCGCCGGCGGATACGGCATCGGGCGATGGATCTGCTGGGCCAGCCGGGCCGGGTCCCGCCGCAACGCGACCAGCTGCGACACCGACAGCTGGGCCGGAACGTCGACGTCCTCGGTGTCGCGGGCCCGCACCGAGCGCTCGGCCAGCAGCAACTCCAGATCGACTGCCCACTCCCCCAGGTCACCGGCCCCGTCGGCCGATCGGACCGCCGTGGCCGCCACCGTCACCGCATCCCGACGGGCGCCGAGCGGGTCGAACGGCCACGACGCGCTGCGGATCTCGACTTTGCGCGGGTTGGTCACGCCGTCGGCCGGTGGCGGCTCCCAGTCCTGCACCGTCCCGCCCCCGGCCGAGCAGTGCTCGTGGACCTCGGCGAGCAGTTCGGAGGCCCCCCGCGCGCCCTTCGCGTCGTCCCACCAGTAGCCCGAGCACAGCAGCTCACCCCGGGCCCGGGTGAACGCGACGTAGGCCAGCCGCCGCTCCTCGCGCAGCCCGATCGCGCGGGCGCCCTGCCTGAACGCCTTGAGCCCGGTGTCGGCGTCCTTCTGGTCCGTTGCCCGCGCCGGATCCCACCGCGGCAGGTCCGCGCTGTCCCCCCGCAGCGGGTAGGGCACCATGCCCAGCCGCGTGGTCCACACCTCGCCCCCGGCGTCCTTGGAGGGGAACACCGCCTTGGTCAGCCCCGGCACGGCGACGACGTCCCACTCCAGCCCCTTCGCCCCGTGCACGGTGAGGATCTGCACCGCCTCCGGGTGCCGCTCGACCACCCCGGCCTCCAGCCCCCGCTCGTGCTCCTCCGCCGCCCGCAGGTAGCCGAGGAACGCCTCGACCAACCCTCCCGCGGCCTGCCCGCTCAGGTCGGTGGCAAAGTCGGCGGCGATGTCGAGGAACGCATCGAGGTGCCCCCGGGCCAGCTCCTGCTCCCCCGGCCGACGAACGGCGATCTCCACGTCCAAGCCGATCGTCCGCTCGATGTCGGCCAGCAGGTCGGGCAGCGGCTGGTCCAGGCGCTGCCGCAGCGCCCGCAGCTCCCCCCGCAACGACGTGAGCCGGGCGTGGCCCACGGTGGAGTACGCCGCCGGCTCACCCAGGTCGTCCAGGGCGTCGACGACGCTGCCCTCGGTGTCCGGGTCGACGGTCAGCGGTCGCTCGGCGGTCCCCCGGTCGACCGCGGCGAGCTGACGGGCCCGCCGGCCCAGCGCGACCAGGTCCCGCGGCCCGATCCGCCAGCGGGCGCCACCGAGCAGCCGGAGCAGCGCATCACCGGCGCTGGGGTCGACCGCGACCCGCAGCGTCGAGACGACGTCGAGCACCTCGGGGGTGTCCAGCAGACCGCCCAGGCCGAGCACCTCGACAGGGAGCCCGGCCGCCCGTAGCGCGGTCTCCAGCAGCCGTTGCTGCGAACGCCGCCGGGTCAGCACCGCCACGGTCGGGCGCGGCACGCTGGCCCAGAGCGAGCCCAGCGCCTCGGCCAGCCAGCGCGCCTCGTCCTCGGCGGTCTCCAGCAACGCGCACCGCACCGTACCGGCGTCCTCGCGACCGGGACGGGACCGCAGCACGGGTACGACGGCGCCGTCTCGCCGCAGCGGCTCGGAGATCCGGTTGGCCAGGTCGAGGATCTGTCCGTCGTTGCGCCAGCTGGTCGACAGCTGCCGCACCGGGGCGGGCGCGGGCAGCAGCGTGCCGTCTGCGAAGCCCGCGGGCGAGTGAGCATCGCAGCGAAGCGAGGAGCGGAGCGAGTCCGGGGGCGAGCGGTGAGCATTGACCGGGAAGTGTTCGGGGAAGCGCTGCAGGCTGCCCGCACTCGCCCCGCGCCAGCCGTAGATCGACTGGCACGGGTCGCCGACGGCCGTCACCGGATGCCCCTCGCCGAACAGGCTGCGCAGCAGCACGAGTTGGGAGTGGCTCGTGTCCTGGTATTCGTCGAGCAGGACGGCGGCATACCGGGCCCGTTCCAGCAGGCCGATCTCGGGCACGCTGTCGGCCAGCCGCGCGGCGGCGCCCATCTGGTCGCCGTAGTCCATCGCCTCGCCGGCCCGCTTGCCCGCCAGGTAGCGCTCGACCAGCGGCAGCAGCTGCAGCCGGGCGCGCTGGCGACCCAGCGCCTTGACGACGTCGGCGTAGGGGCCGGTCTTGCGCGCGGAACCCGGCAGCGCGTGCACGTCGTCGACCAGCTGGTCGGTGAAGCGCCGCAGGTCCTCCGGCGTCACGAAGTGCTCGCCCAGCTCGTCGGCGAGGTCCAGCAGCTCCGCGGTGACCGTGCCCGGGGTGAGCGTCACGTGGCTCATGTCGCCGTCGTAGGCCTGCACGACGCGCGCGGCGTACTGCCAGCGCACCGCATCGGTGAGCACCCGCGCGGTCGGCTCGATACCCAGCCGTACCCCGTGTTCGGCCACGATCCGCGCGGCGTAGGCGTGGTACGTCGACACGGTCGGCTCGCCGCCGAGAACCACCTCCTCGGCCACCACCCCGGCCGTTGCCAGCTGCCGGACCCGGTGGCCGATCCGCGCGGCCAGCTCGCCGGCGGCCTTGCGGGTGAAGGTCAGCCCCAGCACCTGCTCGGGCCGGGCGTGGCCGTTGGCCACGAGCCAGACCACCCGCGCAGCCATCGTCTCGGTCTTGCCCGACCCCGCGCCCGCTACCACCAGTCCGGGTCCGGGCGGAGCCTCGATGACGGCGGCCTGCTCCTGGGTCGGCTCAGGCTGGCCGAGCAGGCGGGACAGCGCCGCGGCGCCGAGGACACGGTTGGGCCATGGCGTCCCCCTCGCCGCCGCGGGGCGCAGCTGCGGGGTCATCCAGTCACCTGCCGCCCGCGCGCGTGCAGCGGGCAGCTGGTCGCGACCGGGCACATCCGGC
>JAABUS010008470.1_pt1 | contig 11291 bp, 9 predicted proteins | sample 5560161 | NCBI WGS metagenome assembly JAABUS01 (sample SAMN10711885, study PRJNA513376) | rock metagenome | isolation source: Antarctica rocks | place: Antarctica: Victoria Land, Trio Nunatak nord | collected 2016-01-04
AGCCGCTGCTGCGTGTCCTGAACGGCGAGGCGGTCTGGCCGCCGCCGATGTGGCTGATGCGCCAGGCCGGGCGCTATTTGCCCGAGTACCGGGAGCTGCGCGGCCAGGCCGGCGACTTCATCAGCCTGTGCACCACCCCGGCGCTCGCGGCCGAGGTGACGCTGCAGCCCATCCGCCGCTACGGCTTTGACGCCGCCATCCTGTTCAGCGACATCCTGATGCTGCCCTGGGCGCTCGGCCACGGCCTGGCGTTCAAAGAGGGCGAAGGCCCCGTGCTGCCGCGGCTGACCAACGCGCAGGAGGTCGCGGCACTCGATCCGGGCCGGGTCATGGGGGCGGTGGCGCCCATCCTGGAGACGGTGGGGCGCACGAAGGCCGGGCTTGACGACGCCACCGCGCTGATCGGTTTCGCCGGCAGTCCGTTCACCGTGGCCTGCTACATGGTGGAGGGCGGCGGCTCCAAGGAGTTCGTCCGCATCCGCGGCATGGCGCATGGAGAGCCGGCGTTGTTCGCCTCCCTGATCGACGTGCTGGTGGACTCTACCGTCGAGTACCTGTCCGGCCAGATCGTCGCCGGTGCCGACGCGGTGATGCTGTTCGATAGTTGGGCCGGCGTCTTGTCGCCCCGGCTGTTCGCGCTGCACGTGATCGAGCCGACCCGGCGCATCGTGGAGGCCGTGCGCGCCCGGCATCCCGGCACGCCAATCATCGGCTTCCCGCGCCTGGCCGGCGTTCTGGTGGGCGCCTACGCCGCGCGGACCGGGGTGGACGCCGTGGCGCTCGACACCGGGGCCGAGCTGTCCGTGGCAACCGGGCTGGTGCCGGCGACCGTGGCGACGCAGGGCAACCTCGACCCGCTCTCGGTCGTGGCGGGCGGGGAGGCCATGGCGGCAGAGGTTCGCGGCGTGCTGGACGGCGCGCGGGGTCGCCCGCACATTTTCAACCTGGGCCACGGCATCGTGCCGCAAACGCCTCCGGCGCACGTCGCGGCGTTGGTGAAGCAGGTCCGGGCCGCTTGACTGAAACCCCTTACTGTCCAAGTTGGCACCCATGCCCCAACGCAAGATCGCTGTCGTGCTGTTCAATCTCGGCGGCCCCGACAAGCCGGCCTCGGTCCGGCCGTTCCTAGTCAACCTGTTCAAGGACCCGGCCATCCTGCGGGTGCCGTTCTTCGTGCGCCCTTGGCTCGCCCGCATCATCGCCTTCGCCCGGGTCAAGGCGGCCACCGCCAACTACGCCATCCTGGGCGGCAAGTCGCCGCTGCTGGAGCTGACGGAGCAGCAGGCCCGCGCGTTGGAAGGGGCGCTGTCCGACATGAACGTGCGCTGCTTCGTGGCGATGCGCTACTGGCACCCGTTCAGCCTGGCTGCGGCGCGCGAGGTGAAGGCGTGGGAGCCGGACGAGGTCGTGCTGGTGCCGCTCTACCCGCAGTATTCCACGACGACGACCGGCAGCAGCCTGTCGGCCTGGCGGGACGCGGCGGCACAGGCCGGGCTGGTGACGCCGGTCAGCACCCTGTGCTGCTACCATTCCGACCCCGGATACGCCCGCGCCACCGCGGCCATGGTGCGCCGTGCTTACGAAGATGCCCGGGCGGCGCTCGATCCCGCGATCCCGCTGCGCATCCTGTTCTCCGCCCACGGCCTGCCGGAGAGCATCGTCAAGGCCGGCGACCCCTACCAGTTCCAGGTGGAGCGCACGGTGGCCGCGGTGGTCCGCGAGCTGGCCATGCCGGGCCTCGACCACATCGTCTGCTTCCAGTCCCGCGCCACGCCGCAGAAGTGGATCGACCCGAGCACCGAGGTCGAGATCGAGCGGGCGGCGCATGACAAGACCGCCGTGCTGGTCGTGCCCATCGCCTTCGTGTCCGAGCATTCGGAAACGCTGGTCGAACTCGACGTCGAGTACCGGGAATTGGCGGAGAAGGAAGGCGTGCCGGGCTACTTCCGCTGCCCGGCGCAGAACAGCGACCCCGGCTTCATCGAGGCGCTGGCCGAGCTGGTGCGGATGACGCTCGGACGCGGCCCAGGCCTGTGCAGCTTCGTCGGCGGGCGCACCTGCCCCAAGCCGTTCGGCGACTGCCCGCACGCCCGCGCCGGCGCGGCCCAACCCGTGCCGGCCCTGGCGGCCGTCTCGTGACGCCCAGCCTTTTGCGCCCCAGCCCGCTGCGTTTGGTTATCTTCGATTGCGACGGGGTGCTGGTGGACAGCGAAGGCCCGTCGGCGCGGGTCACGGCGCGCGAGGTGAGCCTGCTGGGCTGGCTCATGACGGCGGAGGAGGCGATGGCGCGCTTCACCGGGCTGCGCCTGTCCGACCTGCCGCCGATGGTCGCGGCGCAGACCGGGCGCCCGGCGCCGGACGGCTGGGTGGAGCATGTGCGCGGACGGCTGATCGCGACCCTGGCGGAGGAGACGGAACCGATGCCGGGCGCCGCGGACGTGCTGCGGGCGGTGACGGCGCTTGGCCTGCCATACCGGGTCGCCTCCAACTCCTCGCACCAGGAGATGGCGGTGAAGTTCGCCCGTACCGGCCTGGCGCCGCTCATCGCGGGCCGGGTGCACAGCGCGCGGGACGTGGCGGCCGGCAAGCCGGCGCCGGACGTGTTCCTGGCCGCCGCAGCGGCGGAGGGCATCCCGCCGCAGGCCTGCATGGTGGTCGAGGACAGCCTGCCCGGCATCCGCGCCGCGCTCGCCGCGGGCATGGCGTGCATCGGCATCGACCCGCACGGACCCGGCGAGGCGCTGCGGGCGGCGGGCGCCCACCCGATTCGGGCGTTGTCCGAGCTGCCGGCGCTGTTCGGGGCCGCGATGCGCGCCGCCGCATGACGATTGCTGCGCTGGCGTATGTCTATCCCTGGACCAAGGCGCTGCATGTCATCTCGGTGGTGGCCTGGATGGCCGGGCTGTTCTACCTGCCGCGGCTGTTCGTGTATCACTGCGGGATGGCGCGCGGCTCGGTCGAGAGCGAGCGGTTCAAGGTCATGGAGCGCCGCCTGCTGAAGCAGATCATGCTGCCGGCGATGCTGAGCACCTGGTTCTTCGGGCTGCTGCTGGTGCTGACGCCCGGCATCGTCGCCTGGACGCCGTTCAACTGGTGGCACGTGAAGTTCGCCGCCGTGTTCCTGATGACCGGCTTCCAGGGGGCGGCGGGCAAGTGGCGCCGGGACTTCCTGGAGGACCGCAACCAGAAGCCGCACCGCTATTTCCGCTATGCCAACGAGGTACCGACGCTGCTGCTGGTCGTTGCCGTCGTCATGGTCATCGTCAAGCCTTTCTGACCGGCCGCGCTGAAATCGCCCGGCTTGCTGAAATCGCTTGACGCCGTGAGTTGCCGGTGCCAACTGGAAGCAGCGGTGCGGGGCGTGCCCAGCGTCGCCTCACAACGAACTTGCGGCCTTTTGGCCCGGTTCTTCCATACCTTGGGATAACGTCAGCCACCGCACCCGCGGACTCCGGCCGGCACGATGTCCCGTCCCATACATCTACATACACTGAGGCAGCCTCATGCACCTCGCCGAACTCAAGGCCAAATCCCCGGCCGACCTTCTGAGCTTCGCCGAATCCCTCCAGGTCGAGAACGCATCGTCATTGCGGAAGCAGGACATGATGGTGGCGATCCTCAAGAACTTCGCCGACAACGACCAGGCGATCTACGGCGAAGGCACGCTGGAGATCCTGCCGGACGGCTTCGGCTACCTGCGCAGCGCCCAGGCCAACTTCCTGCCCGGCCCGGACGACATCTACATCAGCCCGAACCAGGTCCGCCGCTTCGCGCTGCGCACCGGGGACACGGTGGAGGGGCAGATCCGCGCGCCCCGGGACGGCGAGCGCTACTTCGCGCTGCTTAAGGTCAACACGATCAACTTCGAGCCGCCGGACGCTGTGCGCCACCGCATCAACTTCGACAATCTCACGCCGCTGTACCCCGACCGCAAGCTGAAGATGGAGGTCGAGAACTTCCAGTCGGTCGCCAAGGGGCCGGGCAAGGACATGACGCCGCGGGTCATCGACCTGATCGCGCCCATCGGCATGGGCCAGCGCGCGCTGATCGTGGCGCCCCCGCGCACCGGCAAGACGGTGATGCTGCAGAACATCGCCACCGCGATCTCCGCCAACCATCCCGAGGTCTTCCTCATCGTGCTACTGATCGACGAGCGGCCGGAGGAAGTCACCGACATGTCCCGCACCGTGAAGGGCGAGGTCGTCGCCAGCACCTTCGACGAGCCGGCGACCCGGCACGTCGCCGTGACCGAGATGGTGCTGGAAAAGGCCAAGCGCCTGGTCGAGCACAAGCGCGACGTGGTCGTGCTGCTCGACAGCATCACCCGGCTGGCGCGCGCCTACAACACGGTGGTGCCGTCCTCCGGCAAGGTGCTGACCGGCGGCGTGGACGCGAACGCCCTGCAGCGGCCCAAGCGGTTCTTCGGCGCCGCGCGCAACATTGAGGAGGGCGGCAGCCTCACCATCATCGCCACCGCGCTGATCGACACCGGCAGCCGGATGGACGAGGTGATCTTCGAGGAGTTCAAGGGCACCGGCAACTCCGAGATCATCCTGGACCGCAAGCTCTCGGACAAGCGCACCTTCCCTGCCATCGACATCACTAAGTCCGGCACCCGCAAGGAGGAGTTGCTGGTCGAGCGCGGCACGTTGTCGAAGATGTGGGTGCTGCGCCGCATCCTGGGTCCGATGGGCATGACGGACGCGATGGACTTCCTGCTGGACAAGCTGAAGTACTCGAAGACCAACCAGGACTTCTTCGATGCGATGAACACCTGACGAGTAGGGCGTCTACTTGCCGGGCGGTCGCCGCAGGCGCGTGGTGCGGTAGATGTCCGAGAGCGGCGTCCGGAAATCGATGCTTTCCAGGATCAGGTCGCCGTCCAGGATGGTTTCTGGCTCTTGCGGCCATGTGCCGTCTGGGCGGCGGCGCAAGATCTCAGCGCCAATGCTGACGCTGTATAGCACGAGGACTTCGCGTAGGCTCGGGATAGTGATGTAGGTCCAAACGTTGGACCAGGTTTCCGTTTGATTGCTGGGTGACAGGATCTCGATGAGCAGCACTGGATCGATAAGGGCAGGTTCTTCCTCCGTCTGAGGGTCACTGCATCTTACGGCCAGATCAGGGACGCGCATGTTGGAGCGGCCCCGCATATGCGGGATCACGCCAGGCGTTGTCAGGACTGAGCACGGGCTGCCCTTTGCAACAAAGTGGTTCCGGATCAAGCCGCCCAACTCGCTTTGCAAAGACGCATGGGTAATTTTGGCCGGCGCCATGGCCTGCGGTTCGCCATCGACAAGCTGCCACATCAAGCCGTCGCCTGAGTCCCAATCCAGGAACTCATCGACCGTCATCCGTACAGGGATCTTTGCGACTGCAACCATGATCATGCACCATAACACGGCCGCCCCGCCGGTCCACTGATCCCCGGTTGCGCCAGCTCGCATTGCACAGTTAAAGATATCCTTATATACCGCCGCGCAAATCAGGAGCTGCAACCCATGCCCGACGTGAACATCCCCCACGACTACAAAGTCCGCGACATCTCCCTGGCCGAATGGGGCCGCAAGGAGATCCTGATGGCCGAGGACGAGATGCCCGGCCTCATGGCGCTGCGGGCCGAGTACGGCGCGTCGAAGCCGCTGAAGGGCGCGCGGATCGCCGGCAGCCTGCACATGACCATCCAGACCGCGGTGCTGATCGAGACGCTGACGGCGCTGGGCGCGACCGTGCGCTGGTCGTCCTGCAACATCTTCTCGACGCAGGACCACGCCGCCGCCGCGGTGGCCGTGGCCGGCACCCCGGTGTTCGCCTGGAAGGGCATGAACGAGCAGGAGTTCTGGGACTGCGTCGAGGCGACGGTGCGCGGACCCGACGGCTGGACGCCGAACATGATCCTGGACGACGGCGGCGACCTGACCAAGCTGATGCACGAGAAGCACCCGGAGATGATGGCCGGCGTCAAGGGCCTCAGCGAGGAGACCACCACCGGCGTGCACCGGCTGTGGGAGATGGCGAAGACCGGCACGCTCACGGTGCCAGCGATCAACGTGAACGACAGCGTCACCAAGTCGAAGTTCGACAACCTGTACGGCTGCAAGGAGAGCCTGGTTGACGCGATCCGCCGGGGCACGGACGTGATGATGGCCGGCAAGGTCGCCGTGGTGGCCGGCTATGGCGACGTGGGCAAGGGGTCGGCGGCGAGCCTGAAGAACGGCGGCTGCCGGGTGCTGGTGACGGAAGTGGACCCGATCTGCGCGCTGCAGGCGGCGATGGAGGGCTACGAGGTCGTGACCATGGAGGACGCGGCGCCGCGGGGCGACATCTTCGTGACCGCGACCGGCAACATCGACGTGCTGACCGTCGATCACATGCGCGCCATGAAGAACCGCGCCATCGTCTGCAACATCGGCCACTTCGACAGCGAGATCCAGATCGAGGGCCTGCGCAACTTCAAGTGGGAGAACGTGAAGCCGCAGGTGGACGAGGTCGTGTTCCCCGACGGCAAGCGCCTGATTGTGCTGAGCGAGGGGCGTCTGGTAAACCTCGGCAACGCCACGGGGCACCCGAGCTTCGTGATGTCTGCCTCCTTTACCAACCAGGTGCTGGCGCAGATCGAGCTGTGGACGGCGCCGGCGGGCAAGTACCAGAACCAGGTCTATACCCTGCCGAAGCAACTCGACGAGAAGGTCGCGGCGCTCCACCTCGCGAAGGTCGGCGCGGCGCTGACCAAGCTGACGCCGAAGCAGGCGGAGTACATCGGCGCCACCGTGTCCGGCCCATTCAAGCATGAGCTGTACCGCTACTGATCCGCCCGGTGCCGCCCTGGCCGTGGGTCAGGGCGGTGCCTCTCGAATCCGTGATTAACTGTGATGAAATGTCATAAAGCTGTCGTGGATTAGCTTTGCCCAACGGCTAGGGTCCCGCAAAACGGGATGGGGCCAAGCCGATGTCAGATATCACCATTGGCGCCGCGGGGAGGTCCGCAGAGACGGCCGGACCTCGTGGCCCCAACCTTGACGCCAAACCGCACGGCTCGGTCGCCATCATCGTCATCGGGCTGCTGGTCGTTGGCATCGGCTTCGTGGTGCAGGGCTTGACGCATGACATCTCGGCGGCGGGCGGCCCGCCGCTGGCCACCACCGCCATCGTGCTGCTCGGCTTGGCCCTGCTGATCGCCTTGGGGTTCGAGTTCGTCAACGGCTTCCACGACACGGCCAACGCGGTCGCGACCGTCATCTACACGCATAGCCTGCCGGCGCAGTATGCGGTGGTCTGGTCGGGGTTCTTCAACTTCCTCGGCGTGCTCACCTCCTCCGGCGCCGTCGCCTTCACCGTGGTCAGCCTGTTGCCGGTCGAGCTCATCCTGCAAGTCGGCAGCGGCGCCGGGTATGCGATGATCTTCGCGCTGCTGATCGCAGCCATCGTCTGGAACCTGGGGACCTGGTCGCTCGGGCTGCCGGCGAGTTCCTCCCATACGTTGATCGGCTCGATCATCGGGGTGGGCTTGGCCAACCAGTTGCTCAGCACCAACACGAGTGTGTCGGGCGTGGATTGGGGCCAGGTGTGGGGCGTGTTCAAGGCGCTGCTCGTCAGCCCCATCGTGGGCTTCACCTGTGCGGCGCTGCTGCTGCTGCTGATGAAGGCGGTGGTCAAGTCGAAGCAGCTTTATGAAGCGCCGGACGGCAACAGCAAGCCGCCAGTGTGGATACGCGGCCTGCTGATCCTGACCTGCACCGGCGTGTCGTTCGCGCATGGCTCGAACGACGGGCAGAAGGGCATGGGCCTCATTATGCTGATCCTGATCGGCGTGGCGCCCACGGCCTATGCGCTCAACCGGGCGTTGCCGGAAAGCAGCACGCCCGCCTTCATGCAGGCGACCGAGCGGGTGGAGGGCGTGTTCACCGCCCGCGCGCAGAACGAGACCGTCCCGGCCGACCAGGCGCGCGACCGGGTGACGCGGGCGGTGCAGGAGAAGAGCTTCGACAAGCCGGCCGTCTTCGCCGCGATGTCCAGCCTGGCGCATGACATGGCGGCGCAGGTGCAGGGCTACGGCGCGATCAAGCGCGTGCCCGCGGAGCAAGTGCAGAACGTCCGCAACGACATGTTCCTGGCGTCCGAGGCCGTGCGACAGATGGAGAAGCAGGGCATGGCGTTCAGCGGCGAGGAGAGCGCGGCGCTGAAAGGTTGGAGAGGCGAGCTTGACGCCGGCACCAAGTTCATCCCGCTTTGGGTGAAGGTGGGCGTCGCGGTGGCGCTGGGGCTTGGCACCATGATCGGCTGGAAGCGGATCGTGGTGACGGTGGGCGAGCGGATCGGCAAGACGCACCTGACCTATGGGCAGGGCGCCGCGGCGGAACTGGTGGCCATGGCGACGATCGGGGCCGCGGATGCGTACGGCCTGCCGGTCTCGACGACGCACGTGCTGTCCAGCGGCGTCGCGGGCACCATGGCAGCCAACGGGTCGGGCCTGCAATGGAGCACGGTGCGCAGCATCGCAATGGCCTGGGTGCTGACCCTGCCGGCGGCGGCGTTGCTGGCGGGCGGGCTGTATTTCCTGTTCCGCCAGGTGTTCTGACGGCTCGGGGGCGCCGAGGCGCCCCCGGCATTTCGGTTCAGTCCTTGCGCGGCATGCGGGGTGCCGCGATTTGAGGGACCGCCAAGTCCGGCGCGAGCCGATCATCGAACGCACCATGGCGGGGCTGGCGTCCGCGCCCGCCCGCCGCCGCAACGGCGGACGGCCGTTCAAAATGACAGCGTCCAAGCTCCGCCTAGCATAGGCCGCCATGGATCAAAGGGAGACCAAGGTGGGCGGGCTGTGCGTCAGCCGGCAGACGCTCTACCGCCACGTGGACCCCAAGGGCCGGCTCCGGCCGGACAGAGAAAAGCTGCTTGAAAGCCGTCGACGCGCCTCCACAATTGCAGATGGAGCCAATATCAACACTGGAACAGCCGCGACATCCAGCGCCGGCGCGTAGGAGCGCGATCTTTGCCCGACAACGACCTGCCCGGCAAGGGACATTTGTCTCGTTCGACCCCGGAAGACGCAAGCCGCAAAAGTGCACGCATCAGTGCCGAACTGGCCGGCCTCGACGACGGCACCGATCCATTCACCGCCGCGGTGCGGGCGACGCGGATGCCGATGATCATCACGAACCCCCGCGAAGCCGACAACCCCATCGTGTTCGCCAACGACGCGTTCGGCCGCCTCACCGGCTACGCGCGCGAGGAAGTCCTCGGCCGCAACTGCCGTTTCCTGCAGGGACCCGAGAGCGACCCGGCCACGGTCGGCCGCATCCGCGCCGCGATCGAGGCGCGGGAGCCGATCGAGCTCGACATCCGCAACTACGCCAAGGACGGGCGGCCATTCTGGAACCGGCTGCTGATCGCGCCGGTGCGCGACACGGACGGCGACGTGGCCTACTTCTTCGCAAGCCACTACGACGTCACCCTGGAACGCGAGAGCCTGGCCAATCGCACCCGCGAGCTGGCCGAAGCGAACGAGAGGCTGCAGGCCGAGGCGGTGGAGCGCGAGCGGGTCGAGGCGGCGCTCTGGCAATCGCAGAAGATGGAGGCCGTCGGCCAGCTCACCGGCGGCCTCGCGCACGACTTCAACAACCTGCTGACCGGCATCACGGGCAGCCTAGAGATGCTGCAGAACCGGCTCGCGCAGGGGCGCCTCACGGACTTCGACCGCTACATCACGGCCGCCCAGAGTGCTGCCAAGCGCGCCGCTTCCATCACGCATCGCTTGCTGGCCTTCTCGCGGCGGCAGACGCTCGCGCCCAAGCTCACCGACGTCAACCGCCTGGTCGCCGGCATGGAGGAGATGATCCGGCGTGCTGTCGGTCCAGAGATTGCCGTCGAGGTGGCCGCCGCTGACGGGCTGTGGAACACGCTTATCGATCCGAACCAGCTCGAGAACGCACTGCTGAACCTCTGCATCAATGCGCGCGACGCCATGCCCGGGGGCGGGCAGCTCACCATCGAGACCGGAAACAAGCGGCTCGACGCGCGTGCCGCCCAGGACCGTGACGTGCAGTCCGGCCAGTATGTCACACTTGACGTCAGCGACACCGGAACCGGCATGACGCCCGAGGTGATCCGGCGCGCGTTCGATCCATTCTTCACGACGAAGCCGATCGGCATGGGCACCGGCCTCGGCTTGTCGATGATCTATGGCTTCGTGCGGCAGTCCGGCGGGCAGGCACGCATCCACTCCGAGCCTGGCGAGGGCACGACGGTCTGCCTCTACCTGCCGCGGCATCTCGGCGGGGCCGAGGCTGCGGAGGAGGCGCCCGATCTTGCTGGGGCGCCGCGCGCCGGACAGGGCGAGACGGTGCTGGTGGTGGACGACGAGCCGACCGTGCGCATGCTGGTGGCCGAGGTGCTGGAGGATCTCGGCTACACCGCCATCGAGGCTGTCGACGGAGCGGCTGGGTTGCGCGTCCTGCAGTCGGACGCCCGCATTGACCTGCTGGTCACCGATGTCGGCTTGCCCGGCGGCATGAACGGCCGGCAGGTGGCCGACGCAGGGCGGGCGCTGCGGCCCGGCCTCAAGGTGCTGTTCATCACTGGCTATGCAGAAAACGCCGTGTTGAGCCACGGCCACCTCGACCCTGGCATGCACGTGATGACCAAGCCGTTCGCGATGGACGCACTCGCCAGCCGGATCAAGGAGCTTATCACGGCACCGTAGTGCCTCGGCCGGACAGGTATTCGTCGTTTCATTGAAGTCGCCTTTGGCAATTCGCGGACAAGGTTCGGCAAGAGCCGCTCCCTTGAAAGCAACCGCGGCCGGCCTAATCAGCACTGCATCCCGCATGAGGTCGCCGAAGTCGTCGTGACTGCCTCGCTTTCGGTGTCGCCTAACCTCGCCAACACGGTCATTCAGCGATCAAAGAACGCGATCAGATAGCGTTGGAGATGACAGACGAGTGCGACCATTATCGTTTCTCCATATACAAACATTTTCGTGAAACAGGATACATCCGGGGTAGGTTGGGTATAACGTCCGGCGAGGTCCTATTAAGAATAATTTAAAAAAAAGGGAGGGCTCAAATGCTTCTCACGGCTGGGCGTAGAAACTTCTGTGCAATAATCGGCATTGATCGCTTTTTTTCGACAATGCTCACTTTTCTTGGCGCGATTTGGGCCGGTAGCGCCTCGGCGCAGCAGCCCTTGCAGGAGCCGCCGGTCTTTACGAGCCAGAATGGCAGCCTGAGCGTGCTGATGGTCGCAGCCAAGCTTCCCGGCGTGCAGCTCGGCCCGGTGACAACGGATTTGTGGAC
>JAABUS010008473.1_pt1 | contig 11289 bp, 10 predicted proteins | sample 5560161 | NCBI WGS metagenome assembly JAABUS01 (sample SAMN10711885, study PRJNA513376) | rock metagenome | isolation source: Antarctica rocks | place: Antarctica: Victoria Land, Trio Nunatak nord | collected 2016-01-04
CGCAGAATCGTCAGCGAATCTGATTCTAGAAGCTTGTACAACCCACACGAGACCTTGTTGGCTAGAGGATAAGCATCTTGTCCGGATGGCATCGAGTGGTCATGCGCTCTTCGTCCCCATCACACCCACTCACAGAAGGCCTCGAGATTCCCGACGACTGTCCTCGAAGGAGTAAGAATGCCGTTGGCTCCAGCTGGAAATGAGAAATATATGGACCGGTTACAATATCCAAGCACCAAGCTCCCTGCCTCCGCACATTATTATCATGGCTGCTGCCGCCATCAGAACCCGCCGTCTTCGTAATAATCTTAACAGGAGTCTTTACCCACGCTGAGAGGTGTTTCACATTAAGGCCAGAAGCAGTGACGCGGTGGGACCTCTGTTGATTAATTCACATAGGTGCCATGATTATTATGCAATGCAAATCATCAAGATCCACGCTTTAGACAGTGGCGCTTGTTTCTTGGCCATGGATCTTTCTATATCGGCGTATAAGAGATGGTCCTACTGTGGTAGAGTCTTATACCTGGAATAAAGTAATGTGGTATCCGGTAGTATCGATTGCACCGCCACATCCAATTCCTCCCCGAGAGTCCAGGTTGCGGAAGAAGGCCTGATCTGCCAAAGTGCGGAGTATTTCTATTCTAATCGATCATCATGATTGTTCATGATCAACATGTGTAGTAATCTAACTTCCACAAGAAAATGCAATTTTACATCTCACGAACCATAGCGTGCCCACTGCTGGAGGCAAGAGACGGAGGCTACCACAGATCAGCTCGAGTCCTGAGGAAGCCATTGCTTCTAGCTGCATGCAAGACGCCACTCGCCCCGTCACCAATCTGGGCTGGGCGCGTTGACTATCGTGCCCACGCTTCGGCTACCCAGTGCCTAAAGCAGGGCCTGGCGCGCGACCGCAGCTTTGACTGTATGCAACTACTGTATATGTGCACTGCATAAACACCCCAGCTAGGACTTGCAAATGGACGATTCTAAAGCTAAAAACCCGCTCTTTGGCATCGACTGCGCACGCCCCGCCTAGACGCCAATTCGTGATATAAGGGAATCCTGTTCCCGCCTAAATAATGCTGTCTCACTCGTTCTTCGGTGCATCACCGCCTTTTTCCACCATAACTCTCCTCCTTCTCCCTCAAGGCGTGCAAAGTATTTCCCTTGTCTTGGGACCGCCGAATAATTTACTTTTACTACCTTATCATCTTTTTAACTGTTTTTATTATATTTAAATTTCTCATCCGCTCCATGTCCCCACGCCTCTAACCAAATACCCAATCTGTACCGCTGCCACAACGACCCACTATGCCCATACAACTTCTACCAGCTTCTGCTGCTGCCTTCGCCCCGCGGGCAGCACCAAATGTCGTTCTCAATACCAAGGTCGATCCATGGTTAACAGCAACATTGAAGAGAGTGAATCGGGTAAAGAGACCTCTGAATAGCGTACCTCAACATTTGCGGTGTTTAACCGACACCCTCGCCTCGCCTGCGGCCATATGGACTCTTTGCTCGGTTATGCTCACCAAGGCCCCCGATGCTCAGCTCCGAAAGGACGAGAATCCCTTGATCGAGGCTCTCTTCAACTATCAGCTTGTATACATCGAGGCTTATGTTGTGCATGTCGACATGGTTTCGCAGAATGAAGTCGCGTTCAAGCTAACACCTGAGACGATCGAGTCGCTGGTAGAGTACCACAAAGAAGTTCATTCGGTGGACACGGCTGCCAGTACATGGAACTGGTCTGAAAAGGAAGCCCAACTCAAGAAATTGCAAGAAGACTTCGTGCAAGCGGCAAACAGATTTGTTTATCGTACGAATGCTATGGCTCTGGAAGGCATGGAAGAAGACGGCGCTGGTGAGCTGCTATGTGGGCGGAGCGAGGAGGTGAAGTCTGCTATCATGGGCTTATTCCTACCACTCCTACCGCCTCCACCAAGGCTCGTCGACGTCGTCCGTCCCACACCACTTCTTCCGAGCTCCACTGGCGCTGAGCACTGGTGGCAGCCGGCCCAACTTCCTTCCAACTCTGTGTCCAACTGGAATGGCGTTCCCTCGAGTCCTAGCACGATGTCATCAGGAGGTTCTTCAAACACTTGGGCGAGCATGGGCCTCAACGAACTCCAGCAGCTTCCTTCACCGACACCGTCGTTTAGCCAGCCGTATACGAGTGCATGCGATAGCCCACCCCAGTACTACAGCGCACCAATGACTATGGCACCCATTCCTCAATTGCCATTACCCAGCCTGTTCATGCAACAGCAATGCAGCACGAGCGTTGGATATGGGGGTTTTGCTTGGGACCGATATCAAGACTTCGCCTTGCCAATGTCGTACGCGATGTGACGGAAGATCAGCTACACAAAACATCTTCTCCACAGCATTGACGGCGTTCATGAGGCTTAAAGCGAAATTCTTCGCAGTATACACAAACGAACACACGATGTCTTAAGCGACCGTTCAGATACCTTCATGGGCAGGCGTTATATCTGATTACTCGATGCGGACTAGAGCCGGATACCCTTCGCATTATCTGCATTAACATTTTATTCCTGCGTTTTTCTAGCGAGCGTTGCTGTTTTTATTTTACTTTTGCATCTCGGTTCGGCCGGTCCGATCCACGTACATTCTATGATCAATGCTTCGGGAGGTTTGCGATTCCTGCATTATACAAGATGGTGGAGCCTCACGGCTATAGAGCAGGTGGATGTCTGTCACAATTCGGCGCCTCTGCTTGATTGTTTAATTTTGTCGTCTTACAAGGGAGTTGCACTCAAAGGTCGTCGGGCTTGCCCAACCTGAGAGGCGGCATACCTACTTGTCTTTCCACTCTGGTACTGCGTACCAGCTGGCATCTATATGGTGGTGGGAGACGACGGTATATAAAGGGATAGTCGGCATCTGGAATGCCGATATAATGTTTGGTCTACATGTTACCAGATGGAGGTCGGGAGGGGATTCGGTGGATTGCGCATTGGGACTTCGTCAGTGGCGGAGCTCAAGAGAGGATCAGTGATCATCTTTGCGGTCTACAGGGCCTTCTACCGAGTGAAGCTGGCGGCGTGCGGACTTGTAGGGTCGCCTCCTACACTCAGGACTGGTTCCAGAGGTGCTTTTTATTGATTGAGAGGAACAAGGTGCAGGTCCGGAGCTGAGCTCTTTACACATTAGTAATACAAACATGGAATCCCTGAATTCCACTACTATATCACACAGTTTGGCATCTCCAATGATGGCTCGCTCAATGTTGCATGTGGTTTACGAAGCGTACCTTGTGGTACCGTACTCACAAAATCTACCTCCAAAAGCTATGTGATGTAGAAAGAGCTGTATTTTGCGGAGGCCCTGGGGTTGCCAAAGTAAGGGTCAAATTCACCAACTCGTTGCCGCTTGAAAGTATCTATTCACGATTACGTGACTTAAAGTATTGCCGCCCTTACTATTTATTTCAGCACTAATCCTTGAAGGGTTAGTCAGAAATCCACGGTCAGTCGCACACTCTTCGGCGACAAAAATACTCCACAAGAACAAAGAAGCTAAATAGAAGCGCCCTCGGCCGTTGTTTGGTAGGTGGTCTTGTTCAGTGTTTTCTTATTTCGATTCTTAGTTCACATGAGCAATGCCTTCGCGTCGCGGTATCGTTGACAATCTTACAGTGGAAGAGTATCTCGCTGATGACGCATATTATGATGACAACCAGACTGTCAAGAATTACGCAAATAGAACCAGAGACGGCTTTCGTCAGGTAGAAAGAAAATGGAACAGGTCTGTCTACTCCCTTCCAAAAGCTTCTTCCCGTGACGGGATTGACCCTTTCTTCAGATGGTGCAATCAGTTCGGTTTCGATCCACAAGTGACTCTTCTGAAGAGCACTAAGTTCCGGCTCTTTATCAGATGGATGGTAAAAAACTCCCGTATGAAGAAGCAGAGCTTCGTTATGCAACAATGGAAACGTTTGCGATTAATTTACGCCGAGGCTTCAGAACACAAGCTTCAGGAGAAGATCGATCACGAAATTTTCAGAGTACGTGTTCTAGATGTTATCCATATCTAAATGGTTGCGTTGTACTAATTTCTCAACAGTATATTACGCAACCTTTGACAAAAGAGCATGATTTCGACCTTAGTGTGACGCTCAAACCGACCATGACGACAGAGGATCTTGCAATTATCATACATTATCACTGGGTTCACGACCCAAGCATCTTTCCTACCGAACGACAACGAGTGCAGTTCGCCTTCATAATGCTGTTCATTGCGTATACAGAATCAAGACCGGGGGCTCTTATGAACACTGAGTATGAAGAGAAGTCCGAACCGAAAGGACTACGATATCAAGATTTCGAGCTCGTCCTTCTTCGTGATCTCGAGAATTCCGCTGTTCACGTTCTCATAATGCACGCAGTTCTTCATCACATGAAAGGTAGAGAAGGAAATGGAAAGCCGTATGTTCCTGACGTCCCGCCCGTCGGGACTTTACTGATGTAACTAGAACCTCGTACATGTTCTGGCAGCGAGACGACTCGTTGGCTTTCTGCCCCATCACTATGTTTCTCAGCTTGGCCTTCGCCGACGATGCCATTGACGCAAAAACAGGTATTCACTCGTCAGCAGACCTCTTCTCGAAGAAAGTTCCTCGAGGTCTCAACGCCCTTAGGATTCCGTGGAAGCCAGGCGTGAAAAAGAAACCTGTCTTGCTTGCATCGCAAGTGTCCGGATGCTTTCAAGCCTGCTCTGATCGAATGTTGCATTTCAACTCTTTCAGTTCGAACGTGCGCAGGCTAGGCTTGCACGCTGGTTTTCCGAATGCCGTCACTAGCTACTGCACGAGGCGAGCTGTTGCTAATGCTGTCGACGATGAGTTCTTCACTGCATCATCACGAGCTATGCATTGACAGTCATTGTTTTCTAGCTGTGACGACTGATGCTCAGCGCAACCAAGTGCTTGACCACGCTAGCTTCGAATTGTCAACTTATCAAAAACATTATCAGAGCGAACGAGTTGCTATCGACGTTCAGACCGTCTACTGTGATCATCTCTCTAGAACGCTCTTGCGTCAGGCTGCTGATCATATGAGTCTGTATCGCGATCCTCGCGCATCGGTACAGCTTTCCCCCGAGGAAAAGCAAAGCGTAAGAGAGAATCTCACAATTCAATCTCTGACTGAGCATTGCAAGACTTTGAAGATCAAACGCAATTGAAAACGTCATACTGACGCCAAGGCGAAAGCGCATGAAGGATCAGACTGCAAAGAGCTCGCAACAGTCAGAGCACTTCTGAAGTCAGAGATCGCTCATAAAGAAAGGAAACTTTTCAAGATTGTGCGAACCAAATACTTTAGATCTATTGATATCATTGAGCTAAACCGACAGTCTTGTAAAGAAGAGAGTGATATGAACTTGAATCACGAGTTGACTTCGAAGATTCTGCAGTACATCTTTGAAGAACGAAAGCGTCTCATTCATTCGCTCTTCAAGGCCGTTGATTCTGAAAAGAAATCACGATCAGTAATTCTCGAGGCGCGTCTGCGAGCAATTTCAGATCTCACGGCTTTGTGTTTCAAACGAGAGATAAAGCGCAGAGAGGCTAATATGACTGTTAACAACACGTCAGTCTTCATAGAAACTGAGAATTGCGCCAGCGCCTCGAACGGATGTGATTCAACCTGCGCTTTGCAGCCTTTGCCTTTAATATGCCTGGTATGCTGTGAAGACTCGCATCTGTCTCAGGATGATAGAATGAAGGTGTATAATCGTAAGAACATCTTGCAAAAACACTTCGAACGTCATCATTCAAGTTTCATTCAGGCAAGAGAATCAAGTTGGTGTGATCATTCAGCATGCTCGGAAATAGTCATTCAAGACGTAATGCTTTTCAAGAACCATGCGGCGAGGGTGCATAGTATTTTAATGTAACGTAGTCAGTACTCTAACGATAATGAATGAGCATTAATTCTCGTCTCTTGTTTTTTTTTTTCTTCGACTGTTTAATCATGAAATATAATAGATGATGACGAGGCTCTCGCTCGAGCCGAGCCTCACTTCATATAGAAGAGTTTAATGTTGAATTTTATAAACTATCTATCAATCTCATCACTTTTTAGCCTTCTACTTGATCTTTCAACGTCGAGCTATGCTTGCCTTCAGTACTCAAGCTTGGTTCTGCTCATCTTCGCCTCTATTCTCATTCCCATCAGCAGTGTCAACGTCGCTCTCTAACTTCAGATAGATTGTGTAAGATTCTGACACTTTGTCTGATCTTCGGTTGCTTCTTCGCTTGAAGAGTTTTCTCATGCCACTTTCTGCGTCCCAACAGCTTCGTCATTCTTTTAATTCACGCATTGCCGAGACATTTTGTATGACGACGGCATATTCTGATTGAATTGATGTGAAACGACTCTTTAGAACTATGACTCAGAATCGCCCTTGACTTGGAAATATCTCGAATAGATCTGATATATCAATGAGCTGAGAATCTAATGGGCAAACATCAGAAGCCATCCTTCGGAATACCTTCATCACATAGTACGAAAAGAGGCCTTAGTTGCGCGGCGGCTTTGTGAGGCAGGTGGCCTTGTTTTTGATCGCTGCTGGTTGAGCCCAGCAGTGGTTACCACTCTAATAGTAGAACGATGTGTTTCAGGTGAATGGCGAATGATCCCGATGACTCATGGACCAATTAAGTTACTGTCGCAGCCCCAGGATTGTGCCGCCGCCAAGGCTTCGCTGCCTGCCAACCACCATACCTTCTGTTGCCTTGATTCGTAACACCATCCTACAGCGCACCAGCGGCAATAAAGACGTGTGCCTCCCGTCCCCTCATTCCCAATCATGTCCCCATCACGAGCAAAGTCAGATGTTAAGAGATATGGGCGGCAACTTTTGCAGAACCCATTAAAAAACCAAGGTGAAACTGCTACCAAACATGCCTAAGTGTTTCTTCAGCTGACAGCCCGTAGCAGCACACCCACGCGGAATTGGAAAAAAAGAGCCGCTTTCGCCTGTTCGTAGGAGCGCACGCCTACAAAAGAGTATAATTCTCCATCAGCAACCGGACATTCAAGAGCGACTTCTTCAACTTCCTTCACCAACAAGTATCACTCTTGACAAAGAGGTACGTCCTCCAGCCCTAATACAAATACGACCGCTGACTCCAGCCGAAACGTCCGCACAATCCATCAGCCTCGGTCAGACCTTCCCATCCAGGTCGAAAGCGAAAGCGAAGTGAAGAGCTTGAACAGAATCAAAACGCTGGGGCCAGAGCATCGGATCGTCCGCGTTCGCAGAACCAGGAGAGGCCCATACGAAAACGACGGCGAGTCGGCAAAGAGAAGTGGACTTCATACACGTTTACAAGGAATGTCTACGACAAGTTTTATCCAATCCATCACGAAAGAATCTGTTCCGCCGTTAACCAGCTGCCCAACCCAGAAGACTTCGCTGTAGAATCCTTCTCCCAGCAATCAAACTTTGACTCCTTCGAACAGAACGACAGCCAGTTGACCACCTCGTACTCACAACAGACAGAGCCGGAACTTCCGTCATCTCAGACGTCTGAGCCTGTGTTCAAGAAACCAAAGGGAAAAGGCATTAAGTAGTTGCGTTATTCCGAGAATGAAAGCCGCCGATTTCTTTGGATTTAGATAATACCCGCGGCATAAATGTCCCTGCTCAAAATCCTTCCCCACTCCGTTGAATCCCAGGGGCACAAAAGTCCCCACGAATTAAAAGAGCATTTAGTCTGCTGGCCAAAGATGTGCTAGAGGCCGAATCACTCCCAAGTAAACCTCTCAACATCCGCGTCCTTCACGTCCACGGTCTCATGCCAACGAACCCGAGCAAGCAAAGCCTCACGCTGAAATGGAAACGCGAGGTTTTAGATCTTCCAGTATTGCGTGAGCCCATGCGTGGCTCCGAGGGATCCGGGATATCCCCTACCAAACCCCTTCGCGCCAACACATTTGCTCGTAACCTGAAGCGAACGGGGCGGAAGGCTGGGCTCCAAGGCAATCTCGGTCAGAAGTACCTCAGACGTGGCCTCCTGAATGTTGTGAACAGTACGCCTTCCCTTCCGTACCTGAACTCGGAATTGTGTTTAACCAAGAAATGCTAACCCCGAGGACTTGAACAGGGAAGGCTCCCGCCAGCGTACGAGATCAGCTATTTGACCACAAATTAGGCGCGGCTGGATACTATCTTGATCAAGACGTTCAGGTTGACACCAAAGCCTGCTTCTTGGGGCGTCCCTCCAATGAGATGGTGCAGAAGATGGCCCGGCTTGCCAGTTTGACTGCCGATCGCAATGCCCCGACGGAGTTATCGGAGGAGCAGAAAGCAGAGTTTCGTATCCATCCAAAGGTTCTTCGCCTCAGCAACAGGAATAAGGCTCTCACTGCTCAGCTGAAATCGCAGGGCTACAGACCCATCAGTACCGCAAAAGGAACGTTACTGTACAATGAGAAGATGAAAGCGCAAGCCCGATTAAACTCGTACAAAGTCAGACTGCGACACTCTATGATCGAAAAGGGTTGGAAGCGACATTTCCGAAAGGCCGATACAATCGCCTTTAACTCACAGTTCTCCGCCTCTTCGGATCAAAAAATCCCAATGAATGATAAACCTGCGGCGCGTCGTATATACAATATTCCTGAACGAGCCGGGGTTGTGCGATGAATTTGCCAGCCAGCGGCCAGCCTCACAGGTCAGGAAATATTCCCTCAAAGGATTAGGGGCATTGAAGCCCTGGCGGCCTTGTGTCGTCGGCAGGAAACCCGGCGTCGCGGCCAGCCAAAATGAAGCGTTGAACAAGAAGAATCCGAAGTGTCTTCAGATGATCTGAAAGAGGACATCGTGGATAAATTTCCCATGAAGTGCAAGCCGAAGCAATGCATCTTTTGCCTGGGCGACGGAAGCAAGCCTTACGAGGAACGAATTTTTGAATATTGTCGAGCAAGCAAGATGATGGATGCGATTGAGAAGCACTTGAAGAAGTTCGAACCAGATAATCAGGTTCCGTGTCCGCATCCGCGATGCGAGGCAGCCAAACTGGTTCTGTCAAATGTCACGACTTTCAAGAACCATACTGCGAATGTGCATGAGATAGTGTTGCGTGCATAGACTCTATTTGCTCTTCCTATATTCTGTTTATTGTGTTCGATCTCATCAATTTTGCAGTTATTTCCTGTGCGCTGATGGTTCAATGACTGATACATTTACTGCTGTGAACTATACTCTGACTTTATGTTCAATGTCTTACGTGTCTCTGCTTTGATGCTGCTGAGAGATGACGAAGGAGCAGAACAGTAGCTCAATCTGTTTGAAGGAAGATTTTGACTGGTTTTCTCTCCAAACAACCTGGCCCGAAGATTGTATATATCTCGACTTTCATTTCCAGCAGACATCAGCAGATCGCCTATTAATGATTGAATTTTATCGTCCTCTTTGCTCATAGCCACTTTAGACCGTTCCTTCATTCCTTTAAGCTCTGCATGTGTTACGAGTGTACCAAGGCGGAACCCCTAGTCTAGTCTGGATCCAGACGGAACCCAGACTACATGACAGCTGACCTAGATAGGACTAGCCAACGCCTCTAGCCGAGCCTCTATCCCAGCCTCTTTGTTTCCCCAGCCTCTTTATTTCCCCACCATCTTTCTTTCCACATCACATCTTTACTGCGTCACAACACGTTCCTTTCGGATCTAGCGCAGCCTCTGAATATTACATATATAGAAGCTCTTGTACTCAGCTTCTTCTGTATTCTTAATATTCAGTTATAGCTACCTCTATTGACCAAACATTCTATCCAGCTACGCACTACCTCGCTGCAGTGTGGTTAGATTCTAGGCACGGTCCCAACAGCACGTCAGTCAGAGATAACGCGAATCTCATCTGCAACCCTTTTCTGAAGTGAAGCCTTTGTAATTGCGAGAGCTTTACTCTGATTCAGTATTTCTTTCCGTATTTCACTTAGCTGTACAGCTTGACGGTCATTCTGAAGTGCGTTAATGTTTTGTCACAGACTGCATCACTGTTGCAACCTTGAAAGTACTCATCCGTCATTCTGTATTTCATCATCGACGAAGTACGTTCATGAATGAAACCACGTTCATGAATGAAACCACGTTCATGAAAGGTTGCTCCACGGTGTTATCGTATGCACGATACGTACCCACCAGTTCGGTTCCAATGCTCCGGAACAGTCTCATCTATGCTTCTTTAATAATTCAGATATTCACATCAATTTAGAACAACATTCTTCAAGAAGACGCTGAACTGTCGTGAAAACCAGATGTTGAGCTCAGTAAGGCAGATACTCGGTCTTAGCGAATCTCAACGTAGATTTTCGAGCCTCGAGTTTGACATCGTCTGCACCGAACGGATTTCTCATCCCAGTATCGGCCAAAGGGCTTGAGATAGGGTCGGTGAAGGTCAAATTTCCATCGAAATCAATCTCAAAGAATCTAAGTTGTAGAAGCATCTGTCGATCATGAATGATCATCTCGATCCCAAGATCCTGACGTACCAAGTTGCTAAGATTTTTTAGTTTTCGCACGTTGAAACATGTTCTCAGCTTCTTTCATCTTGCCTTGATCCTTGTACAGGATTCCTAGATTGTTGATCGTATCAAGCGTCGACGTGTGCTCAGAACCCCAGGCCCTTTCATATCCTGTCAATGCTCGCAGGTACATGTCCTCGGCTTCTTTCATCTTGTCTTGTTTCGAGTACAGAGTTCCTAGATTGTTGACCGTATCAAGCGTCGACGTGTGCTCAGAACCCCAGGCCTTTTCCTTTCCTGTCAATGCTCGCAGGTACATGTTCTCGGCTTCTATCATCTTGCCTTGATCCTTGTACAGGTTTCCTAGATTGTTGACCGTCTCAAGCGTCGACGTGTGCTCAGAATCCCAGGCCTTTTCATATCCTGTCAATGCTCGCAGGTACATGTCTTCGGCTTCTTTCATCTTGCCTTGATCTGAGTACAGGGTTCCTAGATTGTTGACCGTATTAAGCGTCGACGTGTGCTCAGAACCCCAGACCTTTTCCTTTCCTGTCAATGCTCGCAGGTACATGTTCTCGGCTTCTTTCATCTTGCCTTGATCCGAGTACAGAATTCCTAGATTGTTGACCGTATTAAGCGTCGACGTGTGCTCAGAACCCCAGGCCTTTTCATATCCTGTCAATGCTCGCAGGTACATGTTCTCGGCTTCTTTCATCTTGCCTTGATCCGAGTACAGGTTTCCTAGATTGTTGACCGTATCAAGCGTCGACGTGTGCTCAGAA
>JAABUS010008474.1_pt1 | contig 11287 bp, 13 predicted proteins | sample 5560161 | NCBI WGS metagenome assembly JAABUS01 (sample SAMN10711885, study PRJNA513376) | rock metagenome | isolation source: Antarctica rocks | place: Antarctica: Victoria Land, Trio Nunatak nord | collected 2016-01-04
GACCGACTGCACGTGCCGGGCGCCGTCAGCATCCCACCGCTTCCAGACCTCGTCCGTCAGGCCGCAACGCCAGCCTGATTGCCCGGGGATCTGCCCCGGTTACCGCGCTTGGCGGGTGAGAGCTTGTTCATGCTCCGCATCATACGACTATCAATGCCTAGCGCCAAGCAAAATGTTCAGTTAGTGACCAGCCGCAGTTTCGGCCTGGGCGGCGTCACCGGGTACAGGTCCCTCATGTCACGGTCCTCTAAGCCGAACAGGTCGCCAAGCTCATCGAGCGCATACCCCAAGTCGTTCAGGTGTGCTTCGACCACCCACCGCAGCGTTGTTGGCTCTTCCTTCAAATGCGACGGCTCGCCCGGCTCCACCTTCCGCCACCCGCGCTTCCCGATCTCGGTCATGAAGTAGCGGAGCTGCCGATCCGTCAGCTTGCCGATCTGCCAAGCGCGGTAGGTCAAGGCTTGCACCGAGGCACCCCAGTACGCCTTCAACTCACAGAACCGCTGCAACGTGGGTTGGTCGAAATCGTAAACCACCTCCGCTTCCGGCATCAGCAGCGCGCCGGCGAACTGGTTGGCCTCCATCTCCTGCTCCGGGTGCGGTGTTTGGTGCATCACGAGATGGCCGATCTCGTGCGCTAGGCTAAACCGCCAGCGGTCCTTCGGCTGCGCGGCGTTCAAGAACACGAGCGGGGGCAACCCTTCGTTGGCATGCTGAGCAAAACCGTCCATCAACGGGGTCCCGAAGTCGAACCGCACCACGACAACGCCTGCATCCTCGGCGGTTTTCGTGAGATCAGGCACAGGGCCGCGGGGCAGCTTCCAACGCTGGCGAACCGCCGCCGCCACTTCCTCGATCTTGCGCCCGTAAGCGTCGGGATCGATCGCGGGCACGCTCGGCAGTCGCGCATCCACTTCGATCGCCTCGAAGCACTTGCGGAGGTTGAGACGGTAGACTTCCGCGACGCCGTAGATCGCTTGCAGATCGGGGACCGCCAGCTTTTGCCGGCGCCGGCTGTAACTGACCATCGGCTCCCGCAAATAGGAGGGATCGAAAAAGAAACTGCGCCGGACTCCGAGCGCGGCGGCGAGCGCATCCACCACCGCCCCGTCCGGCTGGAAGCGCCCATGCTCAATCTTCGACAGCGTGCCTTGCACCACCTTGCCGCCAAGGTTGCGCACGAGTTCCGCCTGGCTTTTCCTGCGTATCTGGCGCGCGAGCGTCAGCATACGCCCGTTGAACTGCTCACTCATTGGCCTTCCGCTTGCGGTCTGTCTTGATCCGCACCCGTCGCTCGCCCGGATCGGGTTCGCTGGGCTTGCCAAACGGGAGTTGTTCAGCAGGCGGCGGCGAGAACTCGTCCAGAGGGAGCACCCACGCGACCGCGCCGAAACCGTTATTGCAGATGACGTATTTCTCAATGCGGTGCGGTGCGTTTTCCGGCACCGCCCAAGCGAGGTAGAGACATGTGGCGGGCGGCTCCGCCAACAACGTCCCATTCAGGGAAGCTGGAAGTTCGTTGCGATTGTATTGCTCGGATGCCCCGGTGGGGCTCACGGCCACCTTGAAGCCATCGGCGACCTTCTTTAGCCGTAGCACCCAGTTGTTCGCCAAGCCGATCACGCCGAGGTTGCCCCGGCGGATAAACTCGGCGCCTTTGGTGCGGCCGCAGAACTCCAGCATCCGCCTTGCAGCGAGGTCGCGGACGATACCCGCCTTCGTGCGCGTTTCTAGGCGCGGCGCGATATCGCGCGTCTTTTCCAAGAACTCCGCGCAAGCCGCATCTAGTTCGACAACGAAATCCGCGAAGTGAGCGCCTACATCGGCCTTGAACTGGTCCACGCTGCGGACAGGCACGGCACTCTCCTAAACGGCCACAAAGCCATCGTGCCCGCTCATCATGGCAAAATCAAGCAAATATATTCCATAACTATTCCTGACCGGTGCCCCACCGCTTCGCCGCTGCCTTACGCGCGATCTCCGCCCGTCGCTCGGGCGTCATAGCCGCAGCGCGAGCAGCGCCGCCCCGCTTGCCCATGGAAACCGCAGCCGCGTCTTTCCCGCTATCGGGCAGCGGCACTTCCTCTTCCTCACCGGTCGCGATCCGCATGACCTTCACCGCCGCGCCGATCACGTCGGTGGGGCGCTTCTCTCCTCGGGGGCCGCGGGGCATCAAATACGCTCCCACTGAGAAGGGGAGACATTGGACAGTTTGCGCATCGTGGGGGGCTGCTGCTGGTCCGCCATCCAGCCCATCACGCGGCGCGCGTGACCCTCTGAGTAGTTCCAGCGGGCCATTGCATCCCTTACAGAGACTGGCGGATCGCCCAGCTTAAGTTCATCAATGATCTTCACATAAAGAGGGCCATCCGTAGCCATTGCATCTCGCTCCCGTGCTTAGCGCAAAGCACTACATGGGGGCTGAGAGCCAAGGCCGTCAACTCGTCAGATTTCAAACTGAGACACTACCCGCTGGTGGGACCAATTGACGAGGATTTCGCAGCGGCCATAGCCGACAAGCCAGAAGAACAGGAGCGTCCGGAACTCGACTTTTTTGCGTGAGATATTTGTTGGACACGAACGCTGTCATCGGCCTTCTCGCCGGCAAGGCCTCGCTCCATAAGCGTATACGACGGCGCGCGCCGAAGGACTTCGGCATCTCGGCCATTACGACGCATGAATTGTATTTTGGCGCTTTCAAAAGTCAGCGGACGACCCACAACCTTGACCGTATCGAGGCATTGCAATTCGAGGTCGTGGGCTTCGATCAAGAGGACTCGCGGCAGGCCGGCGCCATTCGGGCGATGCTCGCAGCAATTGGGACTCCGATTGGCCCCTACGATGTCCTGACCGCCGGGCAGGCCCGAGCGCGCGACCTCACCCTGATCACGCGCAACACGGGCGAGTTCTCACGCGTGGAAGGTTTGCGGGTCGAGGATTGGGAAAGCTGACCCGGCCTTCCGCAATTGACACCCACGGGCGAGTTGCCCACCCTGCCTGCAACGAGACCCGAGGGAACGCTTCCATGACCATCGACACCCCCTCCCCCACGCCGCGCCTGCGCAGCCGGCGCTGGTTCGACGAGCCGAGCGATCCCGGCATGACGGCGCTCTACCTCGAGCGCTACCTGAACTTCGGCCTGACGCGGGGCGAGCTGCAATCGGGGCGGCCGATCATCGGCATCGCGCAGACCGGGTCCGACCTGTCGCCCTGCAACCGGCATCTGGTGGACCTCGCGAGCCGGGTGCGGGACGGCATTCGGGACGCGGGCGGGGTGCCGCTCGAATTCCCGATCCACCCGATCCAGGAAACCGGCAAGCGGCCCACCGCGGCGCTGGACCGCAACCTGGCCTATCTCAGCCTGGTCGAGGTGCTGCACGGCTACCCCATCGACGGGGTGGTGCTGACGACCGGGTGCGACAAGACGGTGCCGGCTTGCCTGATGGGGGCGGCGACGGTGAACATCCCGGCCATCGTGCTGTCGGGCGGCCCGATGCTGGACGGCTGGTACAACGGACGGCTCGCAGGAAGCGGCACCATCGTGTGGGAAGCGCGCAAGCTGCTGGCCGAGGGGCTGATCGACTACGCGGAGTTCATCGACATGGTGGCGGCGTCCGCCGGGTCGGTCGGGCACTGCAATACCATGGGCACGGCCCTGTCGATGAACAGCTTGGCGGAAGCGCTCGGCATGTCGCTGCCCGGCTGCGCCGCCATCCCCGCGCCGCACAAGGAGCGCGGCTGGATGGCCTACCACACCGGGCACCGCATCGTCGGCATGGTGCAGGAGAACCTGCGCCCTTCCGACATCATGACCCGGGCCGCGTTCGAGAACGCCGTGGTGGCGGCAGCAGCACTCGGCGCCAGCAGCAACTGCCCGATCTCCATGATTGCCATCGCGCGGCACATGGGCGTCGAGCACACTCTGGACGACTGGCAGCGGTTCGGCGAGGGCATCCCGCTGCTGGCCGACGTGCAGCCGGCCGGGCGCGTGCTGGGAGAGGGCTTCTTCCGCGCCGGCGGCGTGCCGGCGGTGATGCGGGAGCTGCTGGACGCCGGCAAGCTGCATACGGACGTGATGACCTGCACCGGCAAGACGCTCGCGGACAACCTTGGTGGCAAGAATGGGGCAAAGCGCCCGGCGGTGGACCATGACGTGATCCGCCCGTACGGCAACCCGCTCAAGGAAAGCGCCGGGTTCGCCGTGCTGTCGGGCAACCTGTTCGACGCGGCGGTGATGAAGCTCAGCGTGATCGACCCCGAGTTCCGCAGCCGCTTCCTGTCCGACCCGGACCAGCCCAACGTGTTCGAGGGGAAAGCCATCGTGTTCGAGGGGCCGGAGGACTACCACGAGCGGATCGAGGACCCGGACCTTGGCGTGGACGAGCACTCCATCCTGGTGATCCGCAACTGCGGCCCGGTCGGCTACCCCGGCGGCGCCGAAGTGGTGAACATGCAGCCGCCGGCAGCACTCTTGAAGGCCGGCGTGCACACCCTGCCGACCATGGGCGACGGGCGACAGTCGGGCACCTCCGGCAGCCCCTCCATCCTCAACGTGTCGCCGGAGGCCGTGGTGGGCGGCGGCTTGGCGCTTCTGCGCACCGGGGACCGCGTCCGCATCGACCTGAACAGCCGCAAGGTGGACGTGCTGCTGCCCGAGGGCGAGCTGGACGCGCGGCGCCGCGGCTGGACCCGGCCTCAGCTCGAGAACAAGACGCCCTGGGAGCAGATCAGCCGCAGCATGGTCGGGCAGCACGCGACGGGCGCCTGCCTGGAACCGGCGACGCTGTATCTCAACATCGTCGAGGAACGCGGCGAAAGCCGCAACAACCACTGATAGGGTGGCTCCCATGACAGGCAGGCTGACCGGCAAGACCGCGTTCATCACCGCGGCGGCGCAAGGCATCGGACGCGCCACCGCGCTGGCCTATGCGGCGGAGGGCGCGCAGGTGGTCGCTACCGACCTGAACGAGGCGAAGCTCGCGGAGGTCGCGGGCGAGCGCATCGCGGTGCACCGGCTGGACGCGACGCAGCCCGCCGATATCGCGCGTGTCGCCGCGGCGGCCGGCCCAGTCGATGTGCTGTTCAACTGCGCAGGCTTCGTGCACCAGGGCACGATCCTGGACGCGACGGACGCCGAGTGGGATTTCGCCTTCGCGCTGAACGTGCGCAGCATGTTCCACACGATCCGCGCCTTCCTGCCGGGCATGATCGAGGCCGGGCGCGGCTCGATCATCAACATGTCGAGCGCCGCCAGCAGCATCAAGGGCGCGCCGAACCGCTTCGTGTACGGCACGACCAAGGCGGCGGTGATCGGCCTGACCAAATCCGTCGCGGCGGACTTCGTGAAGCAGGGCATCCGCTGCAACGCCATCTGCCCCGGCACCGTGCAGACGCCGAGCCTCGACGACCGGATCGCCGCCAACGCTACGGCCGCCGGGTCGCTGGAAGCGGCGCGGACCGGGTTCATCGCCCGGCAGGCCATGGGCCGGCTCGGCACGCCGGAGGAGATCGCGGCGCTTGCGGTCTATCTCGGCTCCGACGAGACGCAGTTCATCACGGGACAGACGGTCGTCATCGACGGCGGCTGGACGCTTTGAAGGCGGGGCCGCCGCGCCGCCCAGGTTTGAGGAGACACCAATGAAGCTGCTGCGCGTGGGCGCCCCGGGCGCCGAGAAGCCCTGCATGGTCGGGCCGGACGGGCAATACCGGGATCTGTCGGCAACCCTGCGGGACTTCGATGCGGAGGCGCTGTCGCCCGCCGGGCTGGCGCGCCTCGCCGACCTCGACCCGGCGAGCCTGCCCGTCGTGCCACCCGGGCGCATCGGCCCCTGCGTGCCGCGTCCGGTCAACTTCGTCTGCATCGGGCTGAACTACGCCGACCACGCGGCGGAGACCGGGGCGCAGATCCCCAAGGAACCCATCGTGTTCCTGAAGTCGCTCGGCGCGTTCCAGGGGCCGAACGACGACGTGCGCCTGCCGCGCGGGTCGAAGAAGACGGATTGGGAGGTGGAGCTCGGCATCATCATCGGGGAGCGCGCCAGCTACGTGCCGGAGCACGAGGCCATGCGGCACGTCGCCGGGTATTGCGTGGTCAACGACGTGAGCGAGCGCGAGTACCAGATCGAGCGCGGCGGCACCTGGGACAAGGGCAAGGGCTGCGACACCTTCGGCCCCACGGGGCCGTGGCTGGTGACGCAAGACGAGGTGCCGGACCCGCAGAGCCTGCATCTGTGGCTGGACGTGGACGGACAGCGCATGCAGGACGGCAGCACGGAGACGATGATCTTCGGCGTGCAAAAGCTGGTGAGCTACGTAAGCCATTTTATAACCTTGCACCCCGGCGACGTGATCGCCACCGGTACCCCGCCAGGCGTGGGCCTGGGCAAGAAGCCGGAGCCGGTGTTCCTCAAGGGCGGGGAGACGATGCGGCTCGGCGTCGAGGGGCTGGGCGAGCAGGTGCAGCGGGTGGTGGCAGCCTAGCCTCCCTCCGCACCAACTGAATTTACACGCTTTTGTTGCAGCCGCTCCTTGCAGCCCGGGCCACCGCGGCATTAAGTGTCATAATGGCTTGAGCACGCGAAAGCCCGGGGTCCGGACCCGCGTCGCCACCAGCTCATGTGGGTGCTTCGGTGCGGTTTGACGGGGGACAGCGATGGAGTCTTCTACCCAGGTCATCCTGAGCGGTGTCCTGACCTTCGGCGTGCCCCTGGCCTTCGCTTGCCGGGAGTTGCTGATCGCCCGGCGCCCGCCGCGGGGATCATGGGGCGGCGATGGCCCGCCCCCTCCGGCGCCTGTGCCGCCGCCGCCCGACTTCTCGCCGGAGGCGTTCAAACCGCTCAAGCCGTTGCCGGACTGCCTGATCCCAAAGCCGATGGCGCTGCCGCGCGCCGACATGCCGCAGCGGACGCGAGTGCTGGAGCCAGTTTGACCGACTTTCGGTTGTCTGGCCTACGTCAGGAACGCGGCGCCGCGGAACCAGGCAAGCAGAAACACCACCTGAACAGCGGCGAACGCCAGCAACAGGATGGCTCGGCCGCTGGGTGATGGCAGGGCCTCCAGCACATCCGCGGCTGCAAGCAGGAACGCGGGGCTGCACGCCACAAAGCGCGGCATGCTCCATACTACGCCCGATAGCAGCGCCATCAGCACGGTCGCCGCGCAGAGCCAAGCCTCCGCGGGCCGTCGCTTCGCTGCCAGCAGTGCGGCCGCGCCAAGCCCGAGCAGTGCCCATCCGACGAGGTAGATCAGGCCCATGTGGCCGTTTCTTGGATCAGCCGCGCCAAGGGCGTCCAGCAGGACCGCGAACGGGTTGCGCAGCGTGTGTCCCCAGGCGCTCTGAATCGTCGCGAAAGCGAAGGGATCGCCGACGTGCCGCCACAGGAACGCCATGAAGCCGATGATCCCGAGCGGAGCCAGCACTGCCGGGGCCAAGAGGCGCACCGCCTCCGTCGGGCTGCGGGCGAGCCGTGCGCGCCACAGCCGGTGGGTGCCAAACCAGATGGCCAACAGCACGCCCGTGGGGCGGGTCACCGTGACGGAGGCACAGGCCGCCGCGGCGAGCCAAGGCCGCCCCGTTTCGAGTGCCAGCAGGCAAGCGACGGTCAGGGCGGCATACAGGCTCTCGCTGTATATCGCGTCGAAATAGAAGCCATAGGGCCAGGCGGCAAGCAGCAGCAGCCACGGCCACGGTTTGGCATTCGGCCGGGTGCGGATCCGGTAGAGCCAACCTAGGACCATGAATGCCCAAAGCGCGAGCGTCGCCGCTGCGGTCCCGGCGATCAGGGGCGCGACGCTGGTCAGGGTGGCCGTCAGCCGGACCAGCAGGGGGAACGATGGAAAAAAGGCCCAATTCGCCTGCCATGATCCTCGTACGAGGTGCGGCGCCACATCGTAGCCCGACTCCGCGATGGACAGATACCAGTGGCAATCCCACTGGCACATGTCACGCGCGAGCCCGTTTGGCGCGAGCGCCGCATACACCGCCAACCGGAGCGCGATCAGCGCGGCAGCCGCTGCGGACACGGTGGGCAGGTTCGGCGCGGACAGCCTCAAGCCACGGCGAACTGTCTTTGACCCATGGCCACCCGGCATCAGCGCGCTCCCTCAGCGCAAACGATGCGATGTGCGCGCGGCGGTCAGGCGGGAGAAGCTGATCAGGCTGGCCGCCCCGGCGAAGCCCGCGCCCAGGGCGACCGCCAGCGCCGGGCCATGCAGGACCGAGATGCCGAAGCACAGCGCCACCAGCGCCGCGCCGACCGACTGCCCCACCAGGCGGGAGGTCGCGACGATGCCGCTGGCGCCGCCGCTGCGCTCCGGCGGCGCGCTCGACATGATCGCCTTGAGGTTCGGCGATTGGAAGAAGCCGAACCCGGCGCCGCAGACCATCAGGCGCCACACGCAGCTCAGGTCGTCCGGGTTGGCCGGCAGCGTCGCCATCAGGAGGAGGCCCGTCGCCAGCGCCGCCATGCCGATGCCGCCCAGGATTGCCGGCGGGTAGCGGTCGGACAGCGGCCCGGCAATCGGCGCCATGGCGGCCGTGACCACGGGCCAGGAGGTCAGCAGCAGCCCGGTCTCCACCGCGCTGCGCCCCAGCACCGTTTGAAAATAGAACGGCAGCGACACGAAGGCGAGGCCCTGCGCCGCGAAGGAGCAAACGGAGGTGAGCGACGACAGCGCGAACATCGGCCGCCGGTACAGGTCCACCGGCAGCATCGGCGCGGACAGCCGGAGCTGCCGCTGGATCAGCAAGAACCCGGACACCGCCGCCCCCGCCAGCACCGCGGCGATCACCGGGCCGGGCGCGCTGTGCGCCGCTTCCCCGATGCCGAAGATCAGCAGCCCGAAGGTGGCGGCGTTGAGCAGCGCGCTGCGGGCGTCGAAGCGGTGCGTGGCGTGCGGCGTTTCCGGCAAGTACCGCACCGACAGCGCCAGGGCCGCCACGCCGACCGGGCCGTTGACCGCGAACAGCCATTGCCAGGACGCGACCGACAGCACCGCCGCGGCGACCGTGGGACCGAGCGCCGTGGACACGCCCACCACCAGCGCGTTGAACCCGACCCCGCGGCCCAGCATCCGCGCCGGGTAGATGTAGCGCACCAGCGCGGTGTTCACGCTCATGATGCCGCTGGCGCCCAGCCCTTGCAGCACCCGCGCCGCGGTCAGCGTCGGCAGCGACCAACTGGCGGCGCAGACCAGCGACGCCACGGTGAACACCGCGAGCCCCACGGTATAGACCCGGCGGTAGCCGTAGATCTCGCCGAGCGAGGCGAACGGCAGCAGGGACACCACCAAGGCGAGCTGGTAGGCGTTCACCACCCACACGGACGCCGCCGGGCTGGCCAGCAGGTCGGACGCGATGGTCGGCAGGGCGGTGTTGGCGATCGACGTGTCGAGCGACGCCATGCCGACCGCCAGCACGATGGCCGCCACCGCCCAGCCGCGCCGGCCCGGCGGCAGGCCGTCCTGCGGCACCGCGTCGCGGCCCTTCGGGAGTGCGCCGCTCACCGCCATGCCCGCCCCAAATCCAGCATGTGGAACGCCAGCGCCCCCAGCAGCGCAAGCGACACCCAGCCCCACCACGCCCCCCCGGCGCCCACCCGCATCGCCAAGAGCAGGCACATGCCGGACAGCAGGTTGGGCAGCAGCCGCGACGGACGCACGCCGCGGCCGGTGGCCCGGTGGTGGACAGCCAGGCCCATAGCCTCCAGCGCCATGCCGGCCAGGATCAGGTCGAGCACCCGTCCGCTTGCGAACAGCTCCGCCATAAGGCCGTCTAACCGCGCGCCACGGCGTCACTCATGCGCCACCGCCTGATGCATCTTGCGCAGGCCCAGCGCCATCAGCCCAGCGACCAGGGGGATGCTGAGGCCCATGGCGATTTCCGGGTCGATGCGCCCGCCCGCCGCCTTGAACGCCTTGGCGGCGTAGCCGATCAGGCCGACGATGTAGTACGTGACCGCCGCGATCGACAGACCCTCCACGGTGGATTGCAGCCGCAGCTGCAGCCGCACCCGGCGGTTCATCGCCTCCAGCACCGACTGGTTCTGCCGCTCCCGCGTCACGCTGACCCGGGTGGCGAGCAGCTGTGTCGCCCGCGCGACCCGGCGCGACAGCTCCTCCTGCCGCCCCGCCGCCGAGCGGCAGGTGTTCATCGCCGGGGCCAGCCGCCGGGCGGTGAATTCCTGCATGGTCTGCAGCCCCGGGAGCCGCACCTCGCGCAGGTCCTGCACCCGGCGCTGCACCAGGCCGTCATAGGCGAAGGCGGCGCTGAAACGGAACAGGTTGTCGGCCTGGCGGCTGTCGATGGTGGCGGCGAGGCGGGTCAGGCGCTCCAGCAGCACCGGCTCGTCCGGGTCGCCGGCCGTGACCATGGCGGCGGTGATCTCGGCCACTTCCCGCTCGCACCGGGCGATCTCGGGGGCCAGGGCCTGGGCGACCGGGAGCGCGAGCAGCGCCATGATGCGGTAGGTGTCGATCTCCATCAGGCGCTGCACCACGCGCCCGGCCTGCGCCGGCGTCATACTGCGGTCCTGCACCAGCACGCGGCTGAACCCGTCCGCCCGCACCCGGAAGTCGGCGAACGCCGCCGCCGCGCCGCTGCTGACCGCCGACCCCACCAGCACGCCCGGGAACAGCCGCCGCGCCATCGCGAGAGATTGGGCCTCGTCATCGTCCTGCGGCAGCAGCGCGACGTGGGTGGCGACCATCACCTGGCCGGGCAGGCTGGCCAGCCAGTCCGCGGGCACGGCGGCGATGGCCGGGTCGTCGAACGGGTCCGTCCCGGCGCCGGCGACGATGAACTTGTAGCGGACGAACTCGGTGTGCCGCTCCCACTTGAGGCGGAACGGGCCGAGGTCGGCGCTGTAATGGTTGGCCCGCTCGGGTGGCGGCGCCACGCCGTAACGCTGCGCCAGGGCACAAACGGCGCTGAACCCGCCTTCCCGCGCGGCAGTGTCGGAGAACATGGCGAGGTAAGACAGCCTGGTGGGCGCCACCAGCGATTCGGGCGGGCGGGCGTGCACCTCGTCGTTGAGCTGGATGCGCAGCGGGTGGTCGGCGGGCAGGGTGGTCATGCGGGCACGGCCTCCACTTGCCGGGCGAAATCGAGGATCAGCGCCGCCGTGTCCTCCGGCCGTTCTTCATGCGCGAGGTGGCCGAGGCCGGGCATGGCGACCAACGAAGCGCCTGGCACGGTGTCTCGGACGCGCTCGGCCTGGGCGGGGGGCACCGCCCGATCGTTCGACCCCACGACCAGCAGCAAGGGCATTTTGAGCCGGGGAAGGTCGCG
>JAABUS010008475.1_pt1 | contig 11287 bp, 9 predicted proteins | sample 5560161 | NCBI WGS metagenome assembly JAABUS01 (sample SAMN10711885, study PRJNA513376) | rock metagenome | isolation source: Antarctica rocks | place: Antarctica: Victoria Land, Trio Nunatak nord | collected 2016-01-04
ACCACCGGCTGCCGGCGACCCGAGCAGAGCTGCTGGCCCGGCTCGGCGACCGCGCGGCCGCCACGGCGGCGTTCGAGCAGGCGGTGGCCTGGTGTGGCAACGAGATCGAGCGCGAACATCTTGTCCGCCGACTCGACGCGACGGTCAGCAGCACCATGTAAGTTCGGCGCCATGCCGCCGAGTGGGCCAACTGAACGGGACACGTGCCGTGACGTGATCCTGCCGATGCTCGCGTCCTGTGGATGGGTCGACCAGCAGGTCCTGGCCGAATACCGGGTGCGTTCCCACAGCGTTCCTCGTCCCGACGGTGGCCGCGACCTCGGTGACGGCTCAGTCGACTACGTGCTCGAGGCAATCGGCGGCGTTCCCTGCGCGGTCATCGAGGCGAAGCGGGAGTACCGCACAGCCGAAAGCGGATTGCAGCAAGCGCTGCGCTATGCCCAGCAACTCGATGTGCCGCTGGCGTACGCGTCGAATGGGGAGAGGACGATCGAGCACAACATGCGCACCGGCCGGGAACGCGATGTCGACTCGGTGGCGACGCCAGCCGAGGCCTGGGCGGAATACCGGGCACTGCATGGTCTCGATCCGGACGGCGCTGCGCTGATCGGCCAACCATTCAATCGCAGGCGGTCGGATGTGCGCGGAGCGGTCGTCCAGCCGCGCGCCTATCAGGCGGTGGCCGTGCACCGGGTCCTCCGGGCCATCGCGCAGGGCAGTCGACGGATCCTGCTGCTCATGGCAACCGGCACCGGCAAAACCTTCACCGCCATGCAGATCGTTGCCAAACTACGTTCTTACACTGCGGCTGCACGTCCCGGCCACAATCACCGGGTGCTCTACCTCGCCGACCGCACTCAACTGTTGGACCAGCCAATCCGCAAGGACTTCACGCCAGCGTTCGGCACTGAACCCCTCGAGCGGGTGCGCTCCGGAGCAGGTCGCAGCCACGAGTTGTACTTCGCCACCTACCAGGGACTCACCGGCGATGACGACCGAGGTTCCCTGTTCCGGCGATTCCGCCCTGACTTCTTCGACCTGGTGATCGTCGACGAGTGCCATCGCGGCAGCGCCGTTGCCGACTCGGCATGGCGGGAGGTGCTGGACCACTTCACAAGTGCTGTTCAGCTGGGATTGACGGCCACTCCGGTACGCCAGGGTCAGGTCGACAGCTATGGCTACTTCGGCAACCCGGTCTTCTCCTACTCGTTGAGGCAGGGAGTCGAGGACGGCTACCTCGCGCCGTTCCGGGTGCGGCGTGTCGTGCTCACCCCGGATGTCGGCGGTTGGGAGCCGACCGATGGTGAGCGAGATCGCTTCGGCCGAGATATCCCGCCTGGCGTCTACACCACCAGAGATTTTGAACGCACGGTGTCGTTGCTGCGCCGGACCGAAATCGCGGCGCGGCACCTGTCCAATGTCCTGCGCCATCGCCCAGGTCGCGCGATCATCTTCTGCGTCGACGTCGAGCACGCCGACCAGATGAGGCGCGCCATGGTTGATGCGAACCCCGACCTTGTCACCGCCGACCCTGAGTGGGTTGTGCGGATCGTAGGTGTTGAGGGTGAGCGCGAGCGACTGTTAGGCGACTTCTGCGACCCAGACACTACGAGTCCTGTCGTTGCCACCACGTCCCGGCTGCTGTCCACTGGTGTCGACATCGAGGATCTGAAGTACGTGGTCATCTTTCGGCCGGTCGGGTCGATGGTTGAGTTCAAGCAGATCATCGGGCGTGGCACGCGGCTGTACCCCGACAAGGGCAAGGTGTCGTTCGACATCATCGACTACGTCGGCGCTACCCAGCACTTCGCCGATCCGGAGTTCGACGGGTTCCCGGCGGACATCACCCACGACACGATCGACGCGACCGGAGCCGTCCAGACCTCCGACGACCACCCATCGACCGACCCGTTCGCGCCGACGGTCAACCAGCCGACGCCGCCGTTTGACGTCCAACCTGGTGGTGACCTGGCTCCGGACGCTCCCGGGCCAGGCATCCCGCCGCCGAGAAAGCTCTATGTCGACCAGGGAGCATTCTCGGTAGTGGTAGAGGCCGTCCAGGTCCCCGATCGATCAACTGGCTCATTGCGGCTGACCGACTACGGCGACTACGTCAAGGGCAGGGTGCGGGCACTCGGCTCTGCTGAAGAACTGCGGGCTGCCTGGTCGGAAGTGACACGACGCCATCGGGTGATCACCGAACTCTCCCAACAAGGCATTGAGACCTCGGATCTCCCGGCGGCCGTCAACCGCGATGACGTTGACCCGTTCGACGTCCTGCTCCAGATCGCCTGGAACACGCCGGCACGTACTCGCAATGAACGTGCACGTAGAGCGCATGAGGGCCATGCCGGCGAGTGGAAGGCGATGTCGGATGCCGCCCGGGCGGTGTTGCAGGGTCTGCTGAAGCGCTACGAAGAGGCCGGCGTCGATGAGCTCACCTCCGACGAGGTGTTGCGGGTCGAGCCGTTGCGACTGCTGGGCACGCCGGGCGAGATCGCGGCGCTCTTGGGTGGACCCGATGAGCTGCACCGCACTGTGGATCTCGCCCAACACTGGCTGTACTCAGCGTGAGTTATAGTTTCACACTGAGACACAAAACAAAACTAAAGTTCTCAATGAGGTTACCCTGACTACACTCATCATCATGCCGGGTATCAGGCAGGACCTTCGCCGCGCTGTGCAGGCCCTTGCGTTTCGCCAGTCGGGTTACTTCACCGCCGCACAGGCGTTGCAGATCGGCTACAGCTACCAAGCACAAAAACATCACGCCGACACCGGCAACTGGACACGGGTCGACCGTGGCATCTTCCGACTCCCGGACTGGCCGGGCGCGGTCGACGACGCATTCGTCCGCTGGTCGCTGTGGAGTCATGGCCGGGGGGTTGTGTCCCACGAGAGCGCGCTGAGCCATCATGGTCTGTCCGATGTCGATCCGACACACATTCACTTGACGGTGTCGACCGGGTTTCATGCCCGCGATCCTGCGGTGTCACTGCACTACGCCGAAGTCCCCGAGGCCGACCAGGAAGTTCACAGCGGCTGGTCGGTGACCACGCCGCTGCGCACCCTCGTCGATGTAGCGGGCGGCGACCTGTCGCCCGAACACGTCGACCGCGCCGTGAGCGACGCGCTCGCCGCCGGGCTGGTGACCCGACGACGGCTCCTCCGCCGAACCGCCGAGGAACCGGAGCGGCCGAGCCTTCGGCTGGAACGAGCGCTGGCGAAGGTACACGATGTCTGACGAGCTGAGAAGCCTGACGCAGCGTCTCCGCAACCAGGCCAGCGATCAGCATCTCGATGTCCAACGTCTGCGCCGGCATGTGGCGTTCGAGCGCATTCTGGCCCAGCTGTCCGCTGATCCGCACTGGGTCGTAAAAGGAGGATTCTGTCTCGAACTGCGGCTGGGAGTGACGGCACGCGCCACCCGTGACCTCGATCTCGCGAATGACCGACCCCTGCCGACGTCGTCACATGCGGTTCAGGACCTTCTGGATGAGGTCCTGGATCAGCCCGAGACCGATGGATTCCGGTTCTCGGTGGAGCTGCCCAAGCCGATGCGGCAAGAAATGCTGGATCGGACGGTCTGGCGCTGCGGGGTCGGCGTCACCTTCCACCGCGAGCATTTCGAGCGTGTCATCCTCGATGTCGTCGAGACTCTGCCGGAGCTCGCTGCCGCTACTGACACGCTGACTGTCAACTCCATCATTCCGGGCCGCCACGCTGACACGTTCGCCGTCCAGGCGCTCGACGTGCATCAGCACGCCGCCGAGAAGATCCATGCCTACGCACGGGTGTATGCCCACGACCGCGCGTCCTCGAGGGTGAAAGATCTTGTCGATCTCGTGCTGCTCCTCGAATCCGGTCTCATCGACGACCAGCGATGGGGGGCACGCATCCGCCAAACCTTTGCGGTTCGCGACGCGGCCGGTCCCCCAGATCACCTGGATGACCCACCCGAGGACTGGCGACGCCCATATGTTGCGATGGCAGCGGGCCTCGGCCTGGGCGCGGAGAACACAGCGGCCGCGCACGCACTGGTCAACGATGCGTATCGACGCGCCTTGCGCACCACCGAACGACCATGAGGGACAAGGAGATCAGAGGGTGAGTTCACGCACGTCCACCACGGCACCAACCACACAGGCGCGGCTGCAATCGATCATCAAGGAAGCGCGCAACATCATGCGCAAGGATGCGGGGTTGAACGGTGAGCTCGATCGGTTGCCGCAGATGGCCTGGCTGCTCTTCCTCAAGGCGTACGACGATCTGGAAGCCGACCGGGTGGCCGCCCACCGTGGTCACACGCCGGTGCTCCCCGAGAGACTCCGCTGGTCGACGTGGGCGCACGACTCCGACCTGACCGGCGAGGCGCTCCTCGATTTCGTCAATGGCGAACTGCTGCCGGCGCTGCGGAGTTTGCGCGGATCGGGACGATCCGACGACCCGAAGGACACGCTGAGCCGCGTCTTCAACGACACCAGGAACAAGATGCTGTCCGGGCATTTACTCCGGGCCTTGGTCGACCAACTCGACCGGGTCCTGTTCACCAGCAACGACGACATCCACACGATGGCCTTCTTTTACGAGTCGATGCTTCGGGAGATGCGCGATGCGGCCGGCGACTCCGGCGAGTTCTACACACCTCGGCCCTTGATCCGGTTCATCGTCGATCGGGTAGACCCTCGCCCTGGCGACGTAGTCCTGGACCCGGCCGCGGGCACCGGCGGCTTTCTGGTCGAGGCCTTCGAGCACATGACGACCCGAGGCGACCTGACCGCGCGGCAGCTCAGCGAGGTGAAGACAAAGCTTCGGGGAATTGAAAAGAAGCCGATGCCCTACCTGCTGTGTCAGATGAACCTTCTGTTGCACGGCATCGACCGGCCGCATGTGGATTCGGCCAACGCGTTGAGCCAGCCGATCGCCGACGTACGCCGAGACGGTGTCGACGTCATCATGACCAACCCACCGTTCGGTGGTGAGGAGGAGCGGCTGATCCTGGGGAACTTCAAGCCGGAGTTCCGCACGACCGAAACCGTCTGGCTGTTCCTTCAGGCAGTGATGGCGCGACTCGAGCGGAGCCCATCCGGACGTTGTGGAATCGTAGTGCCCAACTCCGTGCTGTTCGACCAGGGTGTCGGCGGCCGGATCAAGGCAAAGCTCATGTCGGAATTCAACCTGCACACGGTCGTGCGGATGCCGAACGGCGTCTTCGCTCCCTACACGATCATCCCGAGCAACGTGCTGTTCTTCGACAAGGGCAAACAGCGTGATGTCTGGTTCTACGAGATCCCGTTACCCGAGGGCCGCAAGAACTACACCAAGACCAAGCCCCTCACCTACGAGGAGTTTGCTGACTGCACCGAGTGGTGGGGCGATGCGGTCGGGAGTGGTCGCACGGAAAGCGAGCACGCGTGGCAGGTGCCGCTGACCGACGTCAAGGATTCTGGCTACAACCTGGATCGCCGCAACCCCAACCGAGCCAATGACCTCACCCATCGCCCGCCCGCCGAGCTGGTGACCGAGATGATCCGAGCCGAGAAGGACCTGCTCGGGCTGCTGGAACAGCTCCAGCGCGAGATCAAGAATTTCCGATTGTGAAGGCCCAGTCTGTTGCCGTCGCTGCCATCGCAAGAAGGGTCGAAGATAAAGTCCTCGTCGAGTCAGCCGAATCATACCTGATGGCAGGTCTCCTCAATCACGGTCGAGGAATGTTCAGTCGCCAAAATCTTCGAGGAACAGAGACGAAGTACAAATCGCTGAACAGGGTTGCTGAACGACAGCTGATCTACAGCAAGCTTTTTGGCTGGGAGGGGTCTATTACCATAGTCCCGTCAACTATGCACGGCCGACTTGTCTCGCCCGAGTTTCCAACATATCAACTTGATGAGAATCGAGTTGATCCTCCCTATATCGGTCATGCAGTGTGCTCCCAGTCATTCATGGACCAACTTTCTGCAGCTACAACTGGGATTGGGCAACGGCGCCAGCGAGTCAACCCGTGCGCCTTCGAGCAGCTGATTCTTCCGTTGCCCCCGTTGCCCGATCAGCGCCGGATCGCCGCCCACCTCGACGCAATCGCGACTGTTGCGGCGCGGAAGCACCTCGAGTCTCCGCAAGCAAGATCGGCGATCGATGCGCTCGTGGAGCAGCTGCCATGGGCATCAAGCGTGGCTGCACATATGTGGCTCGATCTCGACGAGATCAAGGTTACTCACGCTGCACGGTACAGGTCTGTCGGACTGTTGAACAAGGGCCGAGGAGTTCTGGATCGCGGGTTGATCATGGGTAGCGAAACCAAGTACAGCAGCTTCAACAGGGTGCGCGGCGGGCAGGTCCTACTGAGCAGGCTCAAGGCATTCGAGGGTGCCGTGGCGGTCGTGCCGTCCGAGTTGGAAGGATCGGTTGCTTCCAAGGAGTTCCCTACTTTCAGCATCTTCGAGGACTCCGATCCGGGCTTCGTGAAGGCCGTTCTGCGTAGCCCGAGATTCACCTCCGAAATGCACCATCGCTCAGTTGGGATAGGAGCGCGACGCGAGCGTCTGAGCGCCCAGGCATTTCTCGAAACGGCATTCCCCGCAGCGACTGCGGGCGTCCAGACAAGGATCGGCAACGCATCAGACCTCGCGATCAGGGCTGATAGGGCAAGGATCCGGAGTAACGCCTTGGCATCCGCGCTCGTGCCCGCGGCTCGCAATGAGATCTTCAGCTCGCTGCGATGACGCTCCGCCACGACGAACCGGCCACCACGACATGATCGAGCAGACGAAGGCCGACCTGCTCGGCTGCGAACGCGACCTGGCGCGTGATGGTGACATCGGCCTGGCTGGGCGTCGGGTCCCCGCCGGGATGGTTGTGCGCCAGCGCGAACGCGACCCCGTCGTGGCGCAGGGTGACGGCAAGGGCATCGCGGATCGGCAACGATGCCGCGGTCGCTCCGCCGTGGGCCAACGGTTCGACGCGCCGCACCCGATTCCGCCCATCGAGCACGACGACCAGGACGTGCTCGTTGCGTTCGCGGCCGATCAGCCGCGCCGCGACCCGTGCGATGTCAGCGGACTCAGCGATGACCTGGCCGTCCACCGGACCGGGAGCCCGATCCGCGAGGGCAAACGCGCTCACCAGCCGACAGGCCTTGGCGACGCCGACCCCACACTGGCGGGCCAACTCGCTCACGTCAGCGCGGGCCAACCCAGCCGCACCCCCGTACTCTGTCAGCAGCGTCTGCGCCAACTCGAGTGCGCTCTCACCTCGGCTGCCTGAACCCAGCTGGATGGCAACGAGCTCGGCATCGCTGAGCGTCCCAACTCCGCCGCGGACGAGCCGTTCACGTGGCCGCTCGTGCTCGGGCATCGACCGCAATGCGACAGAGGACATGCTCGAGATCATAAGAACGGCCACTGACATGTCAGCAGACAGACGCCGACGCTGTCGGGTGCCGACCGGCTACGCTGACGCTGCGGTTGGTTCCGCGTTCGTACGGATCGACGTACGGGCACGGGGGCAACAGGGAACCCGGTGCGAGTCCGGGACTGCCCCGCAGCGGTAACTGGGAACGACCGCCGTCAACGAAGCACTGGGGCGACCTACCGGTCCGAGCTCAACGACCGGCTGGTGATCTGGGAAGCGACGGCCACTAGGCGAGCCGACCGGCTCGAGCCCACGAGTCCGAAGACCTGCCGACCGCCAGCCCGGCGCTCGCCGAGCTGAGGCCGTGCGACCTCGAGGGAGGGTCGGTGCCGACATCGGCGGGAGCCTGCGCTCCTTCGGGTGCGGATCGCCCCCGAGGTCGTCAGAGAGCTCGCGAAGGAGAGTTCCCATGCAACCCATCAACCCTGCCCGACCGACCGTCTACGGCTACCCACGTCAAGGCCCGTACCGAGAGCTGAAGAAGGCGCTCGAACGACACTGGCGTGGCCGCAGCAGCGCCACCGAGCTGCTGGCCGAAGCCGCCCGGCTCCGCTACCTGCGGCTGCACCGTCTCCAGGACGCCGGCCTGACCGAGGTGCCGGTCGGCGACTTCTCGCTGTACGACCATGTCCTGGACACCATCGAGCTGGTCGGCGCGGCGCCGGACCGGCACCGGGCGTACGACGGCCTCGACCGCTACTTCGCGATGGCTCGCGGCACCGCCGACGCGGCCCCGTTGGAGATGACCAAGTGGTTCGACACGAACTACCACTACCTGGTGCCAGAGCTCGCCGCCGACACCGAGTTTCGGCTCGACCCCGGCAAGCTGCTGACCGAGATCGCCGAGGCGCGGGAGCTGGGGCTGACCCCGCGTCCGGTGCTGGTCGGGCCGGTCACCTTCCTGCTGCTGGCCAAGGCCGCAGACGGCGGGGACTTCCAGCCGATGTCCCTGCTGGACCGCCTGGTCGAGGTCTATGCGTTGCTGCTCGGCGAGCTGGCCGATGCGGGGGTGGACTGGGTGCAGCTCGACGAGCCGATCCTGGTCCAGGATCAGCCGGAGCAGGTGCTGGCTGCGGTCGAGGGCAGCTACCGCCGGCTGGCCGGAGTGAGCCGACGACCGAAGATCCTGCTGGCGAGCTACTTCGACCAGCTGGGGGCGGCCGCGCCGATGCTGGCCGGGTTGCCGGTCGACGGGCTGGGCGTCGACTTCACCGGCCCGGCGGCGGTCAACGTCGACCTGCTCGAGCAGATCGGCGGTCTGCCGGGCAAGCGACTGGTCGCTGGCGTGGTCGACGGGCGCAACATCTGGCGCTCGGACCTGTCGGCGCTGCTCGACCGGCTCGAGCGGTTGCGGCCACTCGCGGACCAGGTGGACGTCGCGGCATCGTGCTCGCTCCTGCACGTCCCGATCGACGTCGGCCTCGAGTCCGGCCTCGATCCGCAGGTCGCGTCCTGGTTCGCCTTCGCCGACCAGAAGATCGGCGAGCTGGTCACCCTGGCGACCGGGTTCAACCGGGGTCGGGAGGCCATCGCCGACGCGCTCGCGGCGAACGACCGGGCGCTGGCCGGTCGCCGGACCTCGCCACTGGTCTTCGACAGCGCGGTGCGCCGGCGGGTCGCCGCGGTCACCGACACCGACGCGACCCGTACCGCGGCGTATGCGGAGCGGGCAACGATCCAGCAGGACTGGCTGCGGCTGCCGGTCCTGCCGACGACGACGATCGGGTCGTTCCCGCAGACGGTCGCGCTGCGCACCGCCCGGGCCGACCTGCGGGCCGGCCGGATCGACCAGGCGGGCTACACCGAGGCGATGCGGCACGAGGTCGCCCAGGTGATCGAGTTGCAGACCTCGCTCGGCATCGACGTCCTGGTGCACGGCGAGCCCGAGCGCAACGACATGGTGCAGTACTTCGCCGAGCAGCTGGCCGGCTTCGTCAGCACCCAGCAGGGCTGGGTGCAGTCGTACGGGAGCCGGTACGTGCGACCACCGATCCTGATCGGTGACGTGTCCCGGCCGGTGCCGATGACGGTGCAGTGGGCCGGCTACGCGCAGGGCCTCACCGAACGTCCGGTCAAGGGGATGCTGACCGGTCCGGTGACGATGCTGGCCTGGTCGTTCGTCCGCGACGACCAGCCGCTGGCCGACACCGCAGCGCAGGTGGCGCTGGCACTGCGCGACGAGGTGACCGACCTCGAACGTGCCGGCATCGGCGTGATCCAGGTCGACGAGCCGGCGCTGCGGGAGACGTTGCCGTTGCGCTCCGACGCCCGGCCGGACTACCTCGACTGGGCGGTCCGCGCGTTCAAGATCAGCACCGGCGGCGCCCGGGACCGGACCCAGGTGCACACGCACATGTGCTACGCCGAGTTCGGCGACATCATGTCGGCGATCGTGGCGATGGACGCCGACGTGATCAGCCTGGAGGCGGCCCGGTCACGGATGGAGGTGGTCGACGAGCTGGTGGCCGCCGGCTACCCGCGCGAGATCGGCCCGGGCATCTGGGACATCCACTCACCCCGGGTGCCGTCGGTCGAGGAGATGGCGGCCGCGCTCCGGCTGGCGGTGGGGCCGTTGGTTCCCCGGCGCCTGTGGGTGAACCCGGACTGCGGTCTGAAGACCCGCGGCTACGCCGAGGTCACCGCGGCCCTGGCCGCGATGGTCACGGCCGCGCGTCAGGTGCGGATGGAGGTGGCCTGAGCGCGGCTGGTGTTCCGGCGACCTTGAGTTCCGGTACCCACCAGCTCGTACCGCTGACCGGCGACCTCGTCGTCATCGTTCCCCGCCTCTGCCCGCCTGACTGCGGACGCTCCCAGTACCTGGCAACGGCCGCGGCCGTTGCCAGGTACTGGCGCCGTTCGCAGTCGCGGGCCGGACAGCTCGAACGCCTGCTCGGGTGCCGCTGGGAGGTCGGTACGGCAGGTGAACCGGACGGTCATCGGTCCTGCTGCGCCTGCTTCTTCATCCGCGAGTTGTAGTCACGCATCCGCTGCGGGTAGCCGACGACGGCGGCGTCGTAGCCGGGGATCTGCAGGTGCTCGGCGAACTTGTGTCCCCACACCTCCGAGGGCACGCTGCGCCGGGTCCACTCACCGTCGAAGGCGACCAGCAGCATGGTGGTCTGGCTGATGGCGGTCTTGGGTTCCATGAACGCCTCGACCCCACGGCGAGTCTGGACGAACTCGGTCAGGTGGCCGACGGCGGCGGTGTCCATCCCCCGGCCGTCGTTTGCCGCCTGAGCAGAGCGCTTGAGGCGACCGGCGCGCCGCGAGAACCAACCCATCTACCCATTATGCCCGGACCGGCGCGAGCGCCTGCCCCGACGATGCGTGTTCTGCTGGTGGGCAGACCGGATGCCATGATGTCCGGCATGACCGAAGCCACCCAGGCAACCTCCCTCCCGGCAGCGACCGGTCCGGACAGTTTCGATCTGGTCGTGTTGGGTGCCGGCAGCGGCGGCTACGCCTGCGCGCTCCGCGCGGCTCAGCTGGGACAACGGGTCGCGTTGGTGGAGAAGGACCTGGTCGGCGGCACCTGTCTGCACCGCGGCTGCATCCCGACCAAGGCGATCCTGCACGCCGCCGAGGTCGCCGACGCGGCCCGGGACGGCGAGCAGTTCGGCGTGCACGCCACCGTCGACCGGATCGACCCGGTGCAGGTCCTGGCGTACTCCGACTCGGTGGTGTCGCGGCTGTACAAGGGCCTGAGCGGGCTGATCGCGTCCCGCAAGATCGACGGTGCCCCGGCGATCGAGGTGGTGCAGGGCACCGGCCGGCTGGAGTGCTCCGGTGACCAGCTGACCGTACGGGTCGGCGAGCGGGCGCTGACCGCGCCGGACGTGGTGCTCGCGTCCGGCTCGTACGCCAAGACCCTGCCGGG
>JAABUS010008476.1_pt1 | contig 11284 bp, 14 predicted proteins | sample 5560161 | NCBI WGS metagenome assembly JAABUS01 (sample SAMN10711885, study PRJNA513376) | rock metagenome | isolation source: Antarctica rocks | place: Antarctica: Victoria Land, Trio Nunatak nord | collected 2016-01-04
CTCCGAGACGCCCCGGGAGGACCTCGTCGACGCCCACGAGAAGACCTACCCGTGGTACCGGCGCACGATCCCCCTCGCCGGCATCGCCCTGGTGCTCGTCATCATCCTCAACACCCTCTTCGCCTGAGAAAGGTCCGTCATGGCTCACCAGCAGGCCGGCTCCAGCTCGGCATCGACCCCCCGCAAGACGGCGGGCGCCCTGGACATCCGCAACATCATCGGCGCGCTGCTCGGGATTTACGGTCTCGTCCTCATCGTCATGAGCTTCGTCGCGGACCAGGAGCTCGCTAAGACCGGTGGGGTCAACGCCAACCTGTATGCCGGCCTCGGCCTTGCCGTCGTCGCCGCCGTCTTCCTCACCTGGGCTCGCCTGCGGCCGATTGTCGTGCCGGCGAGCGTAGGGGGAGAGGACGACAAGAGCTGATGCCACTCGCCCGCACGGACTGGCGGTCGCTCAGATAGGCGGACACGCAGTGGCGCGCTCGGCGTGGTGCGGAGCACCCGGCATACCGGTTCCGTGAGCTGTCGCCGCCTCACCGCGGCTGCCACCAACCACGTGCGGGGCACCGGCGTCCGATCCGAGCCAGCCCGGCCAGCCGGTCGGTCCGCGCCTCGACATCGGCCCAGACCCGGGCGATGATCGAGCCCACCGTGCGCCAGCCGATCCGGATCAGCTCGGTCACCGCGCTCTTCGAACACTGGGTGGCCAGCCACCCGACGGTCTCGTCGAAGACCAGCGTATGACCGGCCGCATGCCGGGCCCAGGCAACGGAAGCCACCGGCGGTCTCCGCTGACACCGACCGCACCGGCCCCGGCCACGTTTCCGGGACTGTACATGGGCCACCAGCAGCTGCTCGTCCTCGTCAAGATGTTCTCGACAACCGTCTTCTTGAGGCCAGCAGGGCGCGCCATAAGGTGGCGTTCTGCACGCCGTTCTCCGCTCTTGGGTTCCTGGTCCCTGACAGCTCAGAAACCTGGACAGGGAACGGCGTGCTCGTCTGTCAGACGCGCTGAACACCCACGGAAGCGTCAGGACAGCCTGTTATGGGTAACTCACCACCGTGCTCGGGACCCCCACCGCGGCGGTGGTCACCGGTGCCCCGGTGTCGTTGATGACGTGGTCGATGGTGCCCGCGCCGAGGTTGACGGTGAGGAGGTCGTGCATCCGCACCCCAGGGGTGACCGGCACCTCGAAGCCGTGGGTGGCATGGACCGACGGGTTGACGTTGAAGTAGACGTAGCTGCCGCCGCCCCACAGCTCGTGGCTGGTGACCGAGCTGGCAACCTTGTATGCCGCGTAGCCGAGGATGCCGTCGTGTTGGTAGGCGGCCTGGTTGGGCGGGTCGTAGGGCAGCTCGTTCTGGAACATCACCGTCCTGCCGTGCTCGCCGTTCCAGACGACGTTCTCCTTCTGGTAGTGCTCGACGAACAGGCCGGTCGCCGTGACGTGGTCGCCGTTGACGACGACGCCGTGGTCGGCGGTGTTGACGGTCCAGCCCACGCCGGTGCCGTGGTCGGCCCGCCACGCCCAGATGTCGTCGAGGATGACGTGGTCGCTGTTGACCTCGAGGCTGACGTCGGCCTTGCCGACGTGAGGGCCGCCGATCCGGAAGAACACGTCCTGCAGGGCGGTCGGGTCGGCCGGGTCGCTCCAGCCGTTGTGGTCCCGGGCTGCCCCACCCTCGGCGTGCCTGGTCCCGACGCGCAGCAGCGCCGGAGAGCTGACCGGTCCGGCGTCGATCATCAGACCGGCGATGTCGACCCCCTTGACGTCGGCGACGGTGAGCGGCACGGCCCCGCCCACGGCGGTCAGCGTGGCGATGCCGAGCCCGAGCACCAGCGTGTCGGGCCGCTTCACCTGGATGGACTGGCCGATGTCGTAGACGCCGGGAGTGAGCAGCAAGTGCCTGCCCTGGGCCAGCTGCGCGTTGATCTTCTGGACGGAGTCGCCCGGACGCGCGACGAAGAAGTCCGCCAGCGGGACCGAGTAGCCGGGCGTGGGGCCGTTCTCCCAGGTCGTGCCGACTGAGGCGGTCCGGGCGCCGGGGACGAAGACACGGTAGGCGCCGGCGCTGTCGACGTAGAGGAACGGCCGCTCCCGGCTCGCCGGGTTCGCCGGCAGGGTCGTGTAGCCGGGGTTCGGGAAGGACTGCGCCGGCGCCCCCTGCACGCCGGCGAAGTCCTGGTTCCAGACCGCGTTGGACCAGCCGCCGATCCGGCTGTCCCGCATGAGGAACTGCTGTTGCGACCCGTTGATGACGAACCCGGCCCGGGAGTCGGCGATGAACCCGCCGCTCGCGTACTGCGGACCGGCGGTGCAGTAGTCCATCAGGCTGAGGTTGCCCCCGGTGATGTTCACCCTACGCATCGGCGCCGCCTGGGAGACGGCCCAGAACTGGGCGGACGCCCGGCAGCCGGTTCCCCCGGCGACGTTGACGGTGAGGTTCGAGAGGGACCGCCAGAAGTTCACCAGCGCGATGCAGTTGTCCGGAGCCAGGCACCGGTTGTAGACGTCGACATGGCCGTTGATGGTCACGTCGGTCGGGGAGGCGCCCAGGCCGGCGACCTCGGTGTGGTACCCCACCTGGAAGACGAGCGGGTTCGCCGGCGTGCCATAGGTGCCGGGCTTGAACAGCAGCGCGTAGCGCTGCGTGCCCATCTCGTTGTCCACCTGCTGGGCGGCGATCGCGTCAACGGTGGCCTGGATCTGGCTCACCGGCATGCTCGGGTCGAAGATCTTGACGTTGGGGCCGAAGTCGGGCTGCTGGGCGGCTGCCCGGGCGGCCTGGCTGTCCAGCGCGGGGGTCGCCGCGGGGGTCGCCGCGGCAAGGCCGGCGCCCGGCGCGACGGCGACGAGAGCGACAGCGATCAGGCCGAGGAGGAGCCGGCGAGAGCGCCGGCGAGACACGGGACGAGCGGGGGGGACGGGCGGTGCTGCGGGCATCGGAAGGCTCTTCCGGTTGGGCCGGCTGTCACCTCGCCGACCGGCCGGAGCAGGATGGGCGGCGGCGACACCACGGACGGAACGACAGTGTTGGCCATGACTCCCCGAGGGGGTCTTCGGACGATAACCGCGCCCCAGCCACCGGTCCACCGTTAAGGTGAACCGGTTCAGTAGAAAGTTGGTCAGGACGGGGGCGTCCGCCTGCGGCCCGAGTCAGAGCTCAAGGCGGTAGCCGATGCCGGGCTCGGTGATCAGGTGGGCCGGTGCGCTCGGGTCAGGCTCGAGCTTGCGCCTCAGCGCCCCGATGTAGACCCGGAGGTAGTTCGTCTGGCGCTCGTAGCCGGTCCCCACACCTCTCGCAACAGCTGCTGGTGGCCGACCAGCCGCCCGGGCGACTGCGCCAGGACTTCGAGCAGATGCCACTCCGTCGGCGTGAGCCGGATGTCGCCGCCGTCCCTGCTGGCCTTCTTGAGTCCGAGGAGATTGGTGCCTGTCGCGGTCAGGGGTCGACGGACGTCGTACTCGCTGAGGCCCTCCAGCTTCCACAGCATCGCCTCGCGCGCCCAGCGCAGCTCGTCGTGCAATGCACTCTTCAGCTCGATGTCGCCCATGGGCACAGTCTCCTCGCCCCAGCGCAGCTCGCCGGAAGTCTGTTCACGAAGAGCTCGAGGTAGCCGGACCTGCCGGAGGGAGGGCGACTGGTTTCACCTTCGAGTCGATTGGGGCGCCCTGGGACCGGGCAGCGATTACTGAAGGCACGTCGGCAGAAGCCATCGCTCGAAGCGTGACCGAGCCGGGAGCGTCGAACAGGCTAACGATAGAAGCCGAGCGTCCCCGGCATACGCGCCTGATGTCCTTGTCCAGCGTTGTTGTCTGGCTTGCGGTAGCGCACGGTGGTCTAGGTTCGATGCTCGTGAGTGAGAACCCCCGGCGGCCCTCGGGGGGGCCGCCCTACTGGCCCGCCGGGACACAGATCATGTGGCGAGAGGGAGACGGACCGCTCGGCACCGGCGCGACGGTGGTCGACACCTCAGTGCCGCACTTCGCTCAGCCCCTGACCGTGGTGCGCGACGACGCCGGCGCGTTGGTCGGATGGCTGCCGACCGGGACGCCGGTGCTGCGTGCAGCGCGGGCCGACGGGCTCGGCAAGCGTGACGACCCACGCACGCTCTTCACTGCTGACCTCGTGCAGGAGCGTGGCGTCCACGCCTGCTTCGACCAGCTCCGGGTCGCGCCCACCGGGCGGCCCTGGTCGGTGTGGGTCTTCTTCACCGAGGGCACTGGGGAGTTCGCGGGCTGGTATGTGAACCTGGAGAGGCCCCATGTCCGCGACGGACACGCCGTGTACACGAGCGACCATGTGCTCGATCTCGTCATCGAGCCGGATCGCAGCATGCTTCGCAAGGACGAGGACGAGCTCGCGATCGCCGTCGAGCAAGGCGTCTTCGACGGGGCCGCTGCGGCCGCCATTGAGGCGGACGCGGCCGCCGTGGAGGCCCTGGTCGCCGACTGGGGCTCGCCGTTCTGTGACGGCTGGGAGCGATTCGGACCGGACCCCGCCTGGCCGACTCCCACGCTTCCAGGTGCGCGGGCCATCAATGGAACCGGATGACCTCGGCGCATGCGGATCTGCTCCGCGATATGCCCGTCAAGCCCGCGACATGGACGATGGCTCAGCACAGTCAACCGTGCTCGTGGCGACGCGCCCAGCTCGTGAAGGTGGGCTGGGCCTCATCGAAAAAGGCAGTCTTGCCCCGGGTGTAGTCGTCATAGTCCGGCTTTCCGACGCTCTCCCGGGATAGCTGGCGCTTGGTCTGTTCGTACCGGACCCGCTCTGCTGGGTGCTCCCGTAGCCAGTCACGAAACCAGACGGTGTGCCGACCCCATGGAGAGTCGCTCCGGCGCACATGGAGGATGACGCCCTCCCGCTGTTGCACGTACAACCGCTTCTCCCATACCTCGTCCGGCGCTTGCTCGTCGCCTCGTGGAACGTCTCTGGTCACACCTGGCGAGTCCGGACGGGCACCGCGAGCGCGGTGGAAGCCGAGGGGCTCCAGTCGTGGGACGAGCTGGGCGTGACTCGGCAGCGGGAGGATCCGCACCTGGAGGTCGATGTACGGCTTCGCCGCCAAGCCGGGCACGGACGTGGAGCCGATGTGGTCATAGGCTGCATCGCCGGCCCCCGGCAAGCCTCTGAACGCCTGCCGAACCTGGTCGAGGTGTTCGTCCGCCCTGCTGGCCCACGCCGGGTCGTGCTCCTGAAGTGCGGCCGGGTTTTCTACCGGTTCTCTCATTCGGTCACCGTAGCGACACCAAACGGCACGAAAACGCCAGTGCCACCCGCCACCTTCTCGGGTGGCGACCGGCCGACTTCTCGGTGACCACCAGCGGATCTTATTGAGGTTCTCGGCCCGTGAACCTGCCGGGGGAGATGGGAGGCTTCGGCGCGTTGATCCTCGACTCTCCCTCATGAAGCTGGACCGTAGACGCGGGGCTCAGCTGAGGAGCGCCAGCAGATGCGCGCCCTGGGCTTCAGTGGTGCCCGGCGGGTTGCGGTGGAAGCCCCCATTGCCGGGCAGGAGCATCGCCAGCCAGAAGGCCGAGTTCGGCGTGGACATCCACCTCGGCTTCGGTGCCGGCGACGTCGTCGTCGCCGACACCGTCGACATCAGCATCGACATCGAGTTCATCGGCGGGGATCGCAGGCGTGAGTGCGGACTCGGGGGCAGGCAAACTCAGGCTCTGCATCGGCATCTTCGCCGCCTTCTCCTGGTCGGCAGCCTCGTCTTCTGGGCAAGCAAGCTAGGCCAGCGCCGCGCGCTTGGGAAGTCAATGGGCTGAGGTTCAATGACCTGTCCAGTATGCCGTCGCGCTCAACTCAGTGCCCGCCTGCGGTCCACCCGGGGCGTCCGAGGCGTCCGTCGAGCCAACCGTCAACCGGTTCGCCCCTGAGTCCCCTCGCCGCGGACGTCGGCACGGATCGGGGATATCTCGTCGACGCACACTACGACCGCTGACTCGGGTGGGTTCACGGAGAGTTCGACGACGTCGTAGACCTTCTCCATGAAGAGCGGGTCGTTTGAGATGTTGAACCCTTGGGCCCGGTGCGGCTTAAGCTCGAACGCCTTCCAGATCCGCCCGACAGTCGATGCTGAATGGCGCGGTGGAGACCGCCGAGGTCTCCGCTTGCCGGTCGGCGAGCGGAATGTCAGGCCCACTCCTCGAGGGCGTCTCGATCGGTTCGGGCAAGGGCGTACGCCACGAACGCGCGGGCAGTGTCGGCCTCGCCCGGGCGTGGCGGCTGGTTCGGCTGCAGCCGAGGCCGCGCTCGTCGCGGACCTGTGCCAACAGCGGCCGCCAGCGCGGCTCGAGCGTTCGCAACGCCCATTCGAGCGCGCCTTGCTTGCTCGCGACCTCGGCAGTCTCGAGCGTGTAGAGGATGCGGCAGGCCGTGACCACTGCATAGCGCTGCCCCCAGGCGCTCGTGTCGATGTCGATCCAGGTGGCGAGGTCGTCGAGAAGGGTCGGTAGCGAGGCAGCCGCCTCGCGGCGCAGCACGTCCGCAGGCACCACCGGCATGAGTGACCGCGGTGCGGGGCCAGTCAGCGTGATGCCGTGCTCGCGCAGTATCCGGCGGGTATAAGCCCGGTTGCAGTGGTCGTCCCACTCCAGGGTGCGATGGCCGTGGTTGTTGAACAGCCACTCCCGTCCGAGGTGGTCGACCGAGGCGAGCTCACCGACCGGTGCGTAGGACCCCTCGAGGTCGTGGCACCAGTGACCTTCGCGGGTGGGGATCTCGTCATGGAGCTCCCGCAGCTGGGCGATCTGCGGTTCGGTCAGCGGGCCACGGGTTGCGACCAGCCAGTCACAGTCGCTCTGCTGGTCGCCGGCCCCGAGCGCGAACGACCCTTGGACGTAGGCGCCGACGAGATCCTTGCCGAGAATCCGTTGCCAATGTCCGACAAGCTCGGCGAGGAGCGCATCAAGGTCGCCGTACGGCGTGATGACGTCGCGGGCGGCCATGCCGCGAGAGTAAGACGCGGCCTCACCGGTCCGCGATCGATTAATTGGCGACCCCATGAAGCCCAGCCCGGTTCACCGATGACCGATGCCGACAGCCGATCCGTCGTGCGGAGCTTGCACTCACTGACCGGTCGAGGATGGTCAGATGAGGCAGGTCCCGCCTTCGCTTGAGCGCAGAGCCGCGCGAGTGAGCGTGGCTCGTCGTCCGGGAGCGTTTGCTGGCGTCTTCCGCGGTCGCAACGACCACCCGAGGTCGCACCGAGGACGGCCCCTTGTCGACTAGATGAGCCATTCCAAGGGTGGGCAGTGGTCGTAGGCGGTGAGTGATCGGCGGGTGGGTTGACCGGTGCGGTCGTTGTGCCAGATCGCTGCGGTCATGGCCAGCAGGCGATGGAGGACTCGGACCTAAGGCACACGAGAGGTAGGCCCCGGTTCGGGCCCGCCGGTGTGGAACGCCCAGGCGCCCGGGGCAGCTGCCCCGTGCTTGCCTTGGCGGAGTTGTCCTCCAGCGCAGCTGCGGTAACCGCGTGGAAGCGCGCCGCCACTACCCCCGGACCCGGGACCCGTCGGGCGGTCAGTCCACGAAGCCGGACGCCGTCCGGCGCCGACGGTCGACTGTCACGGAGAACACGTCGGGTCTGCCGTAGTGCCCGGTCGCGTCGAAGTTCTGTCGTTCGCGGCTCACGTGCCCCGGGTCGAGGTCGGCGATCACCAGCCGTTCCTCGTCGGCCACCGGGCCCACCAGCCACGTGCCGTCCGGTGAGGCGACGCCCGAGCCTCCCGTGCAGTAGTCGACTCTCGGATGCTGTTCCAGCGTCGCCCGCAGCGGGAAGTCGGCGGGTACGTCGCCCAGGCTGGCGAGCCCACACGCCGCGAGTGAGAACACCCGTCCTTCGAGGGCGATGAACCGGGCGATGTCCTGGGTGTTGCGCGGGTTGCCGGGCCAGACACTGACGTGCAGCTGCTCGCCCTGTGCGTACAGGGCGTGCCGGGCCTGGGGCATCCAGTTCTCCCAGCAGCTCAGCCCGCCGACCCGCATGCCGGCGGTGCTGTGCACGCGTAGACCGTGGCCGTCGCCCTGCCCCCACACGAGACGCTCCTCGTAGGTGGGCATGAGCTTGCGGTGGGCGCTCACGATCCCCTGGGCGGGGTCGACGGCCACCAGGGTGCAGTAGATGGTGCCGTTCGAGGCGTGCGTGGCCCGCTCGGTAACGCCGAGATAGACGAAGACGCCCAGATCACCGGCCGCCTCGGTGACCGTCGCCAGCTCCGCGCCGGCCAGGTCGACCGAGGCGTCGAGGTATGCCGCGTAGGCGCGCTTCTGGTCGGGATCGTCGAAACGGGCGCCACCCGTGAGCTCGAGCCAGAACGGGTACCCGGACAGGAACGCCTCGGGGAACGCGACCAGCTCCACGTCCTCGGCCGCGGCCCGCTCCATCCACTCGACCACCTTCCGGGTGGAGGCGGCGGGGTCCAGCCAGTGCGATCGTGCCTGCGCCGCGGCGACTCGCATGGTCGTTCCTCTCTACCCCGGACGGAAGGGTCCACGGTGGGAGTAGCACGCTAGCGCGATCGGGCTTGCGTCACAGAGGTCCTTGCTGCACGAGCTCAGCTGCCGACCCATCCGGCTGGGCTCAGATGAAGTCCACCGGGTCGAACTCGTCGATGGGGATGATCCGGATCCGCGGCAGGCGGGTGTTGAAGGCGCGGACGTCGTACTCGAGGTCGAAGAGCTCAAGGCCCTTGTCGACCAGCGCCAGGAAACCGTTATTGCGGAACTCGGTAAAGGCGACCAGGCCGACCTTCCGGCCGTCGCACAGGTCGCCCAGCTGGGGCAGGAAGTCGCCGTCGTGGCTGACGAGCAGGACGTCGGCCACCCGGTCCTGCAGCGCGACGAGCGTCCGCTGGATGGCGATGTCGACGACCTTCTCGCTCGCCCGACCAGAGAGGGGGATAGGGCGATAACCGATGGCGACGAGCGCCTGGATGAAACCCATCGGCAGCTCACCGTTGGCCGCGAGGAAGAACAGGCCCTTGGCGTCCTGTTCCCACTCGCCCTCGGCGAACTGCAGCAGCCGTTCCCACCGCGGGCGCTCGTCCGGATGTGGCCGACGCGACAGGATCGACGTGCCGAGGGTGGCGTCGATGTTCTCGCCGTCCACCAACACGTACGTCGTCCGCAGACCATCGTCGCTCACGAAAGCGACCTTACGGCCAGATGGGGGGTCACTCTCGGGGAGGCCCGCGCGGACGGAGCTCGGGCCAGTAGTCCTGCACAGCGTCCAGAGGCTCAGTTGTGTGGTGCCTCGATCGTTACCAGGTGGGCATCATCCCTTCCGGGTAGCGCTCGCCGAACGCGCCGTGCGGGACGATGTTATGGATGCGCTCGATGTCGGCCGCGGTGAGCTCGATGTCGGCGGCGCGGGCATTTTCCTCCACGCGCGTGGCGCTGCGAGTGCCAGGGATCGGGGCGATGTCGTCGCCCTGGGCGAGCAGCCAGGCGAGGGCAAGCTGCGCTGCGGTGATCTCCTTCTCCTCGGCGAGCGCGCGGAGCTGCCCGACGGCATGGGCGTTCTTCTCGTAGTTGCCGGGCTGCCAGCGCGCGGCCCAGCTACGCATGTCGTCCTGGGGGTACTCGGCGGCGGGCTTGAAGTCGCCGGTCAGGAAGCCGCGACCGAGCGGCGAGTAGGGGACGAAGCCGATGCCGAGCTCACGCACAACCGGGAGGACGTCGGCCTCGACATCGCGCTCGAACACCGAGTACTCGGTCTGCAGGACGGAGACGGGTTGCCCGGCGTGGGCGCGGCGGAGGACGTCCGGACCGGCCTCGGACAGCCCGAAGAAGCGGACCTTGCCGGCGTCGATGAGCTCCTTGACCGCGCCTGCGACCTCCTCGATCGGGACGTCAGGATCGACGCGGTGCTGGTAGAGGACGTCGATGTGGTCGGTCCCGAGGTAGCGCAGGCTGTTCTCCGTGACCTCCCGGATGTGCTCAGGGCGCGAGTCGAGCGCCGTGCCGACCTTCCCCGGGTCGGAGAGATCGAAGCCGAACTTCGTGGCGATGACGACCTCGTCGCGGAAGCCGTGGACGGCGCGGCCGAGCAGCTGCTCGTTCGAGCCCGTGCCCATGCCGTAGAGCTCGGCGGTGTCGAAGAGCGTGATGCCGAGCTCGTGCGCGCGGCGGATCGTCGCAATGCTGTCCGCCTCGTGGCCTCCGGGCCCGTAGGCCATCGTCATCCCCATCGTGCCGAGGCCGATCGCCCCGACCTCGAGACCTTGCCTGCCCAGCTTGCGGTGTTGCATGTCTGACGTGCCCCTTTGGGTAGATAACTGGTTAGTTCGGGACCGTAGCACCTGGTTCCGAGCTGGTCAACAGGTGTTTACTTCCGGTAGGTTTCCACCGTGCCCCGAGACGCCAGCGCCACGCGCGCACGCATCCTCGACGCCGCCATCGCGGAGTTCTCCACTCGCGGATTGGCCGGCGCGCGGATCGACCGCATCGCCGACAAGGCCGAGGCGAACAAGCGCATGATCTACGTGCACTTCGAGAACAAGGACGGCCTCTTCGATGCCGCCCTCACCGAGGTCATCGGCACCATGAGCGCGGCCGTGCCGCTGACCGAGGACGACCTCCCAGGCTACGCGGCGCGGATGTTCGACTACCTGCTCGAGCGCCCGGAAGCCGCCCGCATCAGCGCCTGGCGCAAACTCGAGCGCCCCGGCTCGGTCCCCGAAGACAGCGCCCTGTTCATCAACAAGGTCGCGGCCATGTCACGCGGGTCGCAGGGTCAGGGCAGCGGTCTGGACGCTGTCGACCTCGTCGTCTTCGTCACGACGCTCGGCTCGGCGTGGTTCACTGTGCCCGACGGCCTGCTCGCCGCCGACGGGCGCGACCCGGACGCACCCGAGCGCCGCGCCGCCCATCGCGACGCCATCATCGAGGCGGTCCGCCGACTCGTCGCTCCGTAGGCCACGGCGACACCGGTCGGCGGTTGCTTAGCCGCACCGTCACGGGTTGGGCGGGAGGCTCGGGTTTGTCGAAGGACCGAACGTCCAGGCTCACGAAGGGGCATCTCGCCTACGACGTGCACCGCGCCCGCGCCAAAGACCGGGATCGAACCCTTCACACGAACCGGGATCCCGGACGGCACCAGGCAGCATGACCCCCGACGAACTTGCGGGCTGACCACTAGCTCATCCGCCGCGCGGCGCGCGCCTGCCGGACAACATGCCTATGCCAGGCGAGGACGATCGGCATACCGATCAGCTCAAGGGCGGTCGCTCCGACGAATACGGCGTGTGGCCGACCTCGGACG
>JAABUS010008477.1_pt1 | contig 11284 bp, 14 predicted proteins | sample 5560161 | NCBI WGS metagenome assembly JAABUS01 (sample SAMN10711885, study PRJNA513376) | rock metagenome | isolation source: Antarctica rocks | place: Antarctica: Victoria Land, Trio Nunatak nord | collected 2016-01-04
GGCGTCACCGTCACCGACGCAAAGGGCAAGGTCACCTACAGCAGCGCTTTCGTGACCTCGCTGCCCATCACACCCGAGACCGTCGCCGAGATCGTGGCCTGCGCCAGGGCGCGCTGGAAAATCGAGAACGAGAGCTTCAACGTCCTCAAGTCCAACGGCTACCACCTCGAACACAACTTCGGCCACGGCAAGCAGCATCTCGCCATGATGTTCGCCGCCATGAACCTGCTGGCGTTTGCCATCCACACCGTCTGCGACTGCCTCGAACAGCTCTGGATCAACGCAAGGACCGCCAAGCGGGCGCGCACCCGCTTCTTCGAGCACATCAGGACCATCACGGCCTACCTGGTCTTCCCAGGCTGGACCACGCTCATGCAGACCCTGATCGACTCCAAACCCCCACCCGATATCGAAGCCCAGATCACCAAGTGACACTCACGTCAGAGCCGACTTATACCAACCGGCTCTGACTTTGACTCCAGGGATTCCCAAATTGCTGCGGATGTGAGTCCATCGGCTCTGTGTTGGATTCGGGGTGAGCGGCATGGCGGCGGTTGCGATCACGCGGACGGAGTTGGACAGCGCTGGGCTGCGCGCGGCGGCGGCGGGGTCGTCGGATGCCAAGCAAGCCCGCCGCTTGCTGGCGCTGGCGATGGTGTTGGACGGGCATCCCCGCCTGTTGGCGGCGCAGGCGGGTGGGATGAACCGGCAGACCCTGCGCGACTGGGTTCACCGCTATAACGAGCATGGGGTTGAGGGCTTGCGCGATATCAGCAACAAGGGCCGTGCCCCGGCGCTGTCGGCTGATCAGATGCAGACGCTGAAGGAGCTGGTCCTGGCTGGGCCGGACCTGGCGAAGGACGGCGTGGTGCGTTGGCGCTGCGTAGACCTGCGGACGCAGATCAAGACACGCTTTGAAGTGGAGCTGCACGAGCGCACGGTGGGCAAGCTGCTGTGCAAGCTGAGGATGACGCGCCTGCAGCCGCGGCCCTACCACCCGAAGTCGGACCTGGCGGCGCAGGAGGCATATAAAAAAACTTCGCCGGCCTGGTAGCCGACGCCCTGCCGCCCGAGGCCGAGGGCAAGGCCATCGAGGTCTGGTTCCAGGACGAGGCACGTGTGGGCCAGCAAGGCACTCTGTCCTATGTATGGGCACCCATAGGCTCGCGCCCGGCCCGGGTGCGCGACTGCCGGCACCAGAGTGCCTACCTGTTCGGCGCGGTCTGCCCCGCCCGCGCCGTCGGCGCTGCCATCGTCATGCCCCGGGTCAGCAGCGAGGCCATGACGCTGCACCTGGCTGAGATTAGCAGGCAGGTCGGCCCGCAAGCCCATGCCGTGCTGGTCTGCGACGGCGCGGGCTGGCATCGGCCCGGCGTACGGCTGACCGTGCCGGAAAACATCACCCTGCTGCACTTGCCGCCGTATGCGCCCGAGCTGAACCCTATGGAGAACGTCTGGGAATACCTGCGCAAAAACCAGCTCAGCATGACCGTGTGGCGGACCTACAACGCCATCCTCGATGCCTGCTGCAACGCCTGGAACAGCCTGATGAGGGACGCCGAACGCATCGCCTCCATCACAACCCGCGACTGGGCACAGGTCGATGTCTAGGGCGGTTGGTATAATTGCAGGATGATGCGGTGAAGGCAGCCCTGCTCGCCGGAAAAGCGAGTGCCTGCTTACGGCTAAAGCATCAACTTTCGGCCGCTCGGATGTCATGTTGGGGCATCCGCAGCGTTCTCGGTGCTTGGATATGAGGTGATACCGTGAGCGATCCAGAACACTTGCACAAGGTCAAGCTCGCGGAAGGCTCCCGCGAGGACTACCCCGGCCCGTCCGGCGGCTACGGCTCGCTGGCGTCGGTTACGGAGATCCTGCTGCGCGAGCGCATCCCAGCCAAGGGCGCCCGTGTGCTGGTGCAGCAGAACAAGCCCAAGGGCTTCATGTGCGTCAGTTGCGCCTGGGCCAAGCCCGCGGTCCCGCACCCGGCGGAGTTCTGCGAGAACGGCGCCAAGGCAACCGCTTGGGAGATCACGGACAAGGCTACCGACCAGAAGTTCTTTGCCCGGCACGCCCTGGCCGAGCTTGAAACCTGGCGCGACTACGACCTAGAAGAAGCCGGCCGCCTCACCCATCCGATGCGCTGGGACCCGGACAGCGACCGTTACATGCCGGTGTCATGGCAGATCGCGTTCCAGGAGATCGGGCGGGAGCTGCGAGCTTTGGACCCGCGCCAGGCCGTGTTCTACACGAGCGGTCGGGCGTCGCTGGAAACCAGCTACATGTACCAACTGTTCGCGCGGATGTACGGCAGCAACCACCTGCCGGACAGCTCGAACATGTGCCACGAAAGCTCCTCAGTCGCGTTGCCCGAAAGTATCGGCGCGGCAGTCGGCACGGCGGTGCTGTTGGACTTCGAGAACTGCGACTGCATCTTCTACATCGGCCAGAACGTCGCCACGTCCTCCCCGCGCATGCTGCACCAGTTGCAGGAAGCGGTGCAGCGCGGGGTGAAGATCGTCACCATCAACCCGCTGCGCGAGCGCGGACTGGAGCGGTTCACCAACCCGCAATCCCCCACCGAGATGCTGACGCGGTCCGAGACAAAGATCTCGTCGCAATACATGCAGGTGAAGAACGGCGGCGACATCGCGGCGCTGTTCGGCATCTGCAAGGCCCTGATCGAGATGGACGACGCTTTCCAAGCGTCGGAGCAGGGCAAGCCTGCCGGAGATGACGCCACCCCAGACCCAGCGGACAGCGCAGCCGGCAAGGTGTTCGCTGCGTCCATGGCGTCCGCACGGACCAAGAATGTGCTGGACCACGACTTTATCGCCACTCACACCAAGGGCTTCGAGGAGTTTGCCACCGCGGCCCGCGGCCACGACTGGAACGAGCTGGAGCGGGTATCCGGCCTGACCCGGGCCGAGATGACGCAAGCGGCTGAAGCCTACGCGGCGTCCTCCGCCACCCTGGGCATCTACGGCATGGGCCTGACGCAGCACAGCGCCGGCGTCGAGAATGTCCACATGGTGACTAACCTGTTGCTGCTGCGCGGCAACATCGGCAAGCCCGGTGCCAATGTCTGTGCCGTGCGCGGGCACTCCAACGTCCAGGGCCAGCGCACCGTGGGGATCACCGAAAAGCCGGAGCTGGCCCCACTCGACAAGCTGGCCGAACTGTACGGGTTCGAGCTGCCGCGCTGGCACGGCCATTCCACGGTGGACGCTTGCAAGGCGATCCTGAACGGGGAGGTGCGCGCCTATATCGGGTTGGGCGGCAACTTCTTGCGCGCCATCCCAGAGACGGAAGCGATGGAGGCTGCGTGGCGTCGGTTGCGGCTGACCGTGCAGATCGCCACTAAGCTAAACCGCAACCACGTTGTTCACGGCGAGATCGCCTACTTGCTGCCGTGCCTGGGCCGCATCGAGATTGACCGGCAGGCGGGCGGGGAGCAGGCGGTTTCGATGGAAAGCTCCGTCGCACACTTTCATGGGCCGGTAGGCCAGGCGGAGCCGGCTAGCGAGGACCTGCGCTCCGAACCCTGGATAGTGGCGGAGATGGCGAAGGCCGTACTGCCGCCGGGTGGGGCGCCGTGGGACGAGTGGGTGGCCGACTACGCCCGGGTGCGCGACGCCATCGAGGCGACTTACCCTGAGACGTTCAAGGACTTCAACGGGCGCTTCATGCACCCTGGCGGCTTCGCACGGCCCTTGCCGGCGCGGGAACGCAAGTGGGTGACAGACAGCGGGCGCGCCAACTTCATTACGCCGGGCCGGCTGTTCGCAGGCATTGAGCCCGCAGGTGACACGGCCAATACGCTGCAGTTGATGACACTGCGGTCCAACGACCAATTCAACACGACAGTTTACGGGTATGACGACCGGTTCCGCGGCGTCCACGGGACGCGGCACGTCATCTTCATGAACCCGGCCGACATCGCTCGGATGGGCTTTCGGGGCGGGGACGCGGTGGACCTCACGCCTGCGGTGGAGGACGGTGTGCCCCGCATCGTGCCGGGTCTCCAGATCGTGCCATATGACATTCCGTTGGGCTGCGCGGGCGGCTACTTCCCGGAGTGCAACCCGTTGGTGCCGCTGTGGCACCATGATCCGAAGTCCCTTGTGCCAGGCTACAAGGCGATCCCGGTCCGGGTTGCGCGGTCTGTCAATGGCCGGGTGCCGTGGAAGTCGCGCGACGGCCTGCAAGGCGCGGCGGACTGAGGCGCTGCTGGCAGGTTGTGCCACTAGTCACTCCTGCCGATCGCGACGACGATGAGCGAAGACGTCGAACCAATCATTTCGCAGAGGTGAAAACGAAAAGATGAAAATGAGGGTAACACTGGCATTCAGTGTATGGCAGCGGCGGTTCGATGATGGCCCACGTTATGGAACGCGGGTTCATGGACGTTAGGCGAGACGGTGCCAGGCAAGGATAGTGAGCAACAGTTAAGAGGACATGATGGCACGTATGTCCGAACCGGGCGGCTTCTTCGCCGTGCTTGACCAATACGGCGGCTCGACGTTTGACGCCTGTACCGCATGCGGCAGCTTTTTCCTTCTTGCCGACTCTCCTTTCGTTTCTGCCTTCTGCTGATTCCAAGCCAGGCCATGTCGGCACTCGACGCAGTGCTGACGCGGGTCACAAGCCTCGGCGTGTTCGGCACCAAGATGCAGTCCGTTATTAATCTCCCTTCGAAGCCGGGGATCGGGGCAATTGTAAATCAGCAATTCGAGGTGGCCGTGCGGATCTCCGAGCACGACCTCATGCCCATGATCGAACCGGAGGCATTGATCAAAGGCCCGGACGAGGCCGGCGCTGAGGCCTTGCTGCTTGACGAGCTGGACTCGGGCCTTGACGCCCTGCCGGACGGGGCACGGATCATGCTCAAGTTGACGATCTCGGACGTGCCCGACCTATATTCGGGGCTGACGACCCACGAGCGCGTAGTGAGGACCATAGCGCTTTCAGGCGGTTACACGCGCGCCGATACGTGCCGGCGCCTTGCCAATAACCCCGGTCTGATCACAAGCTTCTTTCGTGCCCTGATCGACGACCTCAGAAAATCGATGAGCGACGCCGAGTTCACCGCGGAACCGGAGAAAACAGTCGATGAAATCTATACAGCCTCGACGGTGAAGACCTGAGATGTGAACTTCGATCGCAACAGATCAGAAACAATCAGGCGGACCAAGGCTGGTGCTGGCGCGCAAGTCGTAACGGCTCACCTATTTGACGCCCACTGATTTTCAGCGAGGGAGGTGATCCGGGTGTTCGCGATGCACCCGGACCTGCAATACCAGCTTACTGGGGCTTCTTGTTGCCACCTTGGGTCGGATCGCTTTCCACCGTCCCGGTGCCCTTGCTGCTTGCACCACCGCCAAACCCCGTGCTGCCCCCGTTCACCCCTGCTACGGTGCTGCTGGCCTTGCCAGGGTTGCTGTCGAGCGAACCTTGCGTGCCTACGCCGTTGTTTTCCGCTCCGGTGTTTCCCGTTGCTGGTCCCATGTTGCTCAACTGACTGTTGACCTCGCTCTGATTCGGCTTGCTTGCGGCAGGCCCGCTTTGGGCCTCCGCAGGCTGGACGGACACAAGAGCCACTCCAAGCACCGCTGAGGCGACCAACCCAAAACGCAAACCTTGAATGTTCATCCTGTAGCTCCTCCAAGCGAGTGGATCAGCCGCGACGTGCCGACCACGGCTGCTGACCGTAGCTCCTGAATGCTCCAGAACGTGCAAGGTTTCAGGGTCGGCTGTGGAGCAGCACCAAGGGATGACCTCCCGTCATATCGCATCGACCAACATGCCCCAGGTTGACCAAAAGACACGCCAATGAACAGCTTGCTGCCGCTGCAGAGGTCTTCTGGTCAGCGCTGCAATCTTCTTCAAAACTGACAGATCATATCGGAAACGGGATAGATGGAGAAGGCGGGGGCCGAGGTGGTGCCCGCCGATGCCGTCACCCCCGGCCAGCGGCCATGGCGGGCAGGACGCGGCGCCAGCCGCCGGCGCGACACGCCAAACCACGAGCGGAGCACGCACATGACCACAACCGCACAAGCCGCCCAGGCAAAGGCCATCGAGATCGGCAAACTGGTCATCCGCGCGACGACCTCCGCCGGCATTGGCCATCCGACGACCATGCTGTCCCTGGCGCACCTCGCGGGAATGCTGGTAGATCGGCTGATGCGGTGGGACCTGGCCCGCCAGAACGCCCCGGGGTCGGACCGGCTGGTGCTACCTGAGGGGCATGCGGTGCCGATCATCTACGCCGCCTACGCTACCTCGGTCTTACCAACCCTGACTTGCCACCTCACGCGCCAGTTAGCCGATGGTCGAACCGCATCCTCATGGAGAGCACAATGAATGAAACGAGGCCAATCGACCCGTCCCGCTACGGCGAGCCTGGAGCGGCTGGAGCAACGTCGAGCAACCTTGCCCTCGCCTGCTCCGCCGAAGCCATCGGCACGTTCCTTCTCGTGCTGGTCGGCACCGCCGTGGCCACTGCGGCCGTGCTTGGAAAGGGCACCGCCGGGCCAGCTTACGACTCCCTCTCGGTCGCCCTCTCGTTCGGGCTGATTCTCATCCCGGTTGTTGGTTCGCTCGGACAGGTCAGCGGTGCGCACGTCAATCCTGCCGTCACCTTCGGCTTGGCGGTCGCTGGCAAGTTCCCATGGAAATACGTTGTGCCGTATTGGGCCGCCCAGCTTGTCGGCGCGGTCATCGCGGCTGTCGTAGTGTGGGCGGCATACGGCCCTGGCGCTTATGCTGACGCGCACCTCGGCGCGCCATCGCCCGTGAATGGGGCGAGCGCACTCCAAGTCCTGCTTGTCGAGGCACTGATCGCCTTCATCCTGGTCTTCACGGTGATCTCGACGACCACGGACAAGCGTGTGCCGCCGGGAACGGCAGCCGTGGCGATCGGGTTCGCGCTTGCAGCCGGCGTGCTCCTTGGCGGTCCGGTCAGCGGCGGCGCCGGCAACCCGGCGCGCGCTCTCGGGCCGATGATCGTCGCGGGGACGTTTCCGGTGTGGGCCTTCTACTGCGTTGGTCCGCTGCTCGGCGGCGGAGTTGCCGCACTTGCCTTCCGTCTTGTCGGGATGGCGAACACGCCGAAGATGGCGGATGCCGGCACCTCAACAAGACAGACGCCCAGATAGTGTCCCGCTGTAGACCGGCCAGACCGCAGTCGGCAACTGCACCAGCCCCATCCCATCCAGCATAACGACAGCCAGCGTGGCGCAAGTTGGTGTGGCAGCCTCTACGGCCGCGGCGCCGAACCAGGCTCAGCCGGGCACCAAGCCAGATCACTCTCCAACATGAACAAGCCAAAGGGCCAGGGGGACAGCCAGGGTGCTTCCAGACGTTGCTCAAGCCGACGACCGCAATCGGCATCGAGAGCCGGACACCGATGCTTGATTGGGCCTGCACGGCAACTGGGATCACCCTGCTCGCCCTATCCTCCTTCGAGGTGTACGCGACCATCCTGCGCGCCCGCAAGCGGCCGGGGCCGCTGAGCACGCGGCTGAACCGTGGGCTATGGTGGCTGGCCAGCAGGGTCTCGTTCCGCATGAAGCGCAAGCGGCGCCACGCCGTCCTGAGCGCGGTGGGACCCCTGCTGCTTCCGCTTCTGGGAGCCGTGCTGTTTTGGTGTTGATCGTTGGCTTCGGCCTGATCTATCTGCCGCGCCTCCAGACCGGGTTCATCTACTCGGTCGCGGATGGCCGTTCCTGGGGTGACGCCTTCTACTTCAGCGGTGTCACGCTGCTGACCATCGGCTACGGCGACATCACCCCGCACACGAGGGCGCTGCGGGTGGCCGCGGCCCTGGAGGGGGTGGCCGGCATCGCCGTGCTGTCGCTCGCGACGGCCTATTTGCTGACCGTCTATGCCGCAGTGGAGCGCAAGCGGGCAGCGGCGCTCGCGTTCTACCACCAGGCCGGCCGGGGCGCGGACGTGGCGAGCTTCATCGCCCACCACTTCCGGCGCGGGCAGTTCATCGGCCTTGAGGATATCGTCAGGTCTGGCGCGCGGGACTTGCAGGTGCTGATGGAAGCGCACATCGAGCATCCGGTGATTCACTACTTTCACTCGGAGATGCTCGCCAAGAGCCTGCCGCGCATGGTTTTCATCCTGATCGAGACGGCAACCATCGTGGAAACTTGCCTCGACCCGGTGGCACATGCCGAGGTTTGCGACCACCCGGACATGGTCACGCTGCGTGAGAGCGCGCTGGCCGTGATTGACGAGCTTGCCGTCGTGCTGCAGCTTGAAGCGAAGATGGATGCCCCGGTCGCGTCAGGGGGCAGCGACCAGGTCCGCCATGGGAGGTGCTTCCGGCGCTCCATGCGCCGGCTGGCTGCTGCGGGCATCACCCTTCGGGCCAATGCAGCAGCCTTCGCCGACTACGGCGCCGCCCGTGAACGCTGGGAGCGCAAGCTGGCCTGCGTCAGCGTTTTCCTCGGCTACGATTGGGACGAAATTTCGGGAGACCAGGACTTGGACGACGCCGTCGATGAGGAGGATAATGCGTGATCCCATGTGCGGCGTTCCGGACGGCCCTGGCGCCGCCTGGACCTATGGGACGGGGTTACTGGGGCTTCTTGCTGCCCTCTTGAGTGGGATCGCTCTCCACTGTCCCGGTGCCCTTGCTGCTCGTGCCGCCGCCGTAGCCGGTGCTGCCGCCGTTCACACCGGCTACGGTGCTGCCGGCCTTGCCGGGGTTGCTGTCGAGAGGACTTTGGGTTCCCACCCCGTTGTTCCCCGCTTCGGTGTTGCCGGTTGCCGGTCCCATGTTGCTGAACTGGCTGTTGGACTCGCTTTGGTATAGCTTGCTCGCGGTCGGCCCGCTCTGGGCCGCAGCTGTCTGAACGAAGGCGAGGGCCGTAGCCAGCATGACGGCACAAAGCTCTTCTGCACATTCTGAACACACATCCGGGTCCTCCAATGTGCGCCGGGCTGGCCAGCCTATGATGGACTGCCCGGGACAGCGCGGCACTGGGTGCCGAATGCCTCGCAGCATTCAAGTTTTCGGGGTGACCGGTGGTGACACCTCACGGCAGCTCCCGGTCAGCCCTTCCGGCCCTCTGGCAGCAGCGCGCCGACCACCCCAGGCGCCGTGTTGGCCAGCACGCTCGTGGTATCCGGCTCGCCCGTGAACAGGGCATGGGCGGAGGTGCGGGCTTGCTTGAAGGTGATGTGCGGCGGCAGCGGCGGCACGTTCGGGTCTGTCACCATGTCCAGCACCACCGGGCGGTCCGCGGCCAGCGCCGCGTCCCAGGCAGGGCCGACGCCCTCGGGCGCCTCCACCCGGATGCCGCACAGGCCCATCAGCTCGGCAATGCCGGCATAGGGCAGGTCCGGGAGCTGCTGCGCCGCGTCGAACTTGGGGTCGCCTACACCCGCTGCTCTCACGTCATGTAGGCCAGGTCACGGTTATTCAGCACCAGTACGACCAACCGCGGGTCGGCCAAGCGGCGCCAGTACTTGGCGATGGTCACAAGCTAGCCCATGCCGCTCATGCGTATCGCGCCGTCGCCCAGCAGCATCCAGACTGTCCGTATGGTCGCTGGCTTGTTTGCAGCCTGGAGCGCGACCTCTGTGCGATTCAGCAGCGCCGATGCCCGATGTTCGGTGTCGCCCTGGATGGTACAACGGGTGCGCCATGCTTCCTGCACGTCCGCTTGCATTTCGGCCATAGCCACGCCCGGAGGACGGTCGTAACGCTGCACAATCGGCGAAGAAGAGTCATCCGTCACGCCGCAGTTCCTCTTCCTCTGCCGGCCTGCCTTCCGCCGAGGCTTGCTGCTGCTTCCAGATGAGATAGCCAGCGCGCCAGCGTGCCATCCCCTCTTCGATCTGTGCCGCAGAGGGACGAACGGGGATGGGCTGATCTTGGGTGGCAGGCTCGTCTGGCGTCATGCTGCCACGTCCTCCTGGACGGCTGGTGGCAGCACGTCGGCAATCACCGCCTCGATGAGCTGCGCGAAGCCGCCCGGCATCAAAGGTGGCGGCTCGACCCAGTGTTCGGCCATTGCGGCGTCGCGTTCGGCCAGGACCTGCATGGCACCAAACCGTGCCTCCGCCTTGGACCGGCCCGCGTGTTCCTCCACCTTGGTCAGCAGGGCCAGCACGTCCATGTCGGCGGCCCCCGGCAGCAGCACCGGCGCTGCATCCGCCTTCCCGGCCGGCGCGGCGCTGCGTTCCGCTTCCATCATCGGATCGTAAGCAGTGGCGGGAGCATCCGGGATGGGTTGTCCCGGCGCGGGAGAGGGCGTCAGTGGCGCGGGCGCGACCGGGGCAGGAGTAGGGGCGGTGGCCTGTTCACCAGCAGCGGCGATGGCCGCGGCCACACAGTCGGCGACGGACTTCTTCTCCGCCCGCCCCTTCCGGAAGCCCTCCAAGACGGCCGCAAGCACCGGCCCGGTGTCCACCCGGCTCGGCGCCTGCGGCCCGCCGCTCTCGATGAGCCGGCGGATGGTGGCGGTCCTGGCCGCGGCGCGCTCGACGGCATCGACTGCCGGCGGACGCAGGACCAGGGGACGGTTCAGCCGTAGCCGGCCCCGGGGGTCGATCTTGGCATAGAACAGCTTGGCATGGACGCGCCGGTTGCCGAACAGCACGATGGCCTCGCCCTCGATCAGCCCGCGCAGGTCCTTCCAGTCCACCCGCGACACCCGCCGCACCTCGGCGTGCTGGGCGTCGCGGTAGCCGCCGCTGTTCGTCGCGGTATACGAGGTCTGCTGCGTGACTTCGCTCTCGCCGGCGGTACGCTCGACGTACTGCCGGGTCTCGCTGCCCTCCTGTAGCTTCATCAGGATCTGCAGGTTGGCGTTGCCCAGCAGGGAATAGACCGACTCGCCGATGCGTGCTTTGAGGCCAGGCAGCTCCTGGAAGCCGAGGTAGAACATGAAGCCTAGGCCGCGGCCCATGGCGAGCATCTTGTCCATGCCGGCGACGGCGTAGTAGCCGATCTCGTCGAAGACCACTGGGAAGGGCGTCGGCGCCAGGCTGGGCTTGTTGGCGACGATCTCATCGAAGTCGCCTTCCAAGTTCACGCCCAGGGTCTGCGCCATCATGTTGCGTAGGGACGCCACCACGATCTTGCCCAGCGCGGCCGTGGTCTCGCCGGAGTTCTCCAGCGACGGCAGGTTCACTACCGGGATGCGCCGGTTCAGCACCACGTCGCGCATGTCGATGTCGCCGGCCTCGCACTTGAAGATGTGCCCGAGCGACACCCCGAGCTGGGTGAACACGGCCGAGAAGTGCATGGTGACGAAGGAGT
>JAABUS010008478.1_pt1 | contig 11282 bp, 8 predicted proteins | sample 5560161 | NCBI WGS metagenome assembly JAABUS01 (sample SAMN10711885, study PRJNA513376) | rock metagenome | isolation source: Antarctica rocks | place: Antarctica: Victoria Land, Trio Nunatak nord | collected 2016-01-04
ACCCTAAAGAAGTGCTGGCTGATAAGATTTATTGTAACCGAACGAACCGGGCAAAGCTCAAAGAGCTGCAAATAGTGCTGGTGGCCAAGGCACTGGGAAGACCACGGGCACTGTCAAATCACATAAGGCCCGGACAAAGAAATCCAATAGAAGGCAAGTTTGGACAGGCTAAAACCACATACGGATTAAACCGCATAAAAGCAAGGCTTCAAGAAACAAGCAGTTCATGGATTGCTACCATAATACTGGTACTGAACCTGGTTAAATTAACCGGGCAGGTACCCTTTTGGCTCATCAGATATGTTTTGACTTATTCAGCAATGCAGTTAGAAAAATTAAATGGAGATATAGAAATGAGCCAAAGACATAGATGCCAAAATTGGCAATTTTAAAACTAACCTTTACTTATTCAGCAGACCCTAATTAGAAACGCGGTCACTTTTTTATTATTAACATAGATCATACATGCTTATAAGTGGTAAAGCTTTACCAATTTTTGTACAATTCCAATTCAATAATTTTATATCTTACTATCTTAAAGCTATACCGTGTACACTTGTAAAATTTTTATTAGTTTATTTGAAATTTATGAGTAAGCCTAAACTCCAGATAGTGTATGAGGATTTTCGCTCCATTATACTTGGGATATCGTTTATAGGAGGTTTATTAGGTGCGATATCAAGTTCAATTAGCTTAATCAATTTTCGTAGTGCATTATTCATTACACTTTTTGTAATATTTATATGGTTTTTGCTGCTTATTCTATTTAAAATAAGATTCATAAAATGGAAATGCAGTAATGGTCAGCTTATAACTATCAAAGAATTAAATAAAAAAACAATATTGCCAATTTTAGGTGCTTTGATAATATTGTGGGCTCCCATTATTTTTTATTATTTTTCAAAACCTCTTTCTACGGCATTAACCAAAAAAATTTATAAGCCTGTTTTTGATCGAGCAGATGCCCGGTTTAAAATTCTGGTTCTCCCTTTTGATAAAGAATGTAGTTATCAAGGTATGAGTCCTCAGGATATTGGAAAAGTTATATCTAAGCGTTTGGAAGAGCTTAATCATAAAGATACTTTGAATTTAATTGCCAGATTTTATGATGATTCTATTAACCTGGTAAACTTTACTATTCAAAAAGCTGATTCCGTAATGAAATATCATCATGCAGACCAAATAATTTACGGTTCGTATTCTTCAAAACAATGTGAAGGAGGAACTTCTGATAAGATTTGTTTTAATTACCTCACAGACACAAGTAAATTAAAAATCCTTGCAAAACCAGATAAGGTAGATTACAATATGATTGACATGCCAAGTTTAGAAGCATTGCGTAATGGAAAAGGGCAAGAAGATATTGATTATGTTATATATACTATTGCAGGTGTTTCTTCTTTAGAAAAAACACCTAGAAAAGCACTACGCCTGTTTAGACAAATTACACATTTTGAAATAAAATATGAAATTCAAAATTATTTAGCATTCTGTTATTTAGGCATAAATGATATAAATAATGCGGAAGAAGCTATAACTAAATCCCTAAAAATTAGTCCCTCAAATACTGAGGGAGCAAAAGGTATAGGGTTTTATTTTTTAACTTCTGAAAATTATTATAAAGCAAAGGAATACTACGAAAAAGCTATAAAAATTGATTCAAATGATGTTGCAGTTTTAAATAATTTAAGTACTGCATATACACATCTTAGTGATAGTGCAAAGAGAAGGTTTCTTCTAGAAAAGGCTTTAAAAATTGATTCAAATAATGTAGTGACATTAATCAATCTTGGAATAAAGTTTTTATTAGAGCCCATAATATTGACCCGGACAATAGTATTGTATTATGTAGTCTTGGAAATGTATATTTTAATTTAGAAAATTATGATTTGGCAAGAAAAAATTATATACAAGCGTTAAAAATCAACCCTTACAATAGTCCTGCTTTAATAGGATTAGGAAATTATCATGCAGAATTAGATAGTTTGATTCCGGCAATACAAGTATTATGAAAGCGCATTAAAAATTAGTCCTGGCGATGACAATGTGTTAAACCTTTTAGCTATGATTTATTTACAAGTTCATGATACCATTAGAGCAATCGAAAGTATAAGAAAATCTTTAGAAATTAATCCAAGAAGCGAAATGGGTTGGAATACTTCCGGCGCAATTAATTTCGCTATTGAAGAATACAAAAGATCAATAAATGATTTTACTAATGCTTTAAAAATTAATTCAAAAAACAGTGCAGTCTTGTATAATTTATCATGTGCATATTATTCATCGGGGGACACAATTAATGCAAGTAAGTATCTTAAACAAGCTCTAAAATATAAAGTAAAATTTCCTTCTTCAAAGATATTTCAATTCTAAAAAACTTGGCTATAAATAATTTCATTAATTTAATATAGCCTAAAAAAGTCGGCGGTACGGACATTATCAACGGCCAGATGCCGCTGTTTGTGCCCTCACAAACAGTTATTATGTTGATCCAAGGATCTATTTTTAGACAGGCTCTAAGTATAGAAAAAAATAATTTAAAAATATATGAAATTTGAAAAATAATTTGTAAACTTTGAGTTAAAATCAAAACATGAGAAAGTCAATTTTATACTGCTGGATTTGTGCTTTTTGTTTTACCATTGCTGCAAGCTGCTCTAAGAATGTAAAATCACCTTATGCTAAGTCTACAACTGCTGCAAAAACTACTTCTGCTTCTTCGGGGATTACAGCATCTACGCCAAGCCAGGGTGAAAACACAGGTCATTGTGGCGGCAATTCAACCTCAGGCAGCGGAAGTTCATACTAAATAGCCTGAAGGGGAAAATTTTTAAAAGTTTAAACACATAGATGCATAATTAGATAGAGAACATAATTTTTTCTATGTTCTGTATTAATACTCTTATAAAACAATTGATCTAAAATCAGAGCATATCAAAAGCGAAGGTTTAATCAATTTTATCGTCATTCTTCAAACTTCCAGGACTAACAAAGTAATTTAAATAAAAGAGCCATTTACTTTTTAAATTGTAAATGGCTCTTTTTAGTATCTATAAACTCTTATTGCACAATTAATTTCATTACTTCAGTTTTTGTTTCTGAACTTATTTTAAGAAAATAAGCTCCTGGGGTTAGAGACAGGTGGGAAACATTTACATCTATATTAGTTCCTCCGGGTTTTAATTGATATCTGCCAATCTGAAATGTTTTACCAACAGGATCGGCAATTTGCAGTGTTACATTTCCCTGATATTGACTTGGAAACTGAACATTGAATTTTTTATAAACCGGATTTGGGTAAACTTTTGGACTTGCAAGATTATTAGCAAGTACCAGCGGCAGAGCTGTATTATAAGGTATTACAGCTTCTAAAGGATCGTCGCATGAAGGTATTGTATGAGACATTTCCATAGGCATGGCTGACCTTACAGCAGGTCTGGAAAACGTTTGACTTACAGAGTCGGTAGTAATAACTAACTGAGGACGATTGTTTGCATTTTGCATGCTATTAAATCTGAGATTTTTATTTTGATTAGCGGTATCTTTTACTAAAAAGCTTACAACCTTATCTCCTGCAAACTGGGCTTTAACAAAGTCAGTTACATCTAATTCATAATATTTCGGTTGATACCCCACCGCGACAGAACTTAAAGGAGTGGGTAGCGCAGCAGGGGCATTATTCCATGTGATGCCTCTTTCAGTCCAACTATCATTAGTTATACCAAAGGCTGAGACATTAATATATGCGAAGTTCTCTGTATTGTATCCATAAAGACGCAAAATGGCACGATTAACACTTTTAACACTGTCCAGTGGAAATTTATAATAAGTTTTGCGGGTATACCCGGATAAAGTCGAACTTTTTATAACTAAAGAAGTATCAGCACCATAATTATTTGCTGCATAACTACCGCTTCGGGTATAAGCATCGGCAAGCGGTGCTACTGTCTTGGTAATTGCCTGCTTAATTGTATTTCTTGGTTTTAGCAATACGATCTTTCCGTCTCCTCCATATTCTGAAACATATAAATTGCCATTTCTTACATCTTCTGTAAGTTCTAAAGGATCATTAAATCCCGAAAATCCTTCAATTGCATAGCCTTCAGTTGCACTTATGATATCATTATTAGGACCACCGGGAGTGAGGGTAATAATATCATCGTGCTGGCTGTACCTTACTATCAGCAACTTTCCTTTCAATGCCCCGTTAAAGGTATTACTCTTATACTCTATAGTGCCATCAGGAGATGCATTTGTCTGGAAGTCATAAGAATACCCGCGATAGTTCGCATCAGGTGCTGTACCTAAAGGATAGCTTGTGACTTGTGCAGGGTCTATCGGTGATGTTGGATTTCCTCCATTCATAACATATTCTCCTCTTAAAGGGTTTGGATGCCCGTAATAACCCCCTTTCGCGATTCTAAAGAGCCAGTCTTTTTGGGTTTGCTGCACACTGGATAAGGCTGGAACAGAAGGCCCGTTATAAGTCGTACCATCAGGCCTTAATGTACCATTTACAGAAGCAGGTGTATTTCCTCCGGCAGCAGAACCATTTGCAGCCACGTAAAGATTACCGTTACTATGCCAGACCAGGTCATAGCCGTTACGAACACCTGAAGCATATATCGTTAAAGGCGCATTAGGATTGTAAGGATTATAAGTACCTCCTGTTTCCGATGTCCGCACATCCAAGGGCAAGGTTCCTAACTTCGAAACATCTAACCTGAGAATTGCACCGGAAAGTAACCGTTCATTTCTGTAACCCCAGGTCTGATCTGCCCTTCCCATTGCAGACATACTGCCCTGAGAAAAATATAAAGCTCTGTCAGGGCCAAAAGCGATACTATTGGTAAGGTGATCTTTTTTTGACCGCGGCAGATTAATTAATACATCCTGCACGGTAGCAAGGTTAGAGCCGCTCAGCTTAGTCAGTTTCCCATCCATATCAGGGCCATTTAAAAAGACATAAGTACTATGGGTGACCCAGGCTACCAGGTTTGTAGCCGTTGCAGAAGGGTCAAACGTAAAACCAATCGCAAGCCTTTGTGTGCGTGTGGCATATTGATCCTGCAAACTATATATTAATTGAGGGGTTCCTAATGTCCCGTCTGCATTTATTGTAAATCGCTTAATTATTCCGTCAATAGTTAAAGCATAAAGTTTTTGATCAGGACCTATAGTAAGACTTGAATGCTGTCCTGTTGCATTTGGAAGGGCAATTTTATCAAATTGTGCGTTTGTTTCATTATTAGTAGGACTTGAACCGGTAGTGAATGTGCCCGAATAAGGAATAAATGAAGAATCAGACAGATCCTTTACTGCAGTGGTAATAGTAAATCTATAAGTAGTGCTTAATTTTAATGGAGAAGCAGGTACTAAAGTTATTGCATCTCCACCCCCGGTGCCATTAACATTTGAAGGTATTCTAGCACCTGTTCCTTCTTCAGTAAGGTATACATTATTAGTGGTTATGGTAGCATTATTTATTCCACTATTAGGTAATTTTAGAACACTTGTAGATATTGAAGTGTTTTCACTAACATTTACAGAAGAATTATATGGATTTACTGACACCACCGAAGGCCTTCTGCCCGTATAAGGCTTTATACTGACCCAGTTTATTTTGCTATTGGTACCACCTATAGCATCAATTGTTAAATACCCATCAGAGACAGACACGATAATAGTTGCAGATTTAAACCTGACACTTGTAGTAGGAATGAAACCAGCTATTGCACTTACCCCTTCCACATTTATAGAATTCTTGCTGTCAGTCGTCGTACCGTCACCTACGGAAACCGACACTTCATAATTGCCATTGGCAACCTGGGCTTGCCATATTCCTTCAATTTTTGTTCCGCTGAATGAAGATAAATCACTCGCCTGCATATGCATAAAAGTAGCTAGCAAGATATCTGAAGGAGAACTTCTTTTACGGCCATTCTTAGTAAGATCAAGAGCCGTTTCATCTGACCTTTTTATCCATCCATAAGCATATCCGCTGCCCTGGTAGGCAGAAGTACGTGACCCAAAGGGTTGTCCGTAATCGCGAAGCCAGCCTGAAGGAGGTACTGTGGCAGAGTCCTGAAAATTTACTTTAAAATTTGCTAAAGTACCCGATGAGCCTGCTACTACGCTCATTTTAATATCGAGAACAGCATTATTATATCCTGTAGCGGAAGCGGTTACTGTAGCATAATAGGTACCAATGGATAAGTTGGTGGCATCAAAATCAAAAGTAATTTCAGAACCGGCAGTATAACTAATTCCATTAAGAAATTTGCCATTTACAGTAAGCCATGTAGGTATATTGCCTACACCATCAACAGCCCTTAATAGTACACTAACAGGACTATCATCTGAAGTAGAAATGTATTCAAGCAAACCCTGAGAACTGCCTTGCTGCACTTCTGCGGATTCAGAAGACTGGTTAAATAATATAGATTTTGAAGCAGTTTGAGCTGAAATCCGGGAAAAAGTATTTCCCAAAATAAGTACAGCAAAACAAAATTTTAAGATGAACCCTAAAGGAGTATCCTTTGCAGCAGAAAGCGTAAATTTTTTCACAATTTTTGTTGTTTAATTCCTGTGTTGTTATTTTAATTCCGGTAAGTAAGATATAGAACGTTAGGATAAACAAAAGATGTACCGATTATCAAAGGATATGTTGTGTTATAGATGAAAAGAGTTAGATAAAGTTTAAAACAAGTACAATAACTTTTTGTAACATTTATGCTTCAAAAAATAGTTTATGTTAGATAATATAAGTGTCAGATTGATTTAGTTAATTTTATAAATTAAAATAAACTTGTATAATAAAAAAATTATTGTTTTAAAGAAAGTATGTGCCCCTGTGATGGAGTTAAACAGGGCATGAAATAATATTTATAGCTATTGAGAAGTTTAACTGTAGAATAAAGATAATAAGGGCAATGAAAGTGGTGACTTAAAAGCGTGGTCTTCTCAAATAAAACCCATTTATTTTAATACAGTAAAAGGCTCTTACATAAATTGTATCGCAACTTTTTGATTAATCAATTGAGAATTATGAGTTGCAGTAGGTAGATTTAAAAACAGCACGGCGTATTTTTTGATACTTATATATTATAAAATACTACAAAATCTTAAAACAGGATATGCCGAAGCTTCATATTTATAAAAATGAAAAAGAAACGTGCAACGCTTTTGCGAAGTGGTTTACAGAACTGGTAACAAATACACTTAATCTGCAGGGAAGGTTTACAGTAGCTTTTTCCGGAGGCGACACGCCTAAACACTTTTATAAACTACTTGCAAGCAACTATGCTAATAAAATCGACTGGAGCAGATTGCATGTTTTTTGGGGCGATGAAAAGTTTGTTTCCTCTCCTGTTGATATCAGCAACGCTGGTATGGCTGAAAAAACTTTATTTGAACATGTGTCCATCCCTAAAGAACAAATACATATTATAAGAACAAACATTGCTCCGCAAGATTCTGCCAGGCAATATGAGAGGCTGCTGCATCAATACTTTGACAACAGGGAAACAACTTTTGATCTTGCTATTTTAGGGATGGGTAAAAATGGAAATACGCTTTCCTTATTTCCCGGCAATGACGAAAATAATGAAAAAAAGGCCTGGGTAATTCCGGTTTATAATAAAGAGGAGGATATGTATAGAATTACCCTGACCAGCCCCATAATAAATGCGTCTGATGTAAAAGCATTTCTTATAACAGGAAAAAGTAAGCAGTATGCAGTTGAAAACGCATTAAAGGGAAAATACGATCCTGAAAAATATCCTGCACAGTTAATTCAGCCTGCCGACAAATCAGTACACTGGTTTTTAGATGAAGGTGCAGCAGGCAAATTAATACGACTTATTCCCTGACTATTTTCAGCCAGTCTTTTATTCCTTTATATATTTTCTTCGCTACCGCACGTTGAAACCTTGGATCAATAATTTTCTTCTCATCATCCCCATTACTTAAAAATGCAATCTCTGCCAAAGTGTTTGGAAAATCTGTTGGTGCGTTTAATGTAAAATTGAAATTGCCTACGTTACCAAATTCACTTAGTTCAAGTTGCAGCAAACGGTCTAATACTGCACTTGAGAGAGATTTGAAACCAATATGTTTATAGTAAGTGCTTGCTCCCTGTACCTTTATATTTTGTGAGGAATTGAAGTGAAGACTGACTAATAAATCGGGCATCGCATTCTGTAACAGTAAAACCCGGTCAATATTATTAATGGTTGTATCAGAAGTACGGGTCATTAAAACGGTTGCTCCCTTTCTTTTAAGATACTTTTCTAATTCATTGGCAAAACGTAAAGTGTAAGTTTTTTCTGGTCCTTTGCCTGTAACCCCTGCAGCACCCTCATTGCTGCCGCCATGGCCTGCATCAACTGCAATAAATAACCTTTTTACTTTTAATGAGGAAGGCTGGCGGCGTACTCTTAAGCAAAGCATATTGTTATTGTAAAAAACAGAGTATCCCCAATGCTGCTTATGTTTTAATTCTATGGTAACTCTGACAACATCATCTTCTGCCTGGTTAAAGTAGACGTCTTTTATTTCTTTTGCACTCCTCAATTGAGTTACCCAATTTGTATTGCTCTGCACCCCGTAAATCTCAAGAAATATCTTTGCAGGATCAATTTCCATCCAGCTTTTGTAGGGAAGCTTTTCATCAAGGCTGATGTTTAAATAATCATAAAATCCATCACCTTTAATGCTAAAAGAATTTGTGAAATAAAATTGAGGGTGTAGTGTTGATGTGTCTATCCTGACGTCATACTTATTTATGTAAGCTGTATGTGCTTTTGACAATTGCACCTTATACATTTCTTCAGCAGAGTCGGTAATCTTAAGCAAAATAAAAGTATCGAGATAACCGAGTTTCGCACCACCGAGACGATCTTCACCCAGACCATAAGCAAGCATGGAAAGCCTTCCTGTTGTTCTTGCAAGATAAAAGCTGTCATTTTGCTTTTGTGCCGCTACAGTAAAAGTTGATAGCAAAAAAATGACAGTCATCATTCTCATAAAATGAAAATAAATAAACAAATATTAGGAGATGCAACCTAGCATTCTTAAAAAAAATTACAAAGCGAATTTACCATCGCTAATTAGCTTCTCTGCAATTCTTCTTCTTGCAGCTTTGGTATTATATGGTTCTGTTTTTGTAAAACGCTTAATACCTAAAAGCATCATTCTTTGTTCATCGCCTTCGGCAAATGCATTAACTGCATCTTTTCCATATTTGTGTATTTTATCTGCAGCATCGGTAAGATAAGTTCGCATCATATCTGTTTCAAATTGAATGGCGGCTTCTCCTTTTATTCCGGTCAGCTTTATAACACGCAATAACGCACTTTCTGCTGCAAACGTTTTAATTGCCATATCTGCTATATTCATGAGTATCTCCTGCTCGCCTTCCAGCTTTATCATCAGCTTTTGTACTGCAGCGCCTGCAGTCATCAATATTGCTTTTTTGAAGTTTGCAATTATCTTAAGCTCTTTTGAAAATGGTTCTTCATCTTCGTTGCCAAAATCAGGAATGCTCATAAGTTCTTTCTGTATGTTCACAGCAGGTCCCATCAAATCAAGGCGACCTTTCATAGCACGTTTTAGCATCATGTCTACGACAAGCAAACGATTTATTTCATTCGTTCCTTCGTAAATGCGGTTGATGCGGCTGTCACGATAAGCCCTCGAAATCATGTACTCGTCACTATAACCATTGCCACCATGTATTTGTACGCCTTCATCTACTGCAAAGTCCAACACTTCGCTGCCCAGTACCTTCAGCATAGCGCATTCAATAGCAAATTCCTCGGCAGCGCCCAGCAAGGCTTCGTTAAACGGTTTGCCCTTGTTTACCAATTCTGTTTCTTTATCATCAATCCATTTTGCTGCACGATACAACGCACTTTCGCAAGCCCATGTTTGCAATGCCATTTCAGCAAGTTTGTGCTGTATTGCTCCAAAATTGCTTATAGGTTGTTTAAACTGTTCGCGGGCGATTGCATATTTAAGCGAAGTATCCAAAGCTCTTTTTGCACCACCTGCTGTAGCTGCACAAAGCTTCAGCCTGCCAATGTTTAAAATGTTAAAAGCAATTATATGACCTTTGCCAATTTCACCTAACACATTTTCTGCCGGCACTTTACAATCCTGGAAATATAGCTGAACAGTTGATGAACCTTTAATGCCCATTTTATGTTCTTCGGCTCCATGGGTAAATCCTTCAAAATCTTTTTCTATTATAAAAGCTGTGAATTTATCACCGTCAATTTTTGCAAATACTGTATATATATCTGCAAACCCTCCGTTTGTAATCCATATTTTTTGTCCATTCAATATATAGTCCTTTCCATCTTCGGTCAATCTTGCGGTTGTTTTGGCTCCTAATGCATCACTTCCGCTGTTTGGCTCTGTAAGGCCATATGAACCTTTCCATTCGCCTGATGCCAGTTTTGGAATGTACTTCTGTTTTTGCTCCTTAGTACCAAAATATAATATCGGTAATGTACCAATACCGGTATGAGCAGATACGGCTACGGTAAAACTAAATCCTCCGCCCAGTCCTTCACTTACCACTGTTGATGTAATAAAATCTTTCCCTAAGCCTCCCAGTTCTTCGGGCAATGATACCCCAAGCAGTCCGAGTTCACCTGCTTTTGTTACAAGTGATGGCATCAGCCCTTCCTCCATTTTATCGATCCGGTCAGCAATTGGCATCACTTCATTATCCAGAAAATCTCTGCACATGTCTTTTACCATTTGCTGCTCTTCTGTGTATTCTTCAGGTATGAAAGTTTCAAATGGAGAACCTTCTTTAATCAACCATGCGCCTCCTTTTAAAACAGTAGCTTGTGATGTTTCCATATGTATAGTTTGCCCGCCCTAAAGGCAGGTATTAAATGTTATTTAATAATTTTCTTCTTCCTAATAACGCTTATTCTTTAAAGACTATTGCCGTCATTGCTATTACTGTAACGTAAAACCTCCGCAGCAAAGAGCTGTTTACATATTAAAAGGCTTCCCTTTAGGGGCTGGGGGTTAAATTATCGTACACCTTTTGCAGCACTGCCTTACATACTTCAATATCTTCTTCGCTTACAGATTCTAAAGCTTCGTTAAGTGTCTGATCAGCCAGGCTTAAAGTTTCTTCCTGCAGCTCTTGAGCAGCTTTTGATAAAAAAACAAGATTAATACGCCTGTCTTCTTTTGATGGAACTCTTTTTACCAGCTTTAGTTTTTCAAGGTTATCAACCAATCTTGTTATGCTGGGTTTA
>JAABUS010008479.1_pt1 | contig 11281 bp, 12 predicted proteins | sample 5560161 | NCBI WGS metagenome assembly JAABUS01 (sample SAMN10711885, study PRJNA513376) | rock metagenome | isolation source: Antarctica rocks | place: Antarctica: Victoria Land, Trio Nunatak nord | collected 2016-01-04
AGCAGGTGGTGACTGCTGCTCAGAGGCTGTGGCAGCAGCGTTACTCGCAGGTGAGCCTTTGCTCTGAGCTGCTCTAGGAGGCTTGCTGATGCTGGACACACCGCGTCCATTGGGGGAGTTCACAAGCATGTCGCTGCTATTGCTGGGGAGGTCTGCAAACACTGCTGGACGAGTAGTAGCAGGACTGTGATCATCAGCGGGCACAAGACTTGTGCTTGTCTGCACCTGGTCTGCCAAGCTGCTGTCAGGCTGTTGCATGATCACAAGAATGCCTGCTTGCTGGCTATCACAGCCTGGCCGCTCCAACAGCTGGTCTGGAGTGACAACTGGTGAGGGCTGTTGGGGATCAAGAAAGCTTGGGTTAAGCTGGTGTTTTGGCAGTGCTATGCCATCTGGCACAGCTTGTGAGGCAGCTACATCGTTGGGGACGCTAGGCTGGACCCTGGGTTGATGCTGCTGCGGCTCTGGCACAAAGATGTTAGCCTGAACTGGTGTGGCGCAGGCAGTCTCCTGAACATCAGCATGTAAGACCTTAAGTATGGGCACAAGCAATATCAGTCAGACTTCAGGGATCAAATCAAGAAGTCTACAATGGCCAAGACAAGACAGTCAGTTGCAACAAAATGGCTGTTGTTTGGCATGTTCAGCATCATGGCACTCATACTCCACAAAATATTGAGGGAAAAGCTTACATAGTCAGAAGCTTCAAAAGGACCAGGTGACATCCCTAGCAGCTTGCTGAACTCTGTAGTTGCCACCATATGGCTTGTGGCTTTCTTGCGCTTTCCGCAGCTGACAATCTGAACACCACAAAAACACTAGTTTCTTAGAAATACTCCGCAAACTGGCATAAGTCCCAAAAATGTGCTTTTGTCAAGCATGTAATACAGCAGAAATAGCAGTTGCAGCACAACAGAGATTGGGTCTCAGCATGGGACAACAGTGCACAGCTTGATGATGATGACTAGCCCCACCACACTGAAGTGTAGAGGTGATGCCGCCACTGGTCCCAAGGCACGGTGATTAGCTTGCAAGACAGTCTATGTGTACTGTTGTCACCTGCTCAGAGGGAAGGCCATTGGCAGCGGCGTCTTCAACAGTTGGCAATGGCACAGCTTTGACATGTCCCAGCTGTGTCTTGTAGCGCTTCTCAGATCCCTGCAAAAGAGCTAGAGTTTGATACATCATACGTGCACGCCAAAACTGTATCAGACAGAATGACTTGCTTGTGACTGTAGTTGTAGACTACATTGTTGGCTGAGCAGCCCTGAACTTCTGTCAGCTTCTTGTTGTCGCTGACAGAAGTTCAGGGTTGTTGACAGATTGTCTTGGGCCAAAACAACTCAAACCACCCTCAAGCTAGGATATGTTGCATGGAGTCACTGAAGTGACTGAAGAATGGTAGATGAAGGCCTACCAGAAGACTGGGGTCAAGGGAAGCATCTGAAGCCATGTTGCCTGTTCCGGCTGCCGGGCCTTGATCTCAGCGATGTGGGAGGACTTGGTTTGGCTTTCGCAGTACCTGAAACTGACGGTACACGTGAGAACCGTCATAGTGATAAATTTTGCAACACTGGCACAGACTGGTCTTGCCTTTCAAGTATCGCAAGTATCGTACGCTAACACGTAGCTCTGAGCAGATGGCAAAGCGAGGGGTGCATTACCTCGTCACACTCTGGCAGGCGTCCGCGTCCAGGTGTCGACAGTCTCTGGATAAGCTGGACTGCAGCGGCAGGCTCGTCAACAGCGATCAAAGCATGCATCTGATTCTGGGTGCAGGTTATGACTGGATATCAGAGCTTACCAAGTAGCAGACAAAGCGCTCAAGGCGCGCTGTATCCAGAACGTGTCCTGGAGAGTCCGCAGAACAGGGAAACAGGTGACAGCCTGATTCGCTCCTGCGGTTAAGCTGTGACTGACCGCTGCGATTCTTTGCACGACGACTACACTCAAGGTCATGTCGCGGCACCATCATTCAATTTTGAAAATTGAAAGCAAGCAAGCTCAAATTTGATTTGATCTTTCTACGCTCTCTTGTTGAACATCGCTATCCTCAGCTATGGTTTCGGAGCCGTGATGACGGTCCGTTGGTTTCACGTGGACCTGAGCTGTGTATCCTGTATCTCGGTACTAGCATTACAGCATCACACCAGCAATTTCTTTGGTGCTCTATTGTCGAACGCCTTGAACAATTAGTGCTTAGTGTATACTGTTTTCCCAGTTATTGTCTGTTGACTCCCCTGATGAGTCCCAAAGACATAAAATGTAAATTGATTGATTGATTGATTGTATCCTGTGCCGTGATCAAGCAATCAATTCGATCGATCGAACGCCTTTAGTTGAGTAGATCTGAGCTGAGCGTTGCTGGCTACGAGCCACTAGGCACAAGCAAACGTTTGTGGTATGGTGGTTACATGTATAGATATATCTGAAAAGCACGAGCGGCCTATATAGCACACGCAGTAAAATCAGACCCAAGTTCTGGTTATGCAGTCCCTCCGAGCACAGGCACACGAATATGAAAGAGCATTCAGAAACTCTTGACTAGCTATGTCTGCAAGAAGGGAGGCTGTCTGTAGCTCTATGTAGGTGTATTGGTAGCCGATATAGCAAGTCATTCCAGAGCGCTTAAGCTAGCAGAGAAAGGTTTGTTGCTGCATCACTGCCTGGTCACGTCATGTACAAAAATGTCACGCGCATCGGCAAAGATGACACATTATATAGATGCATACGGGGAGAGCAAAGAAGCTAGAGACACTTCCACTCTGCAATAACTTGTTGCCATGGCATGCTTGTTGTTTACAATGCTTGATTGATGCCTGCCCTTTTGCTCATGAGTGCTGATCAGTGTCTGCAGTTTGGGATAATACCATGTTGCCACAGCAGCACATTCATCAAGGATTTTGGATTTGCGCTGGTTTCCCATCTGAGCTACCTCCTCCTTCCACCTGAGCTACCTGAACCTACCCGCGCTACCGCTTTCAGCCATAATTACTCTCATCAAGATGCAATCCAGCTGCTTCCAAGTGCATGCTGAGCATGTGCCTGATGGCGTAGGGCTTTGCAGGAGCATTGACACGGCTGCAATGGCTTAAAGTTTGGACTGAAAAGGTAAATGGTCTGACTGCGGCCCTTGCAAGCATGTCCAATATGTATGTTGGCAGGTGCCTACATCCTGTGCTGCCTTGTAACAGTCTCTGGCCCTTGATGGTGTTGGCCCTGTAAAGCCTCAAGTGCAGTTGGTAACAAGCAGCTGGTTTGCAATTGCAGCCGTCCATTGAGAACTGAAGATGGCTGCCCATTTGACTAAAAAACAAACATGTGTAGCTGACCTGTCCCACATCACTGCCTCCAGGGGGCGTCCCACATAAGCAGGATCAGCATGAGGCTCCTTTCTAACAGATGTGTTGTTTGTCTTGATGGGTACCAGTCATGCTGTGGTCTACCTATTTGACAAACTGACTGCATCTGCTGCTGCTGATTGGTACATTTATAAATTTAACCCCTATGAACCTCCTGTGCGTCAGGCCTTCAACCTGTACCCCTTGATGTTGGGGCAAGTTTGTGAACACCACTGGGTTGCTGCTGTTTAATGCAGGAACCCAGTCCTCAACTCTGTCCAGGAGCAGGAACCCAGTTGGCAGGCTGGAGGCAGACGCTGAGTCCCCTAGGAGAGGCAATCCTGCAGCCATCTGGCAGGGTGGTCCCAGGAGGGCTGGGCAGCCAGTGCATCTCTGTGTACACCAGCAAGTTGGCTGAGTTGCAGGTCCCCATGGCCATGCTCTTAGCCATCTGAACCGGGAGCAATGACATATCATATCTACATAGGGTCCAGATTTTGCATGGATTTGCCTCTCCCGGCAACCTATGCAAGCTTCCACGTGTTGTTTGATCCGCCTAGGCATTGTAGATTGCTCCGTTGAACAGCAGAGATTATTAGGCGCAGGCTTTCAGCACGGAGTTTGCCAAGGAAGCTGGTATGATGCAATGTTGGGATGTTCGCATCAAAGGCACCAAACAGGGCTGAAGAGCTACTAGTAGGTGCCACACGCATGCCACCCACTAGCAGAGTTAGCATTAACAGAGTTGACTGGCGACAGCCTGCAAGTGCAAGCAGTTTTAAATGATTGCCTGACTCGAATCAATCCCAAGGTTGGACATATTATATCAGATTATACAATATGAATATACAAAAGTCGGCGATGGCATGCAATACCACATGAAACTAGCCCCAAGCAGTCCAACAACTCCAAAACTTTGACAATGCGGAGAGGTCACGATCAATTAAGTTATCCGCTACCAGTTTGCTGCCAGACGAACCTTTGGTAACCCTTTGTAAAACAAAACCTCTACAAAACAATGGATGAAACCTAAGCCTAGCATGATTTCCGTGCTGTGACATGTTGTTTGACCTCTCAATTTTGATGCCCCAATGTGCTTGTTTCCAGGTTCTTTGAGTCGTTGGCAAACCACCTGTCAAGCCAAGTAAACTTTACTTGGTAAAGTCTAGGTCCTAACATGCAGGTGTCTGGTGTCATACAAGTACAGCGTCTGGGGATGAGGAAGATGAGGAACAGGTCACAGTTAGAATCAAAGTCCTTTCAAAGGTTGGACATCGCGGTGCATCCCGATTCTGGCGCAAATGATAATTGGACTTGTCCCTTACCTGTTACTAAAATCTGAGATTGGCCGACGGCAAAGACCTCCGGAGATCTCTTGCAGTGAGTCCTGCAGGCATGATCACTGCACTGCTATTGTGCTCTCGCCGTTGAATGGCTTCGAGCATGGCAGACGAAGATTATCTCGTCAGTCACCCAGCGTGGATTTACCTGACACTCATTGTTGAATTGTCTGCGTGACGTGCAGTCGTAGGACCGAATGGGACTCAGCTGCTTGGTGTACTCAGGCTGATCGCAACACGCTTTCGACCCACGGACCGGTCGCTTATTCAATATATGGGCTACACTAGTGCAAGGCTGCTTTCTGTCGCGTTGCCTGTGTAAGCTATCTGACTCAGTCATCTAGTGTTAGGTCAATCAGGCAGCCTCGTGCACTTATCTTGTGTTCCCTGCGCAAGGCTGACTGCGGCTGCTTAATTTGCAGAGACTCACGGCAGACGCCGTTTACTGTAGGGTGACAGTAGTTTTGTGCTGGGCATGCTGACCCTTGCACCCCAGCAGACAGCAGCTGCTGTTATGTAGCATAAGTCATCGTCACTCATTGCCCATCAGCATGACAAGCACTTCAAGCAAATTAGACACAGCTGATGATGCCCCGCGGCCTTATGCTGCGCCAAGGCATCCAAGCAAGAAGCCTAGACATGCTGATCAACCTCCGATACCGTATGAGCCTCATCAGAACGTTGCTGTAAATTTTGATGACCAGCATCCGAAAGTCGATGATGCAGCTGCTGCAAAGGCAGGTCGCAGGGAGCAGAGAGCATCGAGGAGAGAGGCCAAGAAAGCCAGAAGGGCTGCACGCATCAGCATGGCAGCAGCAGCAGCTGCTGCACCACCAGCAATACTAGTTTTAGCACCCCAGACAGCCATGACAACATCAGCATCACCAGCAGCACAGCAGGGAATTCTGGATGCAGGCAGTTCCCAGCCAAACAGCAGCAGGGACAACTGCCAAGCAGTCACTGCTCTTCCTGGCTCAGTTGCTCCATCTTCTCAAGGAGCCTTGAAGATGGCTGAGGTCTGCAAAGAGCCTGTTGATTGTGATGCAGCAGGTATAGCTCCTGCGACAGGCTGCATGGCATCACATAGAATCATAGTGCCGACTGCATCATGCATGGTTGCAAGTGTGCAGTCACGCTTCATAAACATCAGCTCTGCCAATGGTGCATCTGCGTTACTAGTAGAAGGCTCTGTACATATTCAATGCCGCAGTGTGAAGCTGTTTGTTCTTGTGGAATTAAGTTCGAGTCCAGTCAGGCAGATTGCTGTGTTTGCAAAATTTAAGAACAAGGCATATTTTTGATTACATGGCAGACAGTCTTAAACTGTGGGTTGATCACACGACCCTGTCATCCAATAGCATGCCTTGAGCATAGCAACAATGGTCTCTTTTCGTTGCAGGCCCTTCAGCCCCTATGTTAGGGACAGCTTTTGTTCCAGAGAAGAATCAGAGCATCAAACAGAAGGAAAAGAAGAAGGAGAAGGAGAAGGAGAAGACGGAGGAGGAGGAGGAGAAGAAGAAGAAGGAGAAGGAGAAGAAGAAGGAGAAGAAGAAGAGAACAAGATGTGTCTCACAGATGGGGGTGCTTGATAGCCAGAGGATTGACACCAGGCCTGGTTCTCAGTTATTGCAGGTAGGCACTGCTCATGCTGCCTCATGACCGCTCCCATGACCTAATCTTGCTGTTGTCACGTGTCACACTGTTGACTGTATAAGGGCCAGCTACATATGTCATCAGCAGTTGGACACAGGCAGCATCAGTCCTATGGCCACAAGAGCTTGATTGACTGGTGCATGATTTGCAGCCTTTTCCAACATGCATTTGCATCGTGATTAATGCACGGTGCATGCATGCAGACATCAGAGCCACCGTTTCAGCAGGCAGAGCCACAGCCTAAGCACAGAGTCCTGGCAGAGGGCTCAACAGAGGCTGCTAAGCATGTTGCGTCAGGTAAAAGTTTTGACGTGCTGGCACATTGAACTGGTATATACTGAGCAGGTCCCCAATGCGCAAACCAGCTATGATTGGATTCGTTTGTAGCCTGCTCCAACTTGCAACACACATAAGCCCTTTTGAGTTGCATTTGCTGCATGGAGATGTGTTTGATAAGTCCACAGTCACTGCCATTAGGTTTATGCATCAGCTGTTGATGCTACGTCACTGCAGGACTGCATTGAACTAACATACCTTGCAAGTAGAAGACAATTCAGTTTCTGGTTTTGAGATCCCGGCACTGAAGGTATTGGATTCAGTACAGGTGATGCCCCCAAGAGGAAGAAGCAGAAGGTGACTCCATCACAGGGCATTGACAACTTGGCAGCCAATAGGCAGCGTAGCCACCAATCACCAACGGTAAGTCGTCATCATCGGGACCATGACGTTGTTGCTACTATCATGTTGCATACGTGGTTTTCAAGCTATTGTCAACATTCAGATTCTGCATCAAGCTGCAGAGTGCGTGCTGTGCAAGTAACAGTCATTTGCAACAGCTACTGGCGGAAGCAGAAAGCTTAGTGTGACAGACAAGTGCCCTTATATCAAAGCCTCATGTGCCGCAGGCCAGGCTTGACTCACATGTGAGTGGTACATGGTGAACAATGATGCCTTGAATTTGTTGCAGGTTGACACTCCAATGGCACAACAGGCTGATCCGCAGCCCAGCAGTACAGCGCCTGACCATCCTAAGGAGCCCCAGGAATCAGTTTGGGAAGAGGGCTCCGTGAGTCAAGTAAAGCCAACTGCCTTGTCCACCAGCCTTACAATCCCTGACATAGACAGTTTCTGCATTGGGAAGCAGATTGCAATCTTACCATGTTCGATGCCTGGTTGTGTATATACTTTCGTACCCAAGCACGCTGAGCTTTTGCCTGTACTGTCCAGCTGACATGTTTGTTTTTTGTTTGGTTCTCTTGTGATTGTCATCTCACTTGCTTTGATGATTGCAGGTGTACATTGACAAGTGTGAAAGCTGGCTAGCTGAAGCTGTCCAAGGCAGCACACATCCTAAGTTTGTGGCTGTTCACATCATGATTATAGCTCATTTTTGGGAGGTTCAAGTTTTGGTGCTGTGGGCACGAATTGATAACGACGGGCTGTCGCCTGTGTCAGCCACTGAAAGTCAGACAGGCTCTCTGCAAGAGATCAGCAGAATACAATGGCGCATCAGGGACCTAGCTAAGCAACTTCAAGACCTGTTGCCTCCTTCATGGATGCCTGCTGTGGTGAGTCTGCACAAGATACACTTACCGTTATGCGCTTGATGAACGTTCTTTGAATGCTGCTTTGTCCAAGATGTGTCCACGAGGCTTGAAGATGTGTGTTTCAGGGTATGCTGCATTGACTGCTTGATATGTTCTGCAAGCTCTAGATCAAAGGCCTTGCATGCATCACATACTCAACTTGACTGAGGTCATTTATCAAAGTTCGCATGACAGCTGTGCTTCTGTAGGATGACAGAAAGAAAAAAGATGCTGCTGAACCCTCAGCTGTTGTGCTTGTCTGCAGTTGGTGACAGCTGGTAGACTACTGCAGGACAAGTCACTGATTTGCCCAGTGTGGAAGCGGCTGTCCTCCCAGATAGCAATTGTCAATGGCAATTTTCAACTGGCGTACCCTAAAGACCTGCCACATGATTGTGCCACACAGACAGCCAGCTTTATTCTGGAAGCACTCCATCCAGGCCCCAACGACCAGCACTTTGCTGCGTGGTTTGCACGTTGGTCAGACAGAGCACACCCGGCTGCTGCAACTGAGGAACCCAGGGATGCTGTGGCATCATCTAGCGGTCCCCAGATGCATGGTAGGCAGATCCAAGGCAGAGAGCTCATGGCTCAGCAGGTGATGCTTCGGGTACCTGCCTGTCTGCCTTCTTGTTTACCCTGATTTCCTTATGTTAAAGAGGACAGGTTTGGGTTGGGACATTGCGTCTTGCAAGGTACAGACATCAGTTGTCTGTCAGCCCCGCAATATATAATCAAATAGCGACTGGGTTCTTGAGCATGTCCAGTATAATACACAGAAGCTTCATGACCCTTATGCATGTGTGTGCAAGCACAGAACAGCGCTGCTGAGCATGCAATGCAGGCCTCTGACGAAGTTGAGTTGCCAGCAGCCGATCAGGCTGCAGCAGCACCCATTGAAGTCAGCACAGCCACAGAAGCTGCTGAAGCGAGTTGTCACAATCTTGAGAAGCCAAGACGTGCAAACACTGAACAAGGCAAGGCATGGCCCACATCAGGGGTGGCATCGGCCAAGTCCAGGGTCAAGGAAGGCACAGCCTCCCCCATGGTGCAGGTATTGCTGCTTGGATCTCAAGTCCTGCATACCTGCATGATGACAACCACATGCACAGCCTTGTCTACAGCTAGCTAGGATGCAGCCAATTACGCCGTTAAGATGCAAGCAGCAACATGTCGCGAAGACATAAGTCCTTTAGAGTATGCAGCAATGCAACTTGCACACCTGTTGTGTGCCACATCAGATTTGCATGTTGTAGGCAACCTGTTGATAAAGAAACATGTCCAGAGTTGTAGTACGAAGGCTCCATGCTGGTGTCAAGCATGAGAACAGCACCGGAGGTTGTGTTTTACCCTGCTGTATGTTGTGCAGGCTGCGCCCACACGCACTTCAGGTCAAGCAGCAACCTCGGGAGCTTGTGAGCTGCCTGCAGCTGCTGCTCAGGCCCAGCTGAGTGGAAAGCCTCAGCCAGCTGACACTTGTGATTTGGGCAAGTCAGATGCCAATGCCAGTGCAGCGCCTGCACAGATGACCGACAGACTCGTGCCTGTAGTGTCAGCAACTCAAGGCAAGAAGCTTGTCTGTCTGTCTATCTGTCTGTCTGCCTGCCTGCCTGCCAGCCTGCAATGTATGATCTGTCTGTGCTTGTACGAGCTCTTGTGTAATTGCCTATCTGTACTCATTTGTCTGCCAGTCTGTCTGCCTCAAGGTCTTTGCAGACTTATATCTGCCTTGTCATGCCCTTTGCACCTTTGCATGCCATTGAAGCACTACAACAACAAGAATCATGGCTGAAACATCACACTGCAGCTCAGTGCATGAACATGGTACGCAGCATTGGAGTACAACAAGCAAGGCAACCTCTAGCCAATCTGGCTGGTATGCATGGTGACATTATTGCAACACGTGTTTGCTGAGTTGCGGTGTACTTGTGCACACAGGGCATACAAGCCTCCATGGCAAGAGCACATTGCTCTTTGCTCAATCAGCCCAGAACCCGCCTTTGGCTCCAGAGGCTGGTCACAAGCGCAAGCAAGTGCCAGACCAGCAGCGTGCTGAGGCATCAGCTCATGATCCAGCTCAGCAGAAAGCTGAGCAGCCAGTCAGATTGCCAGCTCAGAAACCAGCTCTGGCTCACAAGCCAGCTCGATAGCCATCTGTCGCTGAAGAGCTGGTTCAGGAGAGAGGTCAGCAGAAAGCTGAACAGTTACCTCAAGGTCCAGTTCAGAGCCAAGCTGAGAAGCTGAGGGCAGCCAAGGACCTGACTCAGACGTTATCTCAACAGCCAGCTGGGCCTCCCACCACAGGCCACCAGCTCACCAAGAAGCTGGTCACACAGAAAGACCAGAAGTCAGCTCAGGAGCCTGCTTGGCAGCCTGCTGAGCAACAGGTGGAGAGGCCAGCTCAGGGGCCGGTTCAGAAGCCAGCTCAGAAGCCGGCACAGCCCCAGCCAGAGCATGAGATCTTTGACTGTCAGGGCCTCAGGCTGCTTCCCAAAGACACGCCACTCTGCTGTGAAGATGCAGTGCACAACCAGGCAGGACCTGAGCACATTGCTGCCCAGCTCAATGCCTACCTCAGGGTCGATGACCTTGGCTTGGGTGACGCAGCTGCCATCTTGGGCAAGATACCACCACCACCATATGATGCTGCTGCTGGGACTGCACAGAGAAATTCGCTTGCTGCAGAGTCTAGTGAGTTTGCATGCTTAATTATGAAGCTGTCTGTCATGGTTTGATCGTATGTCAAATACGCAGGCACCGATGAAGCAGGATTTGCACTGGGACCATGTGTTGCACATGCATGCTTAGCAGGCAGAGTCATCACCGACCACCTGTGTTTTGGTGTGTACATGCAAACACTTGCTATGTGAAGCATTTGTTGTGTCAATTGACATCAAATGAGGGCAGCCAAATTTGCTGGGAGGCATTGAGTCAGAGCTTGTGCTTGTTGCAGAGGCGTGGCTGGAAAGGTATGGCCGTTTTGATGTGCTTGTGCGTCAGCTGCTGTGGTGGAGGGCTTTCTGGGGACTTGGCCCAAAGGATGCTCACGAAGCTCTGACCATCCGCGACGAGTTTGTTCAAGTGTGCCTGATGGGAATGCAGCCTGCAGGCGCAGCAGGGACAGACAAAGCGACTGGTGTGCGTCATGCTGCCCAGGTCAGATGTCTACACTTGCTTTTTGCACGCTTTGGTGCTCACCTTGAAGTTGGTTCCCAGAGTCCATCCTGAGCTTAATCTACTCAACTACACTGGACATATGTACAAAGTGGTCTGTGAGGCAACGTATCTCTGCAGAACAGAAGAGCACTTGCTGCTGTCTGTGCTTGCAGGTATGCAAGGCATACCTGAGCATGCTTGGCAA
>JAABUS010008481.1_pt1 | contig 11276 bp, 6 predicted proteins | sample 5560161 | NCBI WGS metagenome assembly JAABUS01 (sample SAMN10711885, study PRJNA513376) | rock metagenome | isolation source: Antarctica rocks | place: Antarctica: Victoria Land, Trio Nunatak nord | collected 2016-01-04
CATGTCCATCCAGGTTGGGATCACATCGATCTCCCCTCGCCCTAGCGCCCCATCGAGATCGCCGTCGGACATCTCAACGATCTCCGGCGACCCGAGGCCCATGTGCGAGAGCGCCCCTGCGTACTCCCGCGTAAACCAAGGGATGCTCCAGCTCGCCGCCCGTAGCCCCGCCAAATCCTCCGGCTCCTCCAGACCCGAACCGTCGCGCACGATCCCAACGATCGGGTTGCGCTGGTGAGCGACCGCTGCAAACCGGACCGGCAGCCGCCCCCCAAGCTCAGTCTGGGCGGCAAGGAGATAGGCAACCGAGCTGAGCGCGAAGTCGGCATCCCCCGCGGCCACCGCCTTCGGTCTGGCGGTGAAGCCCTGCAGCGAATAGTCGGGGGCGCGAGCGCAGCCCACGAACTCCACCTGAAGGCCCTGCTCGGCGAACAGACCACCCTCCGCCGCCGCGAAAGCGGGTAGATGCATCCCACTGACGCAGGTCCTGCACCAGCCCATCAGACGTACACGATCCATACCGACCTCCTAGACGCTATTTGCCTGAAAAGGTGCCGCTCCTTGCATGACCCTCCCTAACGCGTGACGATCGTGAAGGAGACCGTCTTGGCCTTGGAGGTGTTCTTGGCGGCGTCGGTGGCGGTCAACTTCGCCTGATAGCGGCCCGGCTTGAGCGCCTTGCTTCCAATGCGCCCCGAGAAGGCGACGCGGTTGGCGCCCTGCCTGCTCGTGCGGGTCAGCGTTCCCTTCGCGATGATGCGCGTGCACTTCTTCGCCTTGCGCAGCTTACGCGTCGGGGCGACGCACCGCTTGGCCTTGTTGCGCCGGCCCGAGGCACGCTGGGCGATGGCGATCTTCACCGTCGCCGCCTCAGACAGCGTGTAGCGGAACGTCGTGCCCTTCTTCGCCTTCGCAGCGGTGCCAAAGATGGGCGTCGATCCGCGGCCCACGGCGAACGGGTTGTTGGTCAGTCCGTAACTCGACACGCCCGGAGCGGTCGTGTCGAATCCGGGTCCGGGTCCGGGTCCGGGTCCGGGTCCGGGTCCGGGTCCGGGTCCGGGTCCGGGTCCGGGATCCGGACACGCTCCTGGGCCATTGGAGAGGAAGAAGTACACCCTGCCCTGATCGGTATTGCCCCCGACATCCTGATACGGGGCCCCGGCGACGTAGTCGGGCTCGCAGTCTCCGTTGAGGTCACCGGGCGCCCGCGAGCTCCATCCGATGGCGCCATTGGGGTCTGCTGCCACGTCCGCGGCCGGCGTGTTAAACCGCTTGAGCTCTGCGCCGGTCCTACCGTCAAAGACGGAGAAGGAGGTGTTCCGGGTTGCCAGGTTGCTGACCAGCAGGTCGGGCTTGCCGTCCGCGTTGTAGTCGGTCTGGCTGTTAGCCCACCCGAACGCCCTCCGTTCGCCGAGGAGGGGATCCGTGAGCTCGTTGAGTACGACACCGGTGCCAGAGGCAAGCGTCGCCGCTCCGTTGAAGGTCCACCCCCGGCCCGCACCCGGTTGGCCACCGGGCCCGGGGGCCGCGAACGCACTGAAGTAGAGGTCCGTTGTCCCGTCGCCGTTCAGGTCTCCCGGCGCATTGCGGTCGGGGTCCTCTAGTCCGAAGAAGCCAGAATTAGGCTCGCCTGGCGGGTCGATCTTTGCGAGGACATTACCGGCGGTCGGACCGCCGCCGCTGAACAGGTACATACGCCCCACGAACGCCTTGCCCGAACCGGGTGGGCTCCAAGCGTAGGCCGAGACCGCCTGGTCGGGGAACCCGTCCTTGTTTATGTCGCCGGGGCTCTGGACCGTGCCGCCGAAGCTACATCTGCCCTGGGACGGGAAGGTGGTGGGCTTGGCGGGATCATAGAGTGTGGTGAGGCAGCCGCCCCTGTCCTCTGCGGGCAGGTTGAGGGTGCGGACGAGCGCCCCGTTGGCGCCGTTGAAGATGTAAGCCTCGCCCTCGTCCTTCCGGCAGCCTGCCGGAATCGGGGTCGCCGGCGTCGGTGTATTGCCGCAGCCTGCCGGAAAATCTTGGCCGTTGGCACCGACGAGCATGTCGGGCACCCCGTCCCCGGTGACATCCCCGGCCGTCCCGAGCCGCGCTGCGAACAGACCTTCGGCCTGGGGGGTTGGACTCTCGATCGAGCGGATCACGGCCCCGGTCTTTCCGTCGAGCACGTAGAGCCTGCCCTGGTTGACGTTTCCGCCGATGTCGCGATAGGGCTGGCCCGCGATGACGTCCTCGAGGCCGTCGCCGTTCACGTCACCCGCGGCCGAGACGTAAAAGCCGATGCCGTAGGTCGGGTCGGCCTGCGGCTCCGGGGTGACGTGCCACACCACCTGCTGGGTCGCACCATTGATCAGAGTTATCTCGCCTGAGTTGTTGTCCGCGGCCCCAATGGAGCCCGGGACTCCGCCTGAGACCAGGGCCGGGTTGATGTCCTGGCTGTAGCTGCCGATGAAGATGTCGGGAACCCCGTCGCCCGTGGAGTCCTTGGACGCAGTAAGGCGCGTGCCGAACTGAGCGTTGATCTTAGTCGTCGCGGGGTTCACCACCGTCGGAGTGTCGGTCGCCACCGTGCGGTAGGGCGTGGCCGACGTCGCGCCGAAGCTGCTGCTGACCCCGAACATCAACGATCCGCTGACCACCACCGCGAAGACAAAAACCTTGAGACTGCTGCCCATCATGCCAAGACGCGTCACGTACATGCCCTCCCTGGATCGACCCGAATCGGCAGGGTCTGACCTCCTGCCGGGCCGCGACTATACCCCTTGTCGACCTGAAAGCAAGCACGGCTTCAACCCGAAGTACTAGGTGTCAAATACACCCAGTACTAAGTGTTAAATACACCTAGTAGCTAGCGTCGTTTTCGTTGGACAAGGTAGTTTTTCCCGCACTGGCCGGCTATCGAGATGGTGCGGAAAGATCCGTTCCCCTACGGTGACTATCCGCTCATGTTGAGCTTGACTGGTGGGGGTATAGTGGGGAGGCCTAGTGCATCTGCGGTGGGCTCCCACAAGCAGAACTTCTATGGAGACATCTATGAGTTTACGTATTCGCCGGCTTTCCTGGGTGGCTGTTTTGTCCGCCCTGTGCGCTTGCACCGTCGGAGCGAGTCTCGCTTGGGCGTGTGCCCCTTCTAGCTGGGGATTCAGCGCGCCTGCCACGCCTGAGTCGACCCCGACGTCGGGTGGGGATGCTGGTGGCGGTGCGCCCGCCGCTGCGCCCGCCGCTGCGCCCGCAGCGGCGCCCGCCGCTGCGCCCGCCGCTGGCCTTGCACCCGCGCAGGCGACGCCGTCGCAGCCCGCGCAGAGCCAGCCGGCCAAGAGCCCCGCCAGCAGCCCCGCAAAGCAGCCGGCGCAGAGCCCGGCCAAGAGCCCCGCCAGCAGACCTGCAAAGCAGCCGGCGCAGAGCCCGGCCAACAGGCCGAGCCAGGCGTTCGTACCGCGCAGCGCGACGGGTGTCGCAGCGCCAAGCGTCGCCCAGAGCTCCGGCAGCGCACCTCAATCGGCCAGCTCAGGCCGTGCAGGCGCCGCTCGCTCCCACGCGGTCAAGAAGGGCAGGGAGGCGAGCACTCCATCCCGTTCGACGGCGACGGTGCAGGCCGCGACCGACGGCAGCGCATGGAGCGCAGCGGGGGGCAAGAGCCCATCGCTCATGCCGGCCGCGAGCGACCCGGCATCCCCGACCGCGAATGCCGGCGCCCAGCTCGGCTGGGGCGCGGCGTTGCTGGGACTTGGGTTGGTGGGGCTCTTCGGAGGCCTTGCCTTTGCCCAGACCCGCAGGCGTCGCTCTCTGGCTCGGAGGTAGGTCGCCAGCTCGAGAAGAGCAAGGCGGGGTCCCCTTAGGGGACACACAAGCGCAGGGCGCGGGTTTAGCCGCGCCCTGCGCTTCCGTTTGAGGCGTCAGCGGCACTCTGCGTAGCCGCAGCGCGTGCGGCCGCAAGAACGAAACGGGGGGGAATGCTGAAGCGGTTGCGATCCGGCCATGTACAGCGGATCATCGTGGGCGTCTCGCTTCTGGTGCTGGCTGCGGGGGCGGTGCTGATCTCGACCGCTTACGATGACCCTCCGAAGGCGAGCGTGCTCAGCGGCGACGCGCCGGTCAATGCCGGGGCGGGCAACCCCGCCGACATTAGGTCCAACAACTCGCCGACGCTCGTCCGCAACCCGGTGAGAGCCGCCAACGTGGTGGTCTCAAACCGCATCGACACGCCCCAGTTCGCGTGCGTCCTCAATGTGTCCTTCGACGGCGGTGCGAAATGGACGCAGACGCCGGTGCCGCTTCCCACGGGCGAGGAGCCCAAGTGCTTCGCGCCCGACGCCGCGTTCGCGTCGGACGGCAGGCTCTATCTGTCCTTTGTCACGCTGAAGGGGCGCGGGAATGTCCCGAACGCCGTGTGGACCGCCAGCTCCGCCGATGGGGGGCGCACCCTGTCAAAGCCCGTCAGGGCGGGCGGTGCGCTGAGGTTCCAGGTGCGGCTGGCGGTCGATCCGCTCGATTCCCGCCGCATCCACCTGACTTGGGTGAAGGCCGCCGCAGTCGGGTTCCTCAAGTTCACCCAGCCGGGTATGAACCCGATCCAGTCGGTCCGCTCAGACGATGGCGGCGCCACCTGGCAGAACCCCGTGCGCGTCAGCAGCCCTTCCCGCGCGCGCGTGATCGCCCCCGTCCCGGCGGTTGGCTCCAAGGGCGAGTTGTACGTCCTCTATCTCGACGTGGGAGAGGACCGGCTCGACTACGAGGGCGGCCATCTGGGAAAGGGCGGAGCGCCCTACCAGGGTCGCTTCGGACTCGTACTCGCCCGCTCCCTCGACGGAGGGCGGACCTGGGCGGACATCGTGGTCGACCGGGAAATCAAGCCGATCCATCGTTTCGTCGCGCTCTTCCCGCCCTATCCTGCGTTGGCGCTCGACCGCCGTAGCGGTCGCATCTACGCCGCCTTTCACGACGCCCGGCTCGGCGATCCCGACGTCTCTGTCTGGTCCCTGCCGGCCGGGGGCAGGAAGTGGGAGGGGCCCACACGCGTCAACGACACACCGAAGCGCGATGGCACCTGGCAATACCTGCCACAGCTCGCGGTCGCGCCCAATGGCCGCCTCGACGTCCTCTACTACGACCGGCGCTCCGACAGACAGAACATCTTCAACCAAGTGTCGTTTCAGTCCTCGTCCGACCACGCCAACAGCTTCGTTCCCTCCGTCCGCCTGTCAAGCCGGCCCTTTGACTCGAGGATCGGGTTCGGCGGCAAGAACGGCCTGCCTGACCTCGGCAGCCGGCTCGCCCTGCTCTCTGACAAACACCGCACACTCGCCGTCTGGACCGACACCCGCGCCGGGACCCCGGCATCCAACAAGCAGGATCTCTCCCGCGCCGTCGTGGCCTTCTCTGACCCTGCGCGGCTCTCCAAGCCGGTGAAGTACGGCCTTCGCTACGGCGGAGTTGCGCTCGCGCTCTTGGGGCTCTGCCTCGTCGGCTCGGCATTCGTCGTTCGGCGAGGATGAGACTTCATACCGTCCCGCTTCGAGCCCCGCTGAAAGCCCGGCTAGCATCGTCACCGGGCGCCTCCGCACACTTCGGAGCAGCGTGAAGCCATGGCAAGCAATTCGAGCAAGCGAGACAGAAAAGGGCGGCGAGGCTCGCTCGGCTTGTGGTGCGCGATCGCGATCGTCGTCCTGTTCGCCGCGTACCTCGGGCTGCTCGAGGCATCCCGCCCACATGTGTCCGGCGACAAGCTTCGCTATGACCAGCTGATCCAGCTGGCCGACTCGGGTGACCTGAAGAACGCCCGGGTTCGCTTCGAGGACGCATACGTCGTGGGCAAGTACAGGCGAAGGGATGGCTCCCTGGGCAGCTACAGCGCTCCCTACCCGAAGGGCGCCCTGGTCGAGAGGGACCTCACCGAACGCCTGATCCGCGACCGCATCCCCACCACCATCGATCAGCAGTTCGCAAAGAGCCTGATCGCGCCCGTGAGCTTACTGTTACCCGCCCTGATCCTGGTGGTCGTGTTCGTCTACGTGATCGTGGGGTTCCGTAGCGGGTCCGGCCTGTTTGCGACTCGCAGCGGCGCTCGCCGAATCCAGGGGGAGGAGGGCGGCGCGACCTTCGCAGACGTAGCCGGGCAGGACCAGGCGATCGCCGAGCTACGCGACGTCACGGAGTTCCTGTCAGCGCCCGAGCGGTTCCGCGAGCTCGGTGCCCGCCACCCGAAGGGCGTTCTCCTGTACGGTCCGCCGGGCTGTGGCAAGACGCTCCTCGCGCGCGCTTTGGCCGGGGAGACGGGTGCCTCCTTCTATTACATCTCGGGCTCGGATTTCGTAGAGATGTACACGGGCGTCGGCGCGGCGCGGGTTCGTGACCTGTTCCGCGAAGCACGCGAGAACGTGCCCGCGATCGTCTTCATCGACGAGCTCGACTCGGTCGGCCGCCACCGGACGGGCGGGGGCGCACAGGCGGAGACGGGAGGAGGCGAGGAGCAGGAGCAGGCGCTCAACCAGATCCTCACCGAGATGGACGGTTTCTCGGTGACCGACGAGGTCATCCTCATCGGTGCGACCAACCGGCCCGACGTGCTCGACCCCGCACTGCTGCGACCAGGCAGGTTCGACCGCACGGTTGGCCTCGAGCGACCGACCGAGGAGGGGCGCTTCGCCATCCTCTCCCTGCACGCCCGGCACACACGGCTTGGTCCCGAGGTCGACCTGCGCGACATCGCCAACCGCGCCATCGGCCTGACGGGGGCGGACCTCGCGAACGTGGTCAACGAGGCGGCGCTCCTCGCCGGGCGCGCTCACAGCTCGACGATCTCCAGCGCCGAGCTCGAGCAGGGCCTGCAGAGGATCCTCGAGGCGCCCGAACGACAGCGGCGTCTCTCGATGCGCGACCGCAGCGTCGGGCGACGCGCGACCGGCGTCGAAGCGCGCGTGACCTTCGCCGACTTAGCCGGCGTCGATGACGCCATCGAGGAGCTCAGCGACATCAGGAACTACCTGGCGCTGCCGGAGCGCTTTCAGAAGCTGGGCGCTCACGCCCCGCGAGGCATCCTCCTCGCGGGCCCACCCGGGTGCGGGAAGACCCTGCTGGCCCGGGCAGTCGCCGGCGAGGCAAACGCGGCTTTCTTCCAGACGGCCGCCACCGAGTTCGTCGAGGATCTGCAGGGTCGCGGCGCCGCGCGCGTCCGGAACCTGTTCGCCGAGGCCAAGAGCGCCGCGCCCGCGATCCTGTTCATCGACGAGATCGACGCGGTGGGCACCCGCCGTGGAACGACTGCCGACGCGACCGAGAGCGAACACACGCTCAACCAGATTCTGGTCGAGCTTGACGGCTTCGAGCAGGGCTCGGGAATGATCGTGATGGCGGCGACCAACCGACCCGACATCCTCGACCCCGCCCTCATGCGGGCGGGGCGGTTCGATCGCCAGGTGACGGTCGACCTGCCCGACCGCGTCGGCAGGCGCGCCATCCTCGAGATCCACTCCAAGGCCACGCCACTCGCCGCGGACGTGGACCTCGACGCGGTCGCGGTGGCCACCGCGGGCTTTTCCGGCGCCGATCTGGCCACGGTCATGAATGAGGCCGGACTGCTTGCCGCTCGGAGAGACCTCCACGAGCTGACCTCCGAGACCATCGACGCCGCGGTCACAAGATCTGTGCTCGGCATCTCGTCGCGGAGGCACATCATGTCCGACGAGGAACGCAGGATGACGGCCTACCACGAGGCTGGACATGCTCTCGTCGGACGGACGCTGCCCGGCGTGACCGTGCCGCACAAGCTCAGCATCATTCCGCACGCCCAGGCGCTGGGCTTCGTCTGGCAGACCGACGAGGCCGAGCGTTCGATCCACTCCCGGTCGATGCTGCTCAATCAGATGGCCATGGGGCTCGCGGGCAAGGCTGCCGAGGAATTGGTGTTCGGGGAGGCGGGCTCTGGCGCCGGGCCCGACCTGCGGCAGGTCAACTCCGTCGCACGCAGGATGGTCTGCGAGCTTGGGATGAGCGAAGCGCTCGGAGGGATGAGCTTCAGCAGCGACAGCGAAGCCGAGCCGGGCGAGGGCCTGTCCCTACGGTATTCACAGAAGGAGGCGCAGATGGTCGGGGAGGAGGTGCGCCGGCTCGTAGACGAAGCAAACAAGCGCGCCCTGGAAGTCCTGCGCAACTCGCGCGCGACCCTCGATCGTCTCGCCGAGCTTCTCTTGGAGCGCGAAACGCTCTCCGGACAAGACCTGGAGAAGCTCCTGGGCGACTCGCTCGTCCACCCGCTCTAGCGCACCGCGTGCTCAGCGCTACCGGGCGCGGCGGCGCCGGAGCGCGACCACGAAAAGTGCCATCGCCACAAACAGCAGTCCGACCGATGCGAGGCCGAGGGCGCCCAGCGCAGAGCCGTCCGAGGGGCCCACTTCCGGCGCTCGGGACGCCGGGCCCGCTGCCAGAAAGCTGCGCTTGTCCAGAGCGCCCGAGCCCTTGACCGAGACCCAACCGTCGTAAGCGGACGGCCGGTAGGCAAAGGCGCCCTGGGAGAAGGCAAGCGGGATGGCGGGGACATCGCGGGCGAGCTGGCGCAGCTCCGCCGCGACAGCTCGCAGCCGGGCGCGCCGGTCTGATGTCCGGGCGACCCGCTCGGCGAGGCGGTCGAACGCGAGGCTTCGATATCCGGTCTGATTGAGGCGTGCGCCGGCGGCGAAGGAGCTTCTGAGATAGTCGGGGTCGTAGGAGGCGAGCGGCGAGATGCCGGTGACCGCGGCCTGGAAGGTCGGGCGGGACCCGTCACTGCCAAGTGCTCGATCGAACGCCCGCCTGCGAACCTCGGTCAGCATCGCCTTGGCGCCTGCCCTGCGGAGGGCGACCACGACCTGTCGGCCGACGTCGAGCCGCACAGGGTCATCATCAGGCGCCAGCACCTCGATCGGGGGGCTGCCGAGCCGCGTCATCTCCCGTGCGGAGGCCGGTGCGTCCACGGGCGGAAGCGCTGAGTCGGGAGCCCAGGCGGAGTCCGGGTGCAGGAAGCCCTCGCTCGCGGGCAGGAGTCCCACCGCGCCGGCAATCCGGCCGGTATCGAGCGCCTGAGCCACCGCCCGCCGGGCCACAGCGCGGTCGAACGGCGCCTCTCGAAGGTTGAGCGCCAGGGCCGTTCCGGTGTAGTTGACACCCGGCCGAACCTGGAGCCGCGAGCCGTTCTCGAGCCGATCGCCCGTGGCCACGGGAAGGCCCGTCGGAACCACGTCCACCCTGCCCCGCTCGAGTGCATCGAGGGTGCGCCGCCCCCCGCGCATGAAGTCGACCCGGATCCGATCGACTCGCGGCCTCCCACGGAAATACGCAGGGTTGGCCGCAAACCTGTAGCCCTTACCGGGGAGATAGGAGGTCATGCGATAGGGACCGCTCCCGATCGGCAGGCCGGGCGGAATCAGGCGGTCTGCCGAGCGGTTTGCCCAGAGGTGTCGCGGGAGGATCGGAAGGTCGGCCAAAGGCTGGTCGAGGAAGCCGGGCGCCGGTTGGCGAAGGTCGATAGTGACGGTGTACCGATTCACGGCCCTTACCCCAAGGACTTCGCGCAGCTCGGGCGTGAAGCGCAGATGAAGGTGCCTTTTGACGAAGCCGAACGTGAAGGCCACATCCGCGGCTGTGAGCGGCCGGCCGTCCTGCCAGCGCACACCTCTTCGCAGCGAAAGGACCAGGTGCCGCCCGCCAGCACTGCGCTGTACGGAACGTGCCAGCCACGGCTTAGGCTGGCCGTCCCGATCCCGCGAGAGCAGGGTGTCATACATCAGCGTGACCAAGGGGTAGCCGAGCTCGAAGCTGTAAGGGGTGAGGATGCCCTCGTCCTGCGGGAACGGGACGCGGACCAGGGGCGACGGGCCCCTCGCGCTCACGGGCACCGGCGAATGCACGGTCGCCACCGCGCAGATCAGGAAGGAGGAAATGAGCGCCATGCGCCGGGCAATGCGAGCCTGAGGGCGGCTGGGAAAACTAGGTAGCGGCTTGGAAAGGTACGTCCCACTACGAGTTGCCGAACCGCTCATCTTCTTTAGCTGACTGTAGTAGGGAGGCCCAGTGCGTCTGCGGTGGGCTTTCGTAAGTGGCTGTTTCGTCCGCCCTGTGCGCTTGTATCGTTCGTCGGCGCGAGTGTCTCTTGGGCATGTGCCCCTTTTGGCTGGGGATTCAGCGCGCCTGCCACGCCTGAGTCGACCCCGACGTCGGGTGGGGATGCTGGTGGCGGTGCGCCCGCCGCCACGCCCGCCGCTAGCCTTGCACCCGCGCAGGCGACGCCGTCGCAGCCCGCGCAGAGCCCGCCAGCCAAGAGCCCCGCCAGCAGACCTGCAAAGCAGCCGGCGCAGAGCCCGGCCAACAGGCCGAGCCAGGCGTTCGTACCGCGCAGCGCGACGGGTGTCGCAGCGCCAAGCGTCGCCCAGAGCTCCGGCAGCGCACCTCAATCGGCCAGCTCAGGCCGTGCAGGCGCCGCTCGCTCCCACGCGGTCAAGAAGGGCAGGGAGGCGAGCACTCCATCCCGTTCGACGGCGACGGTGCAGGCCGCGACCGACGGCAGCGCATGGAGCGCAGCGGGGGGCAAGAGCCCATCGCTCATGCCGGCCGCGAGCGACCCGGCATCCCCGACCGCGAATGCCGGCGCCCAGCTCGGCTGGGGCGCGGCGTTGCTGGGACTTGGGTTGGTGGGGCTCTTCGGAGGCCTTGCCTTTGCCCAGACCCGCAGGCGTCGCTCTCTGGCTCGGAGGTAGATCGCCAGCTCGAGAACCGGAATCTACTGCCGGTTTCGTGGGTTTTTTCACCGTCCCGGTAGGGGTGGGCAGAGGTCGCCGAGGCTGAGCATGGCGAGCGCGATGACGGCCCATGGTGAGTAGTAGCCGAAGCAGGAGTATGCGCGGGGGTGAGGGTGCCCGCAAGGGCGGGTGCCGGTGCGCTGGATGATCACACGCTGCTGATCAGCTGATCCTGATACGCTGGATCAGCGAGTCCTGATATGCTCCCAGCCGCCACCTCCATAGCTCCGTTCGTGCTGCCTGAGTCTCCGGTCGAGTCCGACCTGCTGGCCAAGTACTTCCGCGGCCTGGGAGACCCAACACGGGTGCGCATCCTGGCGCTATTGACCGAGCATGGCGAACTCCCCGTGGGTGAGCTGGTGGCGCGCCTGGGTCAGTCGCAGCCGAAGGTCTCAAATCACCTCGCGTGTCTGCGGTGGTGTGGGTTCGTCGCCACGCGCCGTGAGCACCCCAGCGTCTTCTACCGCGTCGCGGACGGGCGCGTCGAGCAGCTGCTCGGGCTGGCTC
>JAABUS010008482.1_pt1 | contig 11275 bp, 8 predicted proteins | sample 5560161 | NCBI WGS metagenome assembly JAABUS01 (sample SAMN10711885, study PRJNA513376) | rock metagenome | isolation source: Antarctica rocks | place: Antarctica: Victoria Land, Trio Nunatak nord | collected 2016-01-04
GTATCGCGGAGAAGCCGAGTCGGGACGACGACCCCCTCCGCCTGGTTCGCGGGAGGGCATCGAGCCGCCTTCGGTGGTCTCCCCTCTCCCTCGCAAGGGAGAGGGGTTGGGGGTGAGGGCTTGATACCGGCCGCCGTCGCTTCACCGCGCGCGTAGCACTCACCCATCCCCGTCGCCGCCGGAGAGGGCCAGGGCGTAGTAGCGCGCCGCCGGGTGGGTGACGACGAGCGCCGCCGTCGTCTGCTCGGGCTCGAACTGGAACCCCTCGGTGATCCGGACGCCGATCGAACCCACGTCCAGCAGCGCATCGACCAGCAGGTGCTGCGACAGGTCGGGGCAGCTCGCGTAGCCCCAGGAGTAGCGCTTGCCCTGCTCGGCCGCCAGCCCGAGCTCCTGCCTGATTCGCGTCTGGGCGTACTCGGCCAGTCCCTCGGCGGTCTGGACGCTCAACCCGTGGGAGTAGAAGCTCTCGGCATATTCTCCCGCCGCCTGCAACCGCTCCGTCCGCTTGGTCGCCTCGGCGCCGGCGGTCACGATCTGGAAGACGGCCACGTCGCGCCGACCGCTCTCCAGCGGCAGGTAGTAATCGGCCAGGCAGAGCCGCTCCCGCCGCGGCTGGCGGGGGAAGGTGAAACGGGCGATCTCCCGCTCCGCCTCGTCCGGGCTGAAGACGACCAGGTCGTTGCCGTCGCCGTTGGCCGGGAAGTAGCCGTAGCGGACCCGCGGCCGGAGCCAGCCCTCCCGCTCGGCCTCCGCCTGCATCCTGGCCAGCCGCGGCAGGAACTCCTCCGCCTGGAGCTTCTCCCACGCCTCGTCCTTGACCCCCTTGCCGCCCCAGTGGAGGCGGAACAACGTCTTCAGGTCGAGGCCGGGCCAGACCTCGGCGAGGCGGATGTCGGGCATCTCGCGGACGCCCCAGAAGGGGGGCGTCGGCGGCTCGACGGACGGGGTGGCCGAACGCTGCTCGGCCGAGGCTTCGTCGGGCACGGAGAAGGCGGCCTTCGACGGCCGGCTGAGGGACCGGCGGGCGGTCGCGATCGTCGTCTCGACCAGGTCGGGGCGGATGGTGGGGTCGACCAGGCGGTCCATCAGCGACAGCCCTTCGAAGGCGTCCTTGGCGTAGAAGACGCCCGGCTCGTAGGGCGTCTGCTCGTCGACGAAGAGGGTCCGCTCGGCGTAGGCCCGGTTGATCGCGGCGCCGCCGATGATGACCGGGAAGCGGTGGCCGGCCCGGTGCAGCTCCTTGACGCAGAGCGGCATCTGCTTCGAGGTGGAGACCAGCAGCGCCGAGAGACCGATCGCGGTCGCGTTGGTCTCGATCGCCTTGTCGATGATCCGCGTCACCGGCACCTGCTTGCCGAGGTCGTGGACGGTGTAGCCGTTGTTGGTCAGGATCGTGTTGACGAGGTTCTTGCCGATGTCGTGGACGTCGCCGAAGACGGTCGCCAGCACGACCGTCCCCTTCGTCATCCCCTCCTGCCGCTCCAGGTAGGTCTCCAGCCGGGCCACCGCCTTCTTCATCGCCTCGGCCGACTGGAGCACGAACGGGAGGATCAGCTCGCCGGCGCCGAACTTGTCGCCGACCTCCTTCATCGCCGGCAGCAGCACGCCGTTCAGCACCGCGACCGGGTCGCGGCCGGCGACCGCCTCGTCGATGTCCGCCTCGATCCCGTCCTTCTTCCGATGGACGATCCGGTAGTGGAGCCGCTCGGCGACCGCCATCTCGGCCATCGGGTCCGGTCCGCCCTCCTCGTCGGTATCGACCCGCCCCTCGAAGAAGTCGATCAGCCGGGGCAGCGCGTCGGGCCGCCGGGCCAGCACCAGATCCTCGGCCAGGAGCCGCTCCTCGGCCGGGATCTCGGCGAACGGCACGACGTGGGAGGGGTGGACGATGGCGAGGTCCAGCCCGGCCTTGACCGCGTGGTAGAGGAAGACCGCGTTGACGATCTTGCGGGCGACCGGGTTCAGCCCGAACGAGACGTTGGAGATGCCGAGGATGGTCAACACCCCCGGCAGCGCCTCCTCGATCGCCCGGATCCCCTCGATCGTCTCGACCGCCGAGCGGAAGAACTCCTCCTCGCCGGTCGAGAGGGGAAACGTCAGCGCGTCGAAGATCAGCGCCTCCGGCGCCAGCCCGTACTCGCCGACGACGATCTCGTGGATCGCCTGGGCGACGGCCAGCTTGCGCTCGGCCGTCTTCGCCATCCCCTCCTCGTCGATCGTCATCGCCACCACGGCGGCGCCGTGGGCGAGGACGTGGGGGAGGACCGCCTCGATCCGGGCCCGGCCGTTCTCCATGTTAACCGAGTTGACGATCGCCCGGCCGGGGTACTGCTCAAGCGCCAGCTTCAGCACATCTGGCTCGGTCGAGTCGAGCACCAGCGGCGCCTCGACGTTGAGCGCCAGCTTCTTGACGAGCCGGCGCAGCATCTCCGCCTCGTCGGTCCGCTCGGTCATCGCCACGCAGACATCGAGCGAGTGGGCGCCCTCCTCGACCTGGCCGCGCGCCACCTCGACCATGCCGTCGTAGTCGTCGGCCAGGGCGAACCGCTTGACCTTGCGCGAGCCGAGGGTGTTGACCCGCTCGCCGACGATGTGCGGCGCCGGGTCCTGGTGGAGGTCGACCGCGCGGACCATGCTCGCCACCAGCGGCAGGGGCCTGGTCGGCCTGGCGGGCGCCGGCCGGATGCCGACGGCCTCGACCAGCGCCTGCAGGTGGACCGGCGTCGTGCCGCAGCAGCCGCCGACGAGGCCGACCCCGAACTCCTCGACCATTCCCTTGAGCTGGAAGGCCATCTCGTCGGGCTGGAGCGGGAAGACCGCGCGGCCGTTGACGTTCAGGGGGATGCCGGCGTTGGGGATGATCGAGACCGGGTGGGTCGAGAACTCGCCGAGGTAGCGGGCCGGCTCCCGCATGTGCTCCGGCCCGGTCGAGCAGTTGAGGCCGACGATCTCGACCGGCAGCGATTCGAGGATCGCCAGGACGGCGGCGATGTCGGTGCCGAGCAGCATCCGGCCGCCGGTGTCGAGCGTGACCTGGGCCTGGATCGGGATCTTGAGCCCGCTCTCTTCGCGCACCCGGAGGATCGCGTGGACCGCCGCCTTCAGCTCGAGGATGTCCTGCGTCGTCTCGATGATGAAGACGTCGACCCCGCCGTCCGCCAGCCCCCGCACCTGATCCACGAACAGCTCGACCACCTCGCCGAAGCGGGCGTTGCCCAGCATCGGGTCTTCCGAGGCGGGCAGGAGCCCGGTCGGCCCGATCGAGCCGGCGACGAAGCGGGGGTGCGCCGGCGTCGCGTAGCGGTCGGCGACCCGGCGGGCGAGCTCGGCGGCGGTCCGGTTCTGCTCGTAGGTCCGCTCGCCGAGGCCGTACTCCTCCAGCTTGAGCTTGCTGCCGCCGAAGGTGTCCGTCTCGAGGACATCCACGCCGACCTCGAGGAACGACGCATGGATCTCCTCGACGATCGAGGGATTGTGGAAGACGAGGTACTCGTTGCACCCCTCGATCCCGCCGTAGCCGGCGGCGTCCAGCTCGAGGTCGAGGATCGAGGCGCCCATCGCCCCGTCATAGACGACGACGCGCTCGCGGACGAGGTCGAGGAACTGGCTGCCGTTGTGGCGGCGGTTGTGCTGAGCACTCATAACGGACTCCCTCGGGAGCCCCCGGCGGCGGGCGGACCGAGGGGGCAGGAACAGCAGGTCTGCACGGAGGATACGACGCCGTGAGCGGATGGTGCCGGCCGCGACGCGGCGGTTGGGCCGGCGGTCCTGTTTCGCCGCGTTCCGGGTGGAGGAGGCGTCGGCGCCGCGCTATAGTGGACTGGACGACCTGCCCGAGGTCACAAATCGCTCATGCCGTCCGTCGCAACCACGGAGATTCGCATGCTTCGCCGTCTGCTCGCGCCCTTCCTCGTCGCCGCGGCGCTCGTCCTTCCGCTCGCCGCCCCCGCCGCCGCCCAGTCGGCGCCGGAAGCGGTCGGTTCCGACGTCAACGCCTTCTGGGCCGCCCAGTTCGCGGATGCCGGCCTCGGCTACTCGTCCCCCGGCTTCGTCTCCGTCACCGGCGAATCGACGACCGGCTGCGGTCCCGTCTCGCCGGACGTCATCGGCCCGGCGGCGTACTGCCTGGTCGACTCGACGATCTACTACTCGCCGGCCTACCTCGACCTCTACGCCTCCGAGGCCGACCCGACCGCCTACTACGTGATCATCGCCCACGAGTGGGGCCACCACATCCAGCTCCTGCTCGGCTCCGACGCCACGGTCTCGGCCGAGACCGAGCAGCAGGCCGACTGCGCCTCCGGCGTCTACCTCGCCGACGCGGTCGCCCGCGGCTTCGCGCCGGCCGGCTCGCTGAATCGGGGCTTCGGGCTCTCGATCCGCGCCGGCGACCCGACCTTCCTGCCGGACGGGTTCCAGACCCACGGCAACGGCGCCTACCGCGGCATCGCCTTCATGCAGGGCTACATGAACGGGTTCGAGGCCTGCGGCCTGCCGTTCTAGAGGGCTCTGGCCGCGGGGGTCAACCTACTGCCGGAGGAGCCGCAGGATCAGGAGCAGGACGAGGGCGCCGACAACGGCGACGGCGAAGCTGCCGAGGTCGAACCCGATCAGCACCTCCCGTCCCGTCAGCTGCGAGAAGATGAAGCCGCCGACAAAGGCGCCGACGATGCCGACCAGGATGTTGGTCAGGCACCCTTCCTGTCCGCCGTCGCCGGCCAGGGTGTTGGCCACCCAGCCGGCGATCGCCCCGAAGATGATCCACGACAAGATGCCGAGGCTGCTCTCGATCCCCAATGCCGCTCCTCCTGCCGCCGCGAACCGGACGGCGGCCAGTCTAGCAGGGGGTCGACGTCCCTCTCGGCGAGCGGGACCCGACGCGAGGCTCGCTTGGAAGCGGACCCCGACTGGGCGGTCTGCCCCTCCCGCAGCCACGTTTCGGCCCACGCCGAGATGGCGTTCACCACATCCGTCAAGGCTCGCCCCTTTTCGGTCACTGGTACTCGACCCGGACGGGCGTTTCCGGATAGACGCTGCGGGTCACAATCCCCTCGCTTTCGAGCTGCTTCAGCCGCCGATTCGATCGTTCACCAAGGAGCGCGCCGATGAGCGACTTCGTGACCGAGGGGTTCCACCACCTGACGCTGGTGGCGGGCGACGCCCGCCGCACCCTCGCCTTTTACCGCGACGTGCTCGGCTTGCCGCTGGTGAAGCGGACGGTCAACTTCGACCTGCCGGACACCTACCACCTCTACTTCGGCCTCGACGGCGGCGAACCGGGCACGATCGTGACCGTCTTCGAGTGGCCCGAGGCCGGACGCGGCGCGGCCGGCGTCGGCGGCGTCCACCACCACGCCTTCGCGGTCTCCGACCAGGCCCAGCAATTGAAGTGGAAGCGGTGGCTACAGGGCAATCGCGTGCCCGTCTCGGGTCCCTACGACCGCGGCTGGTTCACCAGCATCTACTTCACCGACCCCGACGGGCAGGTGCTGGAGATCGCGACGGTCGGCCCCGGCTTCGACCTCGACGAGCCGATCGAGGCGCTCGGCCGCGAGCTGATCCGGCCGAACCCGGGCCGCCTCGTCGGCGGCCGCGACGAGGCGGCGATCCGGGCGATGAATCACCCAGAACCGGTGCCGGCCATCGACGACGCGATGCGCCTCCACGGGATCCACCACGTGACCGGCTTCACCGACGACCTCGTCGCGGCCAACGAATTCTACGAAACGGCGCTCGGGATGCGCCTGGTCAAGAAGAGCGTCAACCAGGACGACCCCGACACCCTCCACTTCTTCTGGGCCAACTACGACGGCGCCCGCGTCCTGCCGGCGAGCGACCTGACCCTCTTCGGCTGGCCGAAGGGGGCGCACCCGGCGCGGGACGGCACCGGCCAGACCCACCACATCGCCTTCCGCGCCCGCGACGAGGAGCAGCTCGGCGGCTGGCGGGAGCACCTGCTGGACGAGGGCATCGGCGTCACCGACATCCGCGACCGCGCCTACTTCAAGAGCATCTACTTCCGCTCGCCGGACGGGCTGCTCCACGAGATCGCGACGGACCCGCCCGGCTTCGCGATCGACGAGGAGCCGGCCCACCTGGGCGAGGAGCTGCGCCTGCCGCCCTGGCTCCAGGCGGACCGAGCCGAGATCGCGGCCAGCCTCCGGCCGCTCGAAACGGCTCCCGCGGGACGGGCCAGGTAGCCCGTGGCCGCGGTCAGACGCGGGGAATGACCGGCCGCTCATGGCCATCCGGTTCGGACGGAATCCGTCTGAACGGCGCATCCAGAGGACGTGCCCGCACCGGCTCGGAACGACGAAGCAGCCCGGTGCGGGCTCGGGCGGCTTCAGGCGGTGGGCGCCAGCGGCGGCGGCAGCGGAGCGTCCATCGGCGGCGAATCCACCGCCCCGGCCAGCTCTCGCCGGATCCGATCCAGATCGGCCAGCACCGACCCGAGCCTGACCCACTCGTCGGGCTCCCGGCAGACCTCGGCCGCCTCGCGCGAGGCGGCCACCGCCGATCGCGTTCGGGCGGCCTCGTCGGCCCGGAGCGCAAACGAAGCGTCGCGGTCGCCGTCGCCGACCCCAACCGCGGCCGGGAACAGGCGGACCAACCCGGCGACCTCGGCGATCGCCGCCCCGAGCCCGCCGCCAGGCGCCCGCGGCGCCAGCCAGGACGGGGTTCCCGGCGCGTCCTGGGCGACGGCATCGTCGATCGTGCGGACGATGCCGCGGGCCTGCATCGCCACCCGCTCCAGCGTCCGCAGCGCCAGCGCCAGGCGCTCCGTTTCTGGACGCTCTCGGCGGCGCCAGACGTTGAAGCGGAGAGCGGCCTCCGTCCGCCCCACCGCCGCCTCCGCCGCCCGGAGCAGGCCGTCGGTCGCGCGCGCCTCGGCGAGGACCGCGTCCGCCTCGTCGTCGGTGATGCCCGCCCCGATCGCCGCCGCGAGCCGATCCAGCACGTCGGCAAGGGCGTCGGCATGGAGGGTCACGGCCGCTCGCGCCTCGGGCAAGTGCGAGGGAGGCGCGAGCAGCGCGTTGACGGCGATGCCGATCGCGGCGCCGACGACGGTCTCGACGATCCGGGCGTAGGCGAGCTCGAGCGTCGGGGCGCTGCCGACCGCCACGATCAAGAGGGCGCTGATGGCCACCTGGGGGATGCCCTGGGGACCGAGATGGACCGCCGAGCCGAGCATCAGCGCCAGCAGCACCAACAGCGCGATGCTCGGCCCGTTGACGCCGATGATGCCGCCGACGGCGAGGGCCAGGGCGACGCCGAGGACGATCCCGAAGATGCGCTGCGTGGCGGTGCCGATCGAGTCGGCGATCGTGATCTGCATCACCAGCAGCGCCGTTAGCGGGGCCAGGTAGGGCGTCGGCACGCCCGGCACCCTGCTGCCGACTTCCCAGACGAGGCCGGCGGCGAGCGCCGTCTTCAGGGCGCGGCCGCCGGCCCCGATCCTGCCCAGCCAGGGGAACACCGGAACGAGTCGGCGCGCGACCGGGGCCACGCCGCTAGAGCGCCCCGAGCCAACCGAGGCGGGTGTCGCTGACGAACCCGTAGTTGTAGAACGAGAACTTGGTCGTCCCGAGCGCGCGGGCGGCCTCGACCTTGGCGACGAGGTTGGCCCCGCTCGACGTCGCCGGCGCGAGCAGGCTGAGACCGAGGACGAGCCGCTGGGGATCGCCGACCAGCTCCAGGCCGGTCCGGACGTCGGCGGCCACCTTTGCCGGGTCGTGGAAATAGCCGAGCAGGACGATCTCGTCGGCGGCCCGGCCCAGGGCGTGAAGATCCATGCCTTCGAGCCAGGCGTTGTCGACGCCGCGCTGGAACGTCGACGCCGTCAGCGCCAGCGTCGTGCCGCCCCCCGCCAGTGCCTCCGATGCGATCTCCTCGACCAGGGCGGTGACGGTGTCGAGCCGCATCCGGACGAACCCCGCCAGCTCGGGCCAGGTCGCGAGGAGGGAGGCGATTCCGCTCGCGTCCGTCGGCTCCGGCGGGGGCATCATGGCTTCGTCCCGGAACCGCCCTTCGAGCAGGGCGCGCACCCGTGACCGCAGCGCTTCGCCGGCCATGCCCGCGTCGCCCGCCCGAGCGAGGCAGGCCGGGCAGAAGCAGAGCCCCATCAGGAACTCCTCGACCGGGCCGAAGGTGATCCCGATCAGCTCGTGGTGGTGGCCGTGCGAGAGCCCGTGGTAGCCAACCGATTCGAGGTCGATCGCGTCGAGGTCGTGGTTGGTGGCGAGGTCGCGGACGAGGCCGACGAGGTAGCGGCGGACGTCGCGGTTCGCCGGGCAGAGCGCCCAGGGGTAGCGGTCGCCGAAGACGTTCTCCTCCGCCGCCTCCGGGTGCGCCTCGCCGAGCCGGGAGTTGTGGAGGCCGACGGTCCAGGCGCGCAGCGCGATGCCGCGCTTGCGGCACGCCTCGGCGGTGCGGTCGAGGACATCGAGCAGGTCGGTGCGAGGGGTGACGACGGGCCGCAAGGTCGTATCGGTGTAGGCCGCATCGTCCGGCCGGAAGTAGACGGCCGAGCCGCCGCTGAGGAAGACCTTTTCGGTGCGCCGCTTCGGCAGCAGGAACTTGGCGCTGTGGTAGGAGGCGGCGAGGCAGAACGCCGTCAGGCCCCACTCGTCGGCGGCGCGGGCGACGATGTCGTCGATGCCGCCGTCGAGGATGTCCCACGGGTAGATCCAGAGCGCCCGCCGCTCCCCCGACCGGGTCATAGCTTTCCCTTCCTTTGAGCAGCTAATCAGCAAATGTTACTTGCAGAGGGGAGGAATCTGCTCGTCGTACCCAAAATTACCCTAACGAGTCTCTGAGATGCGGCGACGGTCGGATTCCTTCCTCCGGGCGTCGCTCGGCTCGGGGATCGCGCTCGCCATCACGGCAGCGACTCGCAGGCGACGCCGTTCCGGTCAGCGTCGAGCCGATGCGGGTCTGAGCCCGGACCGCCAGCATCGAGGTAGAAGGCTTGCGCCTCGGCTTGCGTGGCGAAGTCGGAACAGTCGCGGTCCCGGCCTGTGACGTCACCGCTTCGTGGCGTCAGGTTGGCCGTGCTGCCGCTCGCGGCAGTCGGCAAAGGCTGTTCAGCCGGCGTGTCGGCGCCGCCGCAGTCTCGCCACAAGCCCGCCTGCTCTCCCCGCGCTGCCTGCTCTGCCGCACGGATGCGCTCGACGTACTGAACATCGGGCGGGTAGGTATACAGGACAGCGTAGCCTTCCCGAACCAGCCACTCGTTGAGCAGGAAGCCTTCGTTGTCGTTCTTGCCGCTCGGAACCCACACGTACCGGAGCAGCCGACCGTAGCGGTCGCGGTCGGACACGTCCCGCTCTAGGTAGACGGTTTGCCCCTGGGGCAGCAGCACCTTCGTGCGGTCGCTCGCTTCCCGACCGAAACACTCCACCGGCCGGCGCGGGTCACGGGTCTCAGGCGTGTCGATCAGGATGAACCGGATGGGTTCCTCCGCGCCGGCGATCTCGACCCGGATGGAGTCGCCATCCGCAACGCTCGCCACGGTGGCCGGCTCGGCGTCGGCGGGGATGGCTTCCAGTGTGGGCGTCGGCGTGGACTGTCCGGCGGCCGGCATGGCGACGGGGGATGCGAGCATCGCGGCCACGGCCAGGAACGCCGTTAGAAAGCCCGCCCGAGTCATGCGTTTGGCTCCGAATGGGGAACATGGACCGGCGGGAAGGGAATCATCCTCCCCGCCGGTGAAAGGGGTTAGGCCGCCTTCCGGGCGCGGAGCGCGGCGAGCCCGAAGGCGCCGGCCAGAGTCAAGAGCACCAGGGCCGGGCCGTTCATGTCGATGCCGGCCGGTCCGGTGCCCGTGCTCGGAACGCTTGCAACGGCGCCGGCGCTGGCGGCGTTACCGCCGCCACCGCCGCCGCTCGTGTCGGCGACCGAAGCCTCCGCAGCCGGGGCCGCGGCAGCCGGAGCGGCGATGCCGCCGCCACCGCCACGAGACGGCAGGTTTTCACAGGCGACGCCAGGAGCGCCGGACGAGGTCGGCCCAATGGGGCCGTCGAGCCCGTTAGGGTCACTCGGGTCGGCGTCGTAGACCTCCTGGGCATCTTCCTGGAACTGGAAGTTGGTGCAGTTGAGGTTCTGAGCAGAGGTCGAAGTCGAGTAGCCGAGCACGAGTGCAAACGCGAAGAACAACGCGACGATGAACCGTGACATCGTGTCCGTCCCTCCCACGGGGCTCCCTACGGCCGTCGCTGGCAACCATGCCAGCGGGTAAGGGGTTGGTTGATAGGCAGTCCCTCCCTGTCCCACTCGGGAACCCCGGCGCCGCGGTTCCCACTGGCATCTTCACAGGTGTCGAGCCGCCTGTCCAGAGGGCGGGCATGCCCCGTCCCCTCCCCGTCGAGCCATCGCACCATCGTGAACCCGACGAGAGCCCTAGTTGTCGCCCGTCCGCCTCCGCTTGGGGTCGCGGGCATGATCCTTCTCGCCCTTGTGGTCCCGCTACTTGTCGGTCCGTTTCCCGTGGTTGTCCTGATTCGTGTCCCCGTCGTCCGTGTCGGCCCGCTGCGTCTCGTCCGATGTCGTTTCGTCGCGGCCGTTCTGCCTCGCCTGGTGCTTCTCGTCCCGATTCGCCTGCTTCCTGGTGTCCTTCTGCCGGTTCCTGTCGTCCTTGCCGCCGTTCCTGCCGCCCCGGCCGATGGCGCTCTGGTTGTCGGCGCCCTGGGCCTCGTCGACCTCGTCGATGCCGTCCCGGTTGACGATCGTCGTGGTCGTGGTCGTCCGGCTCTCGCCCCGGACGACACGGGTCGGCGCGTCGCCTCGGGTCCGGGAGGTCGTCGATGCCGCCCCCCGTCGCCGCGCCCCCGGCTCGACCTCCGCCTCGGTCAAGGTGAAGACCGGGGCGCGCGCCGGCGAGGACGAAACCGATCGCGACGAGGGCATCCGCACGACCGACGGCCCGTCGTCCCGCTCCGACCCCGGCGGGGGCAGATGGCCCACCGTCACGTCTGCCCCGTCGCAGCCGACGCCGACGTAGGCGCGGCCGAGCCGCACCTGCTCCTCGCACGTGTCAAACCCGCCGGTGAACGGGAACTCGACGTTCGGCGCGAAGCCGGCGTTGACGAAGACGCCGCCGTCGTCGAACGGCCAGACCGGAGCCGGGTAGGACGCCGGTTTCGGCTGGTGCGCGGGCTCCGGGTGGAAGGTCGGTTTCGGGTCGGAGGTGGACTCCGGATTGGAGACCGGTTCCGGATCGTACGTAGGCTCCGGGTAGAAGGTCGGCTCCGGCTCGTACGCCGGCTGCGCCGCC
>JAABUS010008483.1_pt1 | contig 11274 bp, 12 predicted proteins | sample 5560161 | NCBI WGS metagenome assembly JAABUS01 (sample SAMN10711885, study PRJNA513376) | rock metagenome | isolation source: Antarctica rocks | place: Antarctica: Victoria Land, Trio Nunatak nord | collected 2016-01-04
GCCTCGGCAGGGCCAGCGGCGTCCTTCTCGGAGTAGCCGGCACGAAGGACGCCGTCGACGCTAGCGTCGTGGCCGTGTCCACGACAGGCGACCGCATCCTGACCAGTGACCCGAAGGACATCAGCCCGCTCGTCGCTGCGTCCGGGCGCTCGATCCACGTCGTTTCTTGCTGACGACGGACGCGTTCGCATGAGGACCGTCTGCCGGGACGCGAGAAGCCGATCCTGCACGGTGCAGCCGACCGACCGTCCTACGCCCGGTCGAGGACTTCGTCCCCGCTACTGAGGCCCGCCGAGTCCAGTGCAGCCTGGAGCCCTTCGTCATGTCGGGCGATCCGACTCAGGACACCGTCGTCCACCTTGAAGTGCGATGCGACGACGGCCTGATCACGCTCTTGGCCGGTCTCCCGGTCGACCCAGCGAGCGTCCTGCTCAACGACAACGTCCCGTTGCCGCCGCAGAACCAACGCAGGGGTGTTGCCGTGAACCCGGACCGCACCATCCAGGCGCCGAGCTCTTGCCTGGGCATGAGCCCCCTCGCCGCGAGGCCCCAAAATCTCGACCTGCTCCGCCGTGAGCGCCACGGCGTCGGCGACCGACCCGCCATTCACCGCCGGCTGCCACGCCTCGACGATCCCAAGTGCCCCCGTTGGCATCTTGCGAAGGCTACCGGCAGCTCTCACTACCGAGGACGCGGGGACTGCCGGCGTTGCGGGCGCTCGGCCAGGTCGCCCCGGTAGACGAACCCCTACCGGGACACGGCTCCGCGATCGGACGTCCTCGACGCCACTTACCTCCCGGGTGTCCCGTAAGACCCGCCCGAGAAAACGGGGGCACGACGGAGGCTCCTTCTGTGATGTGTGAGTGGTCACTCAAGCGGGACCCGAAAAAGGTCAGCAGTCGGAGTCGGGTGCGGGCCATGGCAGGGGCTCGACGAGCACGCGAGCCCAGGGCTCGTCGAGCTCCCAGACGTCCAGGGCGGCGATCACGTTCAACAGCATCCCGCGCGCGAAGAACCGCTGGACGTCGTAGCCGGCGGCACCCGATGCCTCGGTGACGAACGCGAACAGGCGGGCGAAGCCGGCGCGCATCGCGTCGCGGATCTGAGGGGATTCCGGCGAGGCGGCGTGGGCGTGGAGCTGGAGGAGCAGGAGATCGCGGTCGTGCTGGAGGAGCGCCACGTACGCCTTGCCCATCGCCGGCAGGACGGGCTCGCCCCGGACCTTCGCCGCGGCGGCGGCGGACGCCATCGTCTCGTGGATGCGCTCGTTCGTGCGGTCGATCAGCGCGATGGCGAGGTCGCTCTTGGTGGGGAAGAGCCGGAAGAGGTAGGCCTGGGAGATCCCGCTGGCCTTGGCGACCGCGAGGGTCGGCGTGCCGCTGATGCCGCGCTCGGCAAAGAGCGGCAGCGCGGCCTCGAGGAGGGCCTCGCGGCGGACGTCGGCGGTGGAGAGCGTGCGCGCCATGCGGGAGTGAGTATGCGCTCACTCACACGCGTTGTCAACGCCCGGCGCGTCGAGTGGTCGATTGTGCCCGCTGGAGGGGCAGAATCGACCACTCGACGGGCGCGCTCAGCGGCAGCCGGCCGTCAGGAGCAGCCAGCTCGCGTTCCCGTCCGCACGGCGGAAGGCCGCGGGCGGCGACGGAACGAAGCGGTCGCGGTCGCGCGCGTCGAGGATGTAGTCCGCGGCGACCCGGGCGGACGCGGGCTGCAGCAGGACGCCCCGCACGGGGGCGCCCTCCTGCGCGGTGGCGAAGGACTGCGGCGGGCGGTCGAGCCAGAGGGCCAGGAGCGGGATCGGGCGGCGGTTCGGCACTGTGACGGGAGCGCACGCACGCGGGAGCCGATCGTCCGCGACGAGCCGCGCGAGGTCGCCCTGGATGCCCTCCTGGACCCGGAGCGCGCGGCGCAGGTCGCCGATGCGGTCCACCTGCTCCGGGGCGAACGCGAGCAGCGCGACGGCGACCAGCGCGCCGAACGCCTGCCACGGCCGGCGCCGTGGGTCGCCGGAGGGGAGCGCGAGCCAGCCGAGCACGCCCGCCGCGGCGAAGAGCGTGAGGATCGCGGCGGGCAGCAGGAGGTAGCGGCCGAGGATGGGCAGGCCTGCGGCGGCCAGGACGCAGAACGCCAGGACGCCGAGGACGCCGACGGCCGCGCCGAGCTTCGCGCGCTCCCGCAGCCACAGCAGCGCGAGCACGCCGCCGCCCGCGGCGCCGAGCAGCACCGGCTCGCGCAGGATCTCCCCGAGCCGGCGGGGGACGGTGCCCGGCACGTTCGCCAGCCCCGTGACCCGGCTGAGGGCTTCGGCGTTGTCCTGCGTGTCGGTGAGCGAGTGCAGCGGGTTCCCGGTGATGACGAGGTCGTACAGCGCCCACCCGAGCGGCCCGATCGCGGCGTATCCCAGTAGCCGCAGATCGCGTGTGTAGAGCAGGTAGACCCCGGCGAACAGCCATGCCTCGGGGCGGATCAGGCCCGCCGCGCCGAGCAGCAGCAGCACGGGCCGGCCCGCCTTCGGCCGCCGGCTCTCGACCAGCGCCGCGCCGAGCACGAGGACGAGGTAGGGCAGGTCGACGTAGGCGCGCGCGCCGAAGTCCAGGACGGGCCGGCGGGTGAGCAGCAGCACCGCGGCGAGCACGCCGACCGCCGGGTGGAACCAGGTCGCTCCCAGCCGGTAGACGACCCATCCGAGCAGCGCGAGCGCCACGAACGCCAGCGCGATCGCGCCCGTGGCCGCGAGCTCGCCGTCGACGCCGCCGGCGCGCAGGTCGCTCAGCGGGGTGGCCAGGAGCGCCAGGAGCGTCGCGAGCGGGTGCGGCGTGGGGGCGAGCGGGACGTCGTAGTCGGGCAGCTCGCCGTGGGCGAGATCACGGCCCCAGACCAGCGTGTAGAGCGTGTCGTAGTTGACGAGGCCGTGGCCCGTGACGAGGAAGAGCAGCGCCGCCAGGGCTCCGATCCCCGCGGCGAAGCGGGCGGGTGCCATGCGCGCAGCAGGCTACGTGAGCCTCCGGCCGCCTAGTCCCGCAGCTCCGGCCGGGCGGGTCCGAAGCTCCGGCCGCGTGGGCCCTGAGCGCGCCGTGGGGTATGCGAGACTGGCTCGGACCGATGTCGACCGCCCCCTCGCTGTACCGCCGCCACCGCCCGCGCACCTTCGACGACGTCGTCGGCCAGGAGCACGTCGTGCGCACGCTGCGCAACGCCGTCGAGCAGGGCAAGATCCACCACGCCTACCTCTTCGTGGGCTCCCGCGGGACGGGCAAGACGTCGATGGCGAAGATCCTCGCCGCGTGCCTGAACTGCGCCGGGACTCCCGAGGATCCCCGGCCCCCCGGCCCTACGGTCGCCCCCTGCGGCCGCTGCGACTCGTGCCGCTCGATCCATCGCGCGAGCTCGCTCGACGTCATCGAGATGGACGCGGCCTCCAACAACTCCGTCGACGACATCCGCGAGCTGCGCGACGCCGTCCAGTTCGCCCCGGTCAGCGGCCGCTTCAAGGTCTACATCCTCGACGAGGCGCACATGCTCTCGACGGCGGCGTGGAACGCGTTCCTCAAGACGCTCGAGGAGCCGCCGCCCTCCACGATCTTCGTGCTCGCGACGACCGAGGCGAGCAAGGTGCTCCCGACGGTCGTCGACCGCTGTCACCGCTTCGACTTCGCGCGCCCGACCGTCGAGCAGCTCGCGCGCGTCGTGCAGCGCGTCGCCGACCACGAGGCGATCGCCATCCCGCCCGACGCGGTGGCGCTGCTCGCCCGCCACGCCACGGGCTCCTTCCGCGACGCGCTCGGGACGCTCGAGCAGCTCGTCACCTACTCGGGCACCGAGGTCCTCGTCGAAGACGTGCTCGCCGTGCTCGGGGTCGCCGACGCGGAGCTCCTCTTCGGCGCGCTCGACGCCGTCGCCTCGCACGACGCGCGCTCCGCGCTGGGCGCCGCGGCGCAGCTCGTCGACACGGGCCGCGACGTCTCCCAGTTCGTCCGCGATCTCGAGGCCCACGCACGCGAGCTGCTCATCACGCAGACGCTCGGCGGGGTGCCGCCGGAGCTCTCCGTCACGCCGGATCGCGACGCCCGCTTGGCCGAGCAGGCCAGGCGCGTGCCGGCGACCGACGTCGTGCGGCTCATCGACCTGCTCGCCGCCGGACTGCGCGCCACGAAGGACGGTGCGGACCCCCGGACGCAGCTCGAGCTCGCGCTCGTGAAGGCCGCGACGCCCGACGTCGACGCGTCGACCAAGGCGCTCCTTGCCCGCCTCGAGCGCCTGGAGCGCGCACTTGCCGCGGCCGCCGCGGTCGCGCCGCCGCCGGAGCCCGCGCGTTCACTCGCCGAGCCGCCGTCGGCCTCGCCGGCTGCCGGCCCCGTGTCGCCCGGCGGGCATCCCAGGCCGGTCGCGGAGCCCGCCGCCGATGGGCCGGGGACGGTCCCCACGCGCTCGCCGCTCGCCGCCGCGTTCGGCGACGCCGCTCCCGACGCTGCTGCGAGATTCGTGAATACCACGAATCCGGCAGCACGCTCGGCGTTCCTGTCCGACGACGACGGCTACGAGGCGCTCCCGCCCGCCAAGAAGGAGCCGGGCGCAGCCCGAAGTGCGGTGGCGCCGGAGCCCGTCGCCGCCCTCGAGCCCGCGCCGCCCGCGCCCGCCGCGCCGCCCGCGCCCGTCACTCCGCCCGCGCAGGCCGCGCCGCCCGCGCCCGCCGCGCCGCCCGCGCCCGCCGCGCCGCCCGCGCCTGCCGCCGCCTCCCCGAGTGTCGATCTCGCCGCGCTCAAGGAGCTCTGGCCTGCGGTCCTCGACAGCCTGCGCGAGCAGCACGCGCTCCTGCACGGGGTCATCGCTCCCGCGGTCCCGCGCTCGCTCGACGGCCACGACCTCGTGCTCGCCTACGACCCGAGCCAGGCGTTCTTCCGCCGCAAGGCCGAGGCCACCGCGCACCGCGCCGCCCTGGCGGAGGTCATCCGCACCCTCGCCGGGTTCCAGCCCCGCCTGAGCTTCGAGCTCGTCGACCTCGCCACGCTCGACCTGGAGGCGCCGCCGCGCGTGGTCGTCTCCGAGGCGGAGTGGGTCGAGCGCTTCAAGCAGGAGTTCGACGCCCAGGAATTCGTGCCCGATCCCGAGGAGAGCAGATCCTGATGCCCCAGCCGAACATGAACCAGATGATGAAGCAGGTCCAGCAGATGCAGGCCGACATGGAGAAGGCCCAGGAGGAGCTGAAGACCGCCACGGTCACCGCGACGGCGGGCGGCGGCATGGTCACGGTGACCGTCACGGGCGATCAGCAGGTCACGGCGCTCGAGATCAAGCCCGAGGCCATCGACCCCGACGACCCCGAGCTGCTCCAGGACCTCGTGCTGGCCGCGGTCAACGAGGGCCTGCGCTCCTCGCAGGAGCTGGCCGCCAACAAGATGGGCGGCCTGACGGGCGGGATGGACCTCGGCGGCCTCGGGCTGCCGGGCTTCTAACAGCTTGTACGCCCCGCCCGTCCAGCGGCTCATCTCCGAGCTCGGGAAGCTGCCGGGGATCGGGCAGCGGACCGCCCAGCGCCTCGCCTTCCACCTGCTCCGTGCCGACGCGGAAGATGCGCTCGGCCTGGCCGAGGCGATCCGCGAGGTCAAGGCGAAGATGGGCCTGTGCGAGATCTGCTTCAACCTCGCCGACGAGGCGCGGTGCCCGATCTGCCGCGACGAGCGTCGCGACACGGCGCTCATCTGCGTCGTGGAGGAGCCGGGCGACGTGGTCCCGATGGAGCGCACGCACGAGTACCGCGGCCGCTACCACGTGCTCGGCGGCGCGCTCTCCCCGATCGACGGGATCGACCCGGAGGACCTCAAGCTCGGAGAGCTCTTCGCACGCGTCGAGGCCGGCGGCATCACGGAGGTCGTCATCGCCACGAACCCCACGACCACGGGGGAGGCCACCGCACTGCACATCGCCGCGCACCTGCGCGACTCCACTTCGAACGTCAGCGTCACCCGGCTGGCCTCCGGCCTGCCCGTCGGCGGCGACCTCGAGTACGCCGACGAGGTGACGCTCGGCAAGGCGTTCTCCGGCCGCCGCGCGATCTGATCCCCATGTGATGGGGACCGCGGTTGGGGCGTAGTGTCGGCACATGCGCCGCCTCGCCGCCGTCCTGACCCTTGCCGCCGCGCTGCTCGCGGCGCCCGGCGCGCTCGCCCAGGAGCCGGCGGATCGCACCCTCGGCGTGCAGGGGCTCGGGGAGCTCGAGCTCGCCCCGGACGTCGGGGAGTTCGAGGCCGTGGTGCGGCGCACGTCGCCCACCTCGCGCGGCGCCCGCGACGCGGCGAACATGCGTCTGAACGCGATCGTGTCCCGCCTGCGCGCGCTCGACGTGCCGCGCGAGGACATCACCACCACGGCGGTCTCGCTGTCCCGGGAGCGCTTCCGCACCCGCCGTGACCGGGCGCTGCGGGTCCGCTACACCGCCACGGGCGCCTTCGCGGTGCGGGTGGAGGACACCGCGCGAGTCGGCCGAGCGCTCGACGCGGTCGCGGGCGCCGGCGCGACCTCCATCGAGGGGCCGGAGTTCTCGTTCTCCCAGGCCAAACGCACGGAGGGCCGCCTCGCCGCGGAGAAGGCGGCGCTCGCCGACGCCCGTCGCCGCGCCGACGAGGCCGCCGCCTCGCAGGGGCAGCGGGTCGTCGGCGTGCGGTCGATCGAGCTCGACCCGGCGAGCGCGCAGGAGCCGGCGGCCACGAAGGACTCAGTCGATGTCCCCGCCGACTCGGGGAGGTCCGGCCGCCCCGTCGCCCCGACCCCCGTGCTCCCCGGCCGCGAGACGTTCTCCAGCGCCGTGCGCGTCGTCTACCTGCTGCAGCCGGCGGGGTAGTCGCGCATCCCGGCGGCGTCGCGCTTTCCGGCCGCCCCCGGCACACCTACCCCGCTTCGCGGCGCAGGCGGTTGATCCGCCCGAGCGCCTGGCGCACCCGCGCGGTCGGGATGCGCCCGAGGCGCACCGCTCGGACGACCGCGCGGTAGGCCTCCTCCTGGTCGCGCTGGTCGCCGGGGACGTAGAGCACGTCGCAGCCCGCCTTGAGCGCCGCCACCGCGGCGGCCCCGACGCCCTCGCCCGTCGCGAGCGTCGCGGAGGTGAGGTTCGAGGAGACGATGGCGCCCCGGAAGCCCGCGCGGCGCAGCGCCTTCACGACATCCCGGTCGAACGTCGCGGGCGTCACGCCGTCGTAGTCGGCGTAGAGCGCGCCGGAGAGCTGGATCGCCGGCGCCCGGCGCGTGATCGCGCGGAAGGGGACCTGGTCGCGCTTGCGCAGCTCCTTGCGCGTGAGGCCGACGGTCGCGACGCCGAACTCGGGGTCCTGCGACGCGGCTCCCTCGCCCGGGAAGTGTCCGACCACGGGGGCGATCCTCGCGCGGCGCCACCCGGCGACGGCGCCCGCGACGCGGCGGGCGGCGATCTGCGGGTCCGCGGAGAAGCTGCGGCCGAACCACGGGCCGCCGGCCGTGCTGAGGTCCGCGGCGGGCGCGAGCACCATGTCGAAGCCGAGGCGCCGCAGCGAGCGCCCCGCCCTGCCCGCCTGCCGGCGGGCGACCGCGGTCCTCCGGATCGACGACTGGCGGTCCGGGCCGATGGCCTTCACCGCCACCTCCGGGCCCCCGAGCTGCGCGGCGGCCACGAGCGGGGGCAGCCGGCGGTTGTCGCGTGCGACCTTGTCGATCTCGTCCGTGAGCGCGGTGAGCTGCTCCCGGTTGACGACGTTCGCGCGGTCGACGAGCACCGCGCCCCACTCGCGCTCCTTCAGGCGCTTGAAGAACGGAGCGCTCGGCTTCGTCCCCGAGAAGCCGACGAGGAAGAGCCGCGCCGCTGCGCGTGCGAGCGGCACCGGCAGCTTGGCGTCGGCGCGGCGCTGCTGCTCGCGCTCGCGTTTCGTGCGCGGCTCGGCGGACCCGCCGCCCCGCTCGGAGGAGGAGCGAAAGCCCGAGCCGCCCTCGGGCACCCCGCGCACGCCCCCGGGGTCCGAACCGCCCGTCACGAGCGCCAGGCCCCCGCCGCCGGCCGCCCCCGCCACCGCGAGGGCGACGAGCCTCCGGCGCCACGGGGTCACTGCCTATCCTTGGGGTCACGCATGTCGGGCACCGTCGTCATGAAGTTCGGGGGGACCTCCGTCGCCGACGCCGCGCGCATCAAGCGCGCCGCCGCCCGTATCGTGGCCAAGCGCGAGCAGGGCGCGCGCGTCGTCGTCGTGCTCTCCGCGCGCGGCAAGGAGACCGATCGGCTGATCGCCGAGGCGCTCGAGGTCTCCGCCGTCCCCGATCCGCGGGAGATGGACATGCTGCTGTCCACGGGCGAGCGCGTCTCCTGCGCGCTGTGCGCGATGGCCATCAACGACCTGGGGCACAGGGCGATCTCGCTCACGGGGTCACAGGCGGGCATCGTCACGGACACGTCTCACACGAAGGCACGGATCCTCGACGTGCGCGCTGATCGTATCCGCGCGGGGCTCGAGGAGGACCGCATCGTCCTGGTCGCGGGATTCCAGGGCGTCAGCACCACCAAGGACGTCACCACGCTCGGCCGCGGCGGCTCGGACACGACCGCCGTCGCGCTGGCCGCGGCGGTTGGTGCGGACGTCTGCGAGATCTACACCGACGTGGCCGGTGTGTTCTCCGCCGACCCCCGCATCGTCCCCGACGCGCGCAGGCTCGACCTCGTCTCCTTCGACGAGATGCTCGAGATGAGCGCGTCCGGCGCCGGCGTCCTCCAGTTGCGCTCCGTCGAGTACGCGCGCAACCACGGCGTCCGCATCCACTGCCGCTCGAGCTTCGAGGACGCTCCGGGCACCATCGTCGTCCCTCCCGAGGAGATCGTGGAACAGCCGCTCATCACCGCCGTCACCCACTCGACCGGCGAGGCCCGCGTGACGCTCAAGGGCGTCCCGGACACGCCCGGCATCGCGGGGCGGGTGACCACCGCGCTGGCCGAGGCCAACGTGAACGTCGACATGATCATCCAGAGCGAGCCGGTCGCCGACGGGCGGCTCGCCGACATGTCCTTCACGATCCCGAAGGACGAGGTCGCCGCGGCGCGCGCCGCGCTGGCGCCGCTCGGCGAGGAGCTCGGCATCGAGGTCCTCACCGACGACGGCATGGGCAAGGTCTCGATCGTCGGCGCCGGGATGAAGTCGCACCCGGGGGTCGCGGCGAAGGTCTTCACGACGCTCGGCGATCAGGAGATCAACATCGAGATGATCTCCACCTCCCCGATCCGCATCTCCTGCGTGGTGCCGGTCGAGCGCGTCCCCGACGCCGTCCGCGCGCTCCACTTCGCCTTCGAGCTCAGCGGCCCGGACACGATCCGCCCTGAGCAGCCCTTCGGAGAGTTCGCGTGACTGGGTACCGCGTCGCCGTAGTGGGGGCGACCGGCCAGGTCGGCGGCGTGCTGCTCGAGCTCCTCGAGGAGCGCGGCTTCCCCGCCTCCGAGATCGTCCCGTTCGCGAGCGAGCGCTCCGCCGGCAGGGTCATCGGCGACGGCCTCGTCGTCCAGCGGCTCACCGAGGACACGATTCAGGGCTTCGACCTCGCGCTCTTCTCCGCGGGCGGCGGGATCTCGCGCGAGTGGTCGCCGCGGTTCGCCGCCGCCGGCGCCGTCGTGGTCGACAACTCCAGCGCGTTCCGGATGGATCCGGCGGTGCCGCTCGTCGTCTCCGAGGTCAACCCGGACGACCTCGTAAGACACCGGGGAATCGTCGCCAACCCGAACTGCTCGACGATGCAGATGGTCGTCGCGCTGCGTCCGATCCAGCTCGCCGTCGGCATCGAGCGGCTCGTCGTCACGACGTTCCAGGCCGTCAGCGGCACGGGCAAGGGTGCCGTCGACACGCTCCACGAGCAGGCCGCGCGCGTGCTCGCCGGCGAGGGGGCGGGCGACGCCGGCCCCTACGCGCACCAGATCGCGTTCAACGCGCTGCCGCAGGCCGGCTCGTTCGCCGAGGGCGACGACCACACCGACGAGGAGCGCAAGCTCATCAACGAGACGCGCAAGATCCTCGGCGACGACTCGATCCGCGTCTCGCCGACCTGCGTCCGGGTGCCCGTCGTGAACGGCCACTCCGAGTCGGTGACGGTCGAGACGCGCGCCCCGCTCTCCGCCGACGCCGCGCGCGAGCTCCTCCGCAACGCGCCGGGCGTCGTCGTCGCCGACGACCCGGCCGGCGGGAGCTACCCGATGGCCATCGACGCCGACGGGCAGGACCCGGTCTACGTCGGGCGCATCCGCCAGGATCCGGGCCATCCCCAGGCGCTGTCGCTGTGGATCGTCGCCGACAACCTGCGCAAGGGCGCGGCGCTCAACGCGGTCCAGGTCGCCGAGGTCCTGCACGAGCGCGGCCTCGTGGGCGCGCGGGTGGCCTGAGCGGCCGTGGCCGAGGCCCCGCTGCCCGGGCACGAGATCGTCGACGCCGGCCTCGACGACCTCCGCGCTGGGCGCTGGACCCCCTCGGCGTTCGCGGTACTCGAGGCGCGCCCGCGGCTCGAGCGCGCGGGCGTGGCGGTGCCCGACGTGGCCGTCGAGCGCCCCTCGCACCGCCTCTACGCGGCCCTCGAGGCCGAAGATCCCGCGACCGCCCACGGCCGCCACCACGCGATCCTGCGCCGGACGCTCAGCTACGCGCGGGCGGCCGAGCGTGCGGCGCGACGCTGACGCCGACGGCGTCCGCCGCTTCGCCCGTGAGCTCGGGCGGTCGACCACCACCCCGGCCCGGCTCTACCTCGTCGGTGACGCCTCGGCGGTCCTGGAGGGCTGGCGCGTCGCGACCCTCGACATCGACCTGCGACTGGAACCCGATGACGACGACCTGCTGCGCGAGCTTCCGCGCCTCAAGCAGCGTCTCGACGTGAACGTCGAGCTCACGTCGCCGCTCGACTTCCTGCCCGAGCTCCCCGGGTGGCGTGAGCGCAGCCCGTTCCTCTTCCGCGAGAGCCGCCTCGACGTCCACCACTTCGACTTCAGCTCCCAGGCGCTGGCCAAGCTCGAGCGCGGCTTCGCGCAGGATCTCGCCGACGTGGCCTCGATGGTCGCGGCGGGGCTCGTCGAGCCGGCGCATCTGCTCGTGCTGTACGCGCGGATCGAGGACGCGCTCTTCCGCTTTCCGGCCGTTGACCCGGACTCGCTGCGGGAGGCCGTGTAGCGCCTGGCGCGGTGACCCCGCCCGGCATCAAGCTCTCACCGTTGTGTGAAACCATCGGCCCATGGCGCGCATCGGAGTACTCACCGGGGGCGGAGACTGTCCCGGCCTCAACGCGGTGATCCGC
>JAABUS010008484.1_pt1 | contig 11274 bp, 9 predicted proteins | sample 5560161 | NCBI WGS metagenome assembly JAABUS01 (sample SAMN10711885, study PRJNA513376) | rock metagenome | isolation source: Antarctica rocks | place: Antarctica: Victoria Land, Trio Nunatak nord | collected 2016-01-04
CATTCCTAGAGACAGGGGATAAGCGCGCTATCCGAGGCTTCGAGCGACTTGTCGACGAGCTCGCCGAGCTCAGACCGCTCTGCGGGCGACTCCGCTGTTTGGAACAGATCGTCTCCGGTTGCCTCAACGCAGTCGGCCCCGATACATTCGCGCACGCCGTCTGCGGCGAGCCGGACGTCGACAGGACGTTGAGCATCTGTTTTCGCTGTTACTCCCCGCCCCCGCAAGGAAGGGCCCTAGACCCCGATGCGCTCGACAGCTATATCGCTGACCTACGGGGGAGCGCCCCCCGACTGCTTGTGCCTTAGCGCGTTGTCAGTTCCGCACGAACACCGCGTAGGGTTCGACCAACTCGGCGATTAGGCCGATCTTTTCGGTCTCGCGCTCCGACCCTGCGTCGTCGAGCGGCTCGTCGACGACTTCGAGCACCGCCTTATCGACCTGACGCTGGATGTATTCGTCGCCGGGCTTGCCCCGGCTATTACCAACGGCTACACGCGTGGATGACAGCGGCAATGAGAAATCGACGGAGCGCAGTTCAGCGATAGCGAGCGCGAAGCGGGAACCGAGTACGTTGATGGCTCCCGGGATTGGCTCCCACTCTTGGCTGTCCGTGGACATTTCCTCCGCGCGATCGGTGACAGCGAAGTGGTTCGAGACCATCGGATGCATCACGAGGTGAATCGTTTGGCCGCGCGTCTCGAAGTCACGGGCGAATGGCTGCACCATCGTCGTTGGATGGCACGTGTTGCCGCCGTAGCCCCATAAGGCGAACCCCGCCGCGTCGATCTCCGCCTGCTTGCGCTCGATGATCGAATCCAAAGGCTCGTTGGCGTGTGTCCCAACCTTCATGTAGAGCAGCCCTGCCCCGGGCTTGACGATCTCGTTCACAGGGGATCCTGGAGGAGCTGAAGTTCGTACTCGTTCTCGTTGGCCTTACCGTAGTCAAGCCGTACCAACTCCCGCACGTACTGAACCTTCGGCGTGGCGTCGCGGCCATAGAAGTGGTCGAGCCGTTCGGAACCGATCGGCTCGCTGGACACCGGGGCTTCCGGCCGAACAACTGAGCGGAGCAAGACGTTGCAGGAGCGGAGCTCGGGGGCGTCATCGAGGTGGTAGCTGTGGACCTGGGGCATCATCCGCCGCACGTGGAATCCGGCATCGAGCGCCGCGCGCTGAAGGTTCGCCAGAACCCGCGCCGGCCACTCGAGGCTCGGCTCGTCGGCCACCACGACCGCCCCCTCGCCCGAGAAACCGATGGCCTCCATACCGCGCTGCATGAACACGTTGACGCTCTCGCCGTCGTTGCTGGCTCCCCAAGGGGGGTTGGTATAGAAAGTCTCGAACTTCGAAGAGGCAGGGAAGGCGTCCAGGCAGTTGTAAAGGGACGCGTCCAGGTTCTCGAGCCGCTCCTGGTCGGCGAAGCGGGTCACCGCGTTGCAGATGCGCTCGTCGAAGTCGAAGACCGTGACGTGCTTGGGCCCATACGGGAGGATGCCCCGCGCTCGGAGGTAGATCACACAAACGCTGATCGCGTCACCGTCGCCGATGAACGCCAATCGCTTGCCGTCTGCCCAACGGGCAATGAACTCGCTCTGCATCACCATGTCGCCGGCCTTCATGTAGATCTGATCGAAGTCGCGTAAGGGACGCGGCCGATTCTGAATCACGTCCGACACCGCGTTCAGCGCTTCCCGAAGATCGATCTCTTCCGACATCAGCCGAGCGTAATCGAGAACTCAGAGGTCGCGCGCCGCGAAAGTACTGAGCCGTGCTCGGCCCCACTCGAAAGCATCACGAAGTACCAGCAAGGCTTGTCGTCCATCGCTCGCCATGAGGCGAGAACAAGGGCGCGAACCCGGCTTCAGCGAGGCGGCAACGCCAGACCTTACCCACGGACTCAAGCCCAGATTCGGAGTCCGGGCCTTTTCGGCCGTGTGCCCGGTCCCTCAGCCATTCAGTCGCTGCGACCCCGCCCCCACAACGTCGTGTGAGCGGGGTCGCAGCAACATTTCATGACTGAGGAACCGGGCACACGGGAGAAGAGTGAGAGACGAGAAGAAGAACGAACGGCGGAGTCAGGGTGTGAAGAGCGGAGCGGCAGGCGGGCGGGCGGAAACTAGGCGGGCGGAGAAACGATGAAAGCAGGGCGAAGTCGTGGAGGGGGTGGGTCGGACAGGCGGGGGCGGAGCGGAGTCCGAGCTGGTTGAGGCGGTGGCCGTGGGGTGCGCGCTGGTAGGCGACCGACGCGCCTATGCCTGTCCGTACTCAGCGTCGACGACGCAGCGGAGTCGAGCCGGCACCTCATACAGCTCGTAGACGAGCGCTTCGGCCTCGGCAGCCTTCTCTGAGAACGTCTGTGCCATTGGCGTGAGCCGGTCAACGCTTTCGGTCAGCTCGCGTTCGAGCAGCTCGCGGAAGGCGCGGGAGGAGGGGTCTACGCGCAGCCGATTCGCCGAGGCGATGAGCGTCGAGAGCAACTCGTTGAGCGTGTGCCGTTCATAGCTCGCCCAGATTCTCGAGCCGGGCAACGCCGACGGGTCGGGACCGATCTCCCCTTCTAGCCACGACATGAAGCCGCCGCGCTCCAGCGACTGGTCGCGCTGGGCGGTATGGAGGGTCTTGCCCAGGGCGTCGAGCGCAGATGCTTGCCCGGTGTCCGGCACCCTGATCGGCAGCGGCGCGATGAACTGGCGATTGGCCTGGAAGTGGTTATTCGCCAGCGGGACCGCGAGTCGGCGGAAGTAGTAGTCCAGAAGGCGGGAGTTCAACAGGACTAGGAGCGCCCACAGAGATGGGTTGTCCCGATCAAGCAGGATCCCGTTGACGCGCACGTTGTGGAAGTAGATTCCACCGGTGGGATCGGCTGCGACCTCGAGGTGCCTTACGGTGGCGGCAACCCCCAGCTTCGGCGAGTCGTGGGCACCCAGGCTCTTCGGGTACACATAAGCCCACCATCCCTCGCGGTCCATTCGTCCGCGCTCTCGACCGCGCAGCTCGCCCTCGTGTTCGCGCAAGTACTCCCAGGTGGCTGGAGCCCCGGCCAACTCGCCCTCACTCGCGAGTCGCATCTCATCGCCGTCACGGACGTAGGGGAACAGCAGTCTCGCCGCCAAGGGCGGGAAGGCGTAAGGGTCAACATCCGGTCCCGACGCCAAGGGCTTTAACCAATGCTCCTCGAGTTCCAGCTCGCGTCCGGAGCTCTGTGAATAGACAACCCGCTTATCGCCTCGGCGACCACGGTCCAAGACGATGTAGATCGGGTCAGCGTTGGTCTGCAGACCGGTGAAGATCTGTCCGCTCACGTCTCCCAATCGCTCGGACCCAATCGCTGCGACCCGCAGCACCTCGGCCTCGATGCCAGTGGCCAGCACCCAGGGGTCGCTGCCGTGCTCCGCCACCTGGAAGTGTGCGGGCTCTCGCGAGTCGGTGGCCGCCAACGCCTCGCCGATGGTCCGTCCTTCCGGGCTCGCGCTCCGAAAGCGCAATTCGCGGTCCCCGGCGCGGTCCGCGATCAGGATGCAGGTGTAGTTGGTCGCCGCGCCGAAGACCTGGGCGTCGCCGAAATCGATCAGCTCGTCCACCAGCCCTTCGTCTGCAAACCACTGGCGCAGACGAGCGCCGAACTCGAGCTTCTGCCACTTGCTTGGGACGATGTACCCGAGCCGTCCCGCCGGCTCCAGCAGCTTCACGCCGCGCTCGATGAACGGCAAGTAGACGTCGAACGAGCCGCTGGCCGTCTCGTACCGGCTCCGGCACCAGGTGGCCAGCGCCCGTCCAAGATCCTGGATACGCACGTAGGGCGGGTTGCCGACCACAGCGTCGAAACCCGCGGCCAGATCGGGCTGGCCGTCGGCCCCCAGGAACACCTCTGGGAACTCGAGCTCCCAGTGGAACGGTCGGCCCGCACCCTCCACGCCGCCGTCGAGCGACTCGTCAGCCAAGGCGATTAGCGAGTCGCGCATCAGCGCGAGCTCTCCTTCCACCCGCTCCTTTTCGCGTACATCACTGGCGGTGTTTGAAGCGCCTGTGTCCAGTTCGGCGGCGGCCGCAAGCATCCGCTCGGCCACGGCGCCGATCGCTTGCGAGAACACGTCTTGCCCGCCGCCGACGAGCTCGCCCACGTCCGCGCCCACCAGGGAATTGCCCACCCGCAGGTTGCGCAGGAACGTCAACGGCTCGTCACCCTTCACGGTGGCCAACCACAGCGCTAGCCGCGCCAGCTCCACCGCCATCGGGTTGAGGTCCACCCCGTAAACGCACCGTTCGGCCACCAGCCGCTGGAGCTCGTCCAGGCCCAGGTCGCCGTCATAGGAGGGGTCGGTGGCGGTCGCCAGCGCCACATAGGCGACAACCGACACTAGGAAGTGAGCGCTGCCCATCGCCGGATCGACGATCCGGATCTCCAGAAGCGCGTCAAGAGCCTCGTCACCAGCCAGACCGGCCTCGGCGACCGAGGCGGACCGCCGCGCCAGCACCGGGTCCAGTGTGCGCTGGACGATCGTGTCGACGACCTCCTCGGGAGTGAAGTAGGACCCGGTCAGCCGGCGCCTGATCGGGTCTTCAACGAGCGTGAGCATCTCAGCCGCGGGCTCCAACCGGTAGGCCAGCAGCTTCTCGTAGATCGTGCCCAGGTGGCGGATCGAGAGGTCGCGGTAGTCGACCATCTCGCCGTTGACGCGGTAGAGCTTGTCGAGGGCTGGAGCAAGCCAGCTGTCGGGCACGAACCGGCCCTCGAGCCACGGGTGAGCACGAGCCGCGAACAGGCCGCCGTTGTACTCGTTGACGCCCAGACTTTGATCACCGCGGTCAACCATCCGGAATAAGCCGCGCAGGTCGTTGTACAGGTCGTCCGACTGTGCACTGAAGACGCGGCCACTGTCGCGATCGCGGGCAAGCGCGATCGCGTTCTGGCGCAGGCTGTAGCTGTCGTAGTGGACGTTGCCTATGGGGAGCAGATTTCGCGCCTCTGCGTGCAGACAGAACAGGAGCCGGTAGAGCACGACCAGCGCGTGGTCGAACGCGTCGGCCAGAGTTTCGGCTGGACGTTCCTCGTTGCCGAGCAGCCCCTGAGCGATCAGTGGCAGCGCCGAGAAGACCTGTCGTTCGAGGTGGTCGCCCACGGCGACCGCCCGCGACTTGCTTTCCGCCAATGCGCGATCGAGGAAGCTGAGCCCGTCCGCACCCGGCTCGAACGCCTCCCGCCCGAAGAACCCCAAGAAGGGGCGAAGCCTTTCGGCTTCGCCGGTCTCGATCACGTTCACTAGGTCGATCTCCAGACAGGCACCTTCGACCAGGTCGCCCTCCGCCGCGTAGAGGCGCCACAGGCGACCGTTCGTGAGGATCGCCCAGTCGCAGCGGGTGATCTGGATGTAATGGATGATCTGCGCCACCGGGTCCTCTGAACGGCCGCCCTCCCGCGAGCGGCCGTCGAGAGGCCTGTCGAAGCGCTTGGCATCCGCCACTGCCACCGCAAGCTCATATCGCGCTTGGCCGGCGACCGAATCGCCGGCGATCCGCGCCGCGGCACTGGTGAAGAGCGCGTAGTCAGGCTGACGACGACCGGAAGCGAACGGCACCCCCGCCTGCACCGTCCACTCGTAACCGAGCGCCTGGAGGACCGGCTTGATGAAGCGCTCCTCGGTCTGCGCCTCGTTGGCGCCGCTCAGTGATTGGCGTTCACGGCTCCAAAGCTCTGTGAGTGTCGCCGGGACCTCGCCCAGATCAAGGTCGCGATACTCCGAGAGGTTCGGCAGGACCTCGTCCAGAAAGTGCTGAGAGAACAGCCGCCGATTCGAGTTCGGACCAAGGCCCAGTCCGAGCTGGTCGTCGCCCCCGTTCAACGTTCCTCGCTAGGCGGCGAAGAGCGAGTCCTGCTTGCGACTCTGACCTCCGCGAGAACGGATGCGACGCTCCCTCGCGCTCTCGCGAAACGCCGCGATGACCAGGTGCTGGCGACCGAGAAACGTGGCTGCCCCGTCGCCGAACGAGCGGATCTTCGCGTCGGGCTGGACGCGGGCGACTGCCTCGATCAGGCTGGCCCGGTCGGCCGCTTCGGAATCGCCCGCTGGAACAGAAAACTCGCTCCGGACGCGCTCGTCGGTGTCGAGGTCACGGGTCTCGACTCTGACAGTCACGGTTGGCTGCTCACTCACCTTCTCGACCTCGGCGAAATGCGCTTCGTTGCCCATGGGCAGCAAGCTAGGGAGCCGACCGGACGCTGTGGGCACCCTAGGCCGCACCTTGCGTGAAAGTTGCGCGACAGCTTGGCCTCAATGGCCGGGGCTCCAGAAATTCCGCCTCAGGGGGGGCCAAATCCGAGTTCGCGCATCTAAGGGGTATGAAGACACCAACGCTCGACCCATCTGTCGTTGCCCTCGCCCGCGAAATCCTGTCGGGCTGCCTGGGCGGTGTAGCCGCCGCAGTACCTGCGCACTACGTGCTCCGCTGGATCGGATTGCGATGGACCTGGGCGCTGATCCCGGGGCTCGTCGGGGCCGCCTTCCTAGGCTTCGGAACGATCGGCTCTTGGACGGTGGGGCTGACCGCCGCGGGTTGGCTGACGGCGTGTGGGGTGCTGAGACTCGAGCGTCGGGCGCGGGATGAGGGCGGCGATCGACGCCGTGCAACGGAGAGCCAGGTCGGGCTCGTCGACACCCTCGCCGCGCCGGCCGCCCGTCTGAAGGTGCGCTACGGGGCGCTCGCGAGGAAGGGCCAGTTCGTGCTCGGGTACGGCCCGGACCGCCGGTTGGTGTCGGTTAAGTTCGGCGGCGGTGGGAGTGGCCGCCACGGCTTGTTGCTCGGCGCTACGGGTGCCGGCAAGACCAACGCCCTGCTGGGATGCCTCGGCCGCCACATCGAGGCTGGCTTCGGGGTGGTCGTGATCGACATGAAGGCGGATCCCAGCCTCGCGTCGCAGCTGCGAGAGATGGCCGCCCAGGCGGGCCGAGGGTTCCAGCAATGGTCCTTGGACGGTCAGCTGAAGTGGAACCCATTGAGGCGAGGAAACCCCAGCGAGCTCAAGGACAAGCTGATCGAGAGCGAGGAGTTCTCAGAACGCCACTACCAGGCGATGTACGAGCGCTACCTGCTCAACGTCTTCCGTGCTCTCGAGTTCCGCTCGCGCGAGCGGGACCTCGCCACAGTAGTCCGGCTGCTCGATCCGGCAGAGCTGGCCATGTTCATCCGCGACATCGACGACGAGGACACGGCCGACCAGATCTCCAACTACCTGCAGCGGCTTACCAACGACCAGATGCGCGACCTCCGCGGGCTTGCCGACAGGCTTGCCCTGCTGATCGAGGGCGGCCACGGCCCACTGCTCTGCCCACCCCCCGAGGAGCCCAGCATCGACCTCCAGGCCGGTCCCCAGGCCGGCAAGGTTGTCCTGTTCTCGCTCAACTCGTCGACACAAGGAGCCACGGCGAAGCTCGTCGCCAACATGGTCGTCCAGGACCTCAAGGCCGTGTGCGGGACCCTCCAGGCGCGCGACTACGAGTCGCACCCCACGGTGGTTGCGCTCGACGAGTTCTCCGGCCTCGACGGTGACCAGATCGCCGGGCTCTTCCAACGCGCCCGCTCGGCAGGGATGTCGCTGATGCTGGCCACCCAGGAGCTGGCCGACCTACGCCGGATCGCCGAAGGCTTCGACGAGCAGATCATCGGCAACGTCGAATGGATCCTGGCCGGCCGCCAGAACAACCCCAGCTCGGCGGAGACCGTGGCCGCGCTTGCCGGCACCGAGGAGATCTGGGTCCACACCTTCCAGACCGACGACAACGTCTTGCGCGGCACATCCCCGCGCGAATCGGGCATGGGCACCCGGCACCGCGGACGTGAGTTCGTCTACTCGCCCGACGCGATCAAGGCCCTGCCCGTCGGCCGCATGGTCCTGATCGAGAAGAACCCCCACCGAGCGGTCCTCGTCGACGTCCTCCGCGCCGACCGGGCCTCAGCGAAAGCGAGAAAGGCGGCATGAGATGTCACAGGCACGCGAACTCCTCACAACCGCGGAAGTGGCGGCCAGGGTGCGCAAGCACCCGAAGACCGTCGAACGAGCCATCCGCGCCGGGCGCCTCCGCGCAGCCCGGCTGTCGGGCACCAGGCACGGCCCGTATGGCATCGCACCCGAATGGGTCGACGAGTGGATCGGCAACGGCCTCGTCCGAACCATCGCCCCCAGCCCCGCGACGCCGCCGCTCCCCGATGTCGGCCGACGGCCAGCAAGCAAGCAGCTGCCCTTGACCCGCGACATGGGCCGAGATAGGACAGCTGCATGATCGAACGCCGCCAACGCCGCGACCGAGGCGGGCGCTCCTACCTCGTCTACCGCGTCCGCGTCGGGGATGTCGACCGCACCCTCCCGCGCGGCACCACCCGCAAGCAGGCCGAGCAGTGGGAGACCAAGGTCAAGCAGCTGGCCCAGACCGGGCAACTCGAGCAACTCGACGCCGGAGGCGACACCCTGGCCGAATTCGTCTCGGACTGGTGGACCAACTACGCCACCACCCACCTGGCCCACTCCACGCTGGAGACCTACAAGATCATGTGGGAGCGCCACCTGGCCGGCCGCATCGGCGACCACCGCCTCCGCGAGCTGCGCCCGGCCGTGATCGCCACCCTGATCGCCGACCTCGAACGCGACGGCGTCGGACGCCCGACCATCCGCAAGACCCTCGGCCTGCTGCAGGGCATCCTGGCGCGCGGGGTGGAGTGGGGCCGGATGACCGACAACCCGGTCAAAAAGGTGCGCAAGCCGACCATCGTGCGCGATCACGTCGTGCGGGTACTGACCCCGCGCGAGGTCGAAGCACTGAGAGCCGAGATGGACCTGCGGGACCAGACAATGATCTCCTGCCTGGCCTACTCCGGCCCGCGACCCGGTGAGCTGGTGCGGGCGCCCCTGAGCTGGGAGGACGTACTCGAGCGCACCCTTCTCTACCACCAGCCCAAGACCCAGCGCCCACCCCGCACGGTACGGATGATCGCCGCACTGGCCGGCGACCTGGCCGCCTGGCGACTGGCCTGCGGCGGGCCCACCAAGGGGCCGGTCTTCCCCGATACCGCCGGCTCGGCCTGGACGCGCGACCAGTGGACAAACTGGCACCGGCGCCACTTCCTGCCCGCCGCAAGGGCCTCGGGCGTGGACATCTCGCGGCCGTATGACCTTCGCCACACCTGGGCCTCGCTGCTGATCCAAGAGGGCCGGCTGACCCTGATCGAGGTCGCCGCCCAGATGGGCCATTCGGTGCAGACGCTGCTCGACAACTACGCCCACGTGATCGCGGAACTGTCGGGCGAGCACCGCCCCGTCGAGGACCTGATTCGCGAGGCACGAGCACCCCAGAGCGTCCCCACAAGCGACTCAGAACATCCCCATAACGTCCCCACGAGAGAAGTGAGAGGAAGCCAGTGGACACCAATTTCGCTCTACCAAGCCAAGCCGACGCCCGGATTCGAACCGGGGACCCCTTCTTTACGAGAGAAGTGCTCTACCAGCTGAGCTACGTCGGCGTGGGCGGCACCGGAGTCTAGCCCGGGGCGAGACGCCGGAGTGCGTCAGCCGGCACGGGCCGAAGGCCTCGCACAGGGGGGCGAAAGCACGCCCCGCCGCGGCTTGCCCTTCCATGGACCGCCTTTCGCGCCTGGAGCAGCGTCCGCTCGCCGGCGGCGGGACCCTGCTGGTGGCGCGCACCTTCGGCCAGCGGCTGCTCGGCCTGGCCGGGCTGCCGGCGATGCCCGCGGGCTGCGTGCTGCTGATCCCCGGCTGCGACTCGGTCCACACCGCGTGGATGCGCTTCCCGATCGACGTGGCGTTCCTCGACGCGAGCGGGGGCGTGCTGCGCCTGGCCGAGGACCTTCGGCCGTGGCGAATGGCGTGGTGCCGCCACGCGGCAGCGGTGGTCGAGACCGGCGCCGGCCACGCCGCGGCGCTGGGCCTTCGCTCGCCGCCCTAGCGGGCCTTCGCTGCGGCCAGCAGCTCCAGGAACGGCTCCGCCTCGACCTGCTGAGAGGCACCCGTCACCTTCGGCCGCAGGTTGTCGGCGATGTGGCGGGCCAGTCCCGCCCGCGCGTCGTGCTCGAGCGCGTGGCGCCGTTCGAGGAAGCGCCGCACGGTGGCCACCTCGTCGCGCGTCACGGCGCTGGCGTCGAAGTGGTCCGGGATCGTCACGGGGCCACCGCCCGCCGGGGCCCGGTGCTTGGAGGCGTGGCGCTCGCGCACTACCAGCGTGCTGGCGGCGTGATCGCCCAGCCGCTGGTTGCGGGCGCTCGCGAGGATGGAGACGACGGCCGGCATGTACAGCGTCGCCGGCCCCTCGAGCACCCGCACGACGTTGCGGATCATCGACTGCCTCAGTCCCTCCGGCGTGCCGTCGTCTGCCACCACGCGCAATCCGTTGGCGCGCTTGCCCGGTGTGCGCCCGGCGCCCAGGACCTCGAACGCCACGTCGTAGCCGAAGTAGATCGCGAATCCGAGCACGCTCAACGCGGCGGCGCCCAGCGAGTTGCCCGCCCCGAGCAGATATATCGCCAACGCGAGCAGGCCGATCGCCAATGCCTTGACCAGGACATCCAGGAAGCTCGCGATGAATCGTGATCCGAGGCCCGCGAGCGAGAGCTCGAGGCTCACGCCCTCCGGCGTCGCTATCGAGATCTGGTCCTCATACTCCACGTCGTGAACCTAGAGCGTTTTCTGCGGGAGCGCGAGCCCGACTGGGGCGTCCTCGAGGGGCTGCTGGACCGCGCCGGCGGGCGCGTCGACCGGCTCGGCCCGGGCGGGGTGTTGGACCTCGGGCGGCGCTATCGCGCGGCGGCCGCCGACCTCGCCCTCGCGCGCCGGAGCTTCTCCGGCGATCCCGTGGTGAGCAGGCTGGAGACGCTCGTGGCCCGGGGGCGCGCGCTCGTCTACGCAGAGACCACGGAGAGCCGAGAGACCGTCACTCACTTCCTGCTTACGGGCTACTGGCGGCGCGTGCGCGAGCGACCGGTCCCGCTGCTCGTGGCAGCGCTGCTGCTGCTCGTGCCGGCGCTGCTGGGCACGCTCTGGGGAGCCGATGACCCCGGCGCGGCAATCGGCGTCGTGCCGGGCGATTTCCGGGGGGAGGGGGCGGCTAGCGGGGATGTCGGGCTCGGCGCCGCCCAGCAGGCGGAGTTCGCCAGCAAGATCTTCACCAACAACCTGCAGGTCACGTTCCTGGCCTTCGCGGGAGGCGTGCTCGCGGGCCTGGGCACCGCCGCCGTGCTGATCTACAACGGCGTGCTATTGGGCGCCAT
>JAABUS010008488.1_pt1 | contig 11270 bp, 10 predicted proteins | sample 5560161 | NCBI WGS metagenome assembly JAABUS01 (sample SAMN10711885, study PRJNA513376) | rock metagenome | isolation source: Antarctica rocks | place: Antarctica: Victoria Land, Trio Nunatak nord | collected 2016-01-04
GTTGCAGCATCTCCAGCAATATTCAACATTGACATTGAGACCCAAGTTTCTTGCAGGGCTGCATGATGCATGGATGCCAGAGCCAAGTCTACTCTGCATGTGCCAAGGCTGATGACAGCCAAAACTTGAAAGGTGGGGGTCTAGTGGCAGTCCTGACTTGCACAAATGTCTTGCATGGTTGACCTTTCGAGCTGGACATTGTGCAACACACATGAATCTGCTTCAGCAGCATCATAACAGTAGCAGTGTACAAGGGTGATTGACTGTGTCAACCCATCAAGCAAGAGATGCATGATCTGCATTGGTGGTCAACAGGTTTATTGTGCAGCACTGCAAAGGCTGGTGTGCACATGCCTTGACAACTGCCCTTCACTGTCATGAATGGCTGCTGCTGTGTCAGCAAAGGCAGTGGTACAAGATTGAGGCAGTCATTTGATAGCTGAAGGCAGCAGCCTGTCCCTGTCCCTGTGCTTGCAAGCGTGAAGCGGGTGCAGTAGTGACACACAACATTATCAATGTGGCTTGCTGCAGGGCTGCTCATGAGTGCTGGTGCCAGGCGTACTCTGCATTCATCAAGACTATCTACCATCACCTGTTTCACTTCAACTGTTTTAAAGGTGAGAACTAAGCGCACTTCCAGCTTGCATGCATGTCTTTCACAGGTGTTGTGAGTCCTTTTCAGACATGTTGTTGACACATGTAGTACTGCTCCATCAGCTTTGAAACAGCAGCATCTGATCAGGACTGTATGTCAGACAGCCATAGCTGCATGTCCTGCTCTGAAGCGTCTTTGCACTAAATGCCACAGCTCTCCCTGCTTGCAGCTACACATTCCGCTTTGAGCTGAGATGTGTGACAGTCCTACCAGGGCTAGCTGCCTTGCTTGCTACTAATGTTCTGATGAGCAGCTGTTTTCTTGCCCTGCCACCGCCAGCCTAGTGGTGGGATTATGCAGCTCTGAGACTTCTGCTCTGCTGCTGCAGGCCCATAGCAGTTGTGGTCCTTGGCATTATACACAGTGATCATCTCTGTGGCTGCATGCTCTCTGGACAATTTCTGCAAGGTGAGATCAGGTCTGTCATGTTGCATGTAGCGCTGCTCAGAATTTATGCAAATGACACCAGCATGCATGGTGGTTTCCTTAGGGAATGCTTTGCATGTAGGAAGCAAATCTTGTCTGTATGAATTCACTGAACTGAACTTCTTGTCTGTTGGGTCCCAGTTGCCCCCCAGGACATTAAATAAATTGATTGATTGATTGACTACATCTCGATTTCAAATCCGTTCTTCTACATCACCTGTCGCCTGATCGTGCAGCTGCGCCTACAGAGCCTATCACATCCCACCGCGTGCTTGTTTGCCGCACGATACATGCCACACACGCCACTTCTGCGGCTGCAGATGCTGCCCATAAGAACCACCCGCAAGATGTTTGGGGATCCGTGGGCGCTTTCCTGGCTCCCATCTCTCAGATCCTACTACCTCCAGAACAGGTACTATCCGTTTGCTGCACTTGAAAGTCCTTGTGGGTTGTCACTGCTGGCTTGCGCACCAATGAGGATCATGAATCTTTCGTGGCAGGCCGCGAAGCGGCCCGTGAGTTTCTCTGACGTAGCTGTTGGGTTGTGCAGATCTTCAAACTGTGGGGCCCAGATACCCTTGGCTAGCAGAGGCTTACATAGCTTGGTTGGCCCGTTGTTGGAAGTCCTTTCGAGCAGCAGGCAGCCCTGGAGCTGTGTCGCCGGGTATGCCCCAACGTTCGATCAGTTTGTTTTTTGAACATGTGACTGTTGAGGGGCCGCTCTTACGATTGGCTGCTTTGTTTTCGCTCCCATGCTTCGCCTTCATGACAAAGTAGCTTAGGCTGCATTAAGCGGAGCTTGCTGCCGTGTTACGCGACAAGCCGTTGCCTCGAAGCGATGCATGCATGCATTCAAACTACTGAACAGCTGTTTGGTCATGCAGGTGCCCGGCTGGCTTCGAGACCCCTGGTGTGGTGCTATGGAATTCGTGAAGATATGGCAGGCTTCTCAAGGCCAACAAACTGGGCTGAGGCTGCCATATTCCCAGATGGAGCCACTTTGATCACCAGGTTGCCAACCTAGGTAAACCTCAAACAGACACCCATGACATGCTTCAGCATGCTCTTTGTGCCTTTCTCACACAATGACTGCATTGTCTGGCTGTGATAAACAGCAGCAGTGACACACAGGAACAATTTTTCAGACCTGATGCGGTCCCGGTGATGCCTTTGGCAACTTCACTTGCAAGCTGCAACATGCCTCAGCAGGTTCACAGTAGCTTCTTGCATACAATGCCCAGCTGCTGGAAGCTTCAGCACCCAGACCTGCTCATTTTAAGCTGAGCAGTTGGCCATATTTGTCCCACCTACCTGACTAGCATTTTTTAAGATCAACAAAGCTTGCTCACTCATGAGTAAAAGGCCAGCTGCCTCAGTGCCCGTGGACTTGTTGTCCCTTGGTGATGTTGATGTCATGTGCAAAGGCACAAGGCCAGCATCAAGGTCTGACATGCAGTATGCATGTAAGGCTGAATTATAATGTACCTACCTAAACCCTAATCCCTAAACCTTCATGTTGTTGTATCAGGTGGATGGCATTTTTGTATGTTATACCTATGAGATTTGTGCAGTGGAGCTTGGCTGTTGCAGGCTGTGGTTTGTTTGCCTGGTATGCTCCCTTTTCCTCCGGTTGATCCACTCTGAAAAGTACCAGCATATGAGTCTGAACGCCTGCGCATTTTGTATCTATCATAAATGGCTTGCCTGTCCCCGTGGTTAGCCTTTCTAGATGTAGATATCTTTCTTGACTTGCCTAGTTCTGTATTGCCGTCCTCTCCTGTTGCGCTTGCTATCTGCACGACAACATGGTAGTGTTGCCTGAGATCTTGACCTTCAGGAATCATGTCACCATCTTGTTCCAGCCAGTTGACAGGTGTTGTTGTTGCTTCTGTCTGGCCGCAGTATTGCATTCACTTCTCTTGTATGCATATTGCCCAGATTCCACAGTCCAGGTGTAGCCTTTTGGTCCACTTTACGAATGTCCATGTTTCAGTCTTGTCTCTTTTAGAGAAGTTCTGAACACATGTTCTCACTGATTGCAGGAAACTTGTACCAAAAACATTTATGAGGTCAACACGTTTCCTCCTTGCATTGATGATCATCCCTCTCCGGTGTGAATTGTCCCCAAGTTTGATGGCAGGGCTTTGGCAATCCAGAGACAGAGTGTCCCCCACTGAGTCATGGCTTGAGGGACATCAGTGTTGTGCTCTAGTGGGCTGTCATCACCTGTGTGTTTCACCTTGTGCAATAGCTTTTGCATAGAGCGACATGGTGTATGACACCTCCCTTGTTCTAGTGCATTGCGTCAGGGTATTGCATGAGCAGCATAGAGCACACATCTCAAAAATGTGGTTGATGCTCAGCCATTCATGACAGCTGCTTGGAAATGGTGTATTCAGCTTTTGCTGATGTGAAAATCATGTGGTGGCTTGCTATCACCGGATTTAGTGTCGAGCTCAAATTTGCACAGAAACACACCCACATGCAGCATTGCCAGTTATGGCAAACTTCACCTTTACATGTATTTTGGCAGACCATTCTGAACATTGCATCAGTATCCTTACCGATTGCTGGGAATAGGCACCGGTGGTACCACGAATCGCACTGATGACACGGACGTGTACATGCATACTATACCCCTCTGCGTATGCCTGCTTAACAAATTATATACGGACAACGAACTTTACACTGGCATAACGAACTTTGCACTGGCGTAACGAACTTTACACTGGCATAGCGAACTTTACACTGGCAAAAGATGCCTAAACAATTTGCATGCACTGCTTAAACACAGGACTCAGTCAGTGCATCCTTGGGAAAGTAAATTTGGGATTTGATCTATCAAAGATTACAGAATACAGTATCCAAATTAATTGAGTATTTATCTACATACTGAAATGATCCTGACAACTCAGTTGGGGAAAGGCAAAAGCACAGAATACCTCACAGCCTTCCAAGACCGACTCATTCAATGGTCAAACCAAAGTTTGACGTATTTCCTGATGAATTAAGGATGCTTTGGATGATGTGCTAGTGCTTGCCTGCCAGGAGGGAGTCCTCTTCCGCCCAGCTGCAGCTGCTTTGGCCCTTTTGCTTTTGACCCTTTTGCTTTTGGCCTTTCCTCGCTGCTTTGCCTGCTGACGCTTCATCTTCCATTCTGACTGACCAGCAACCTCGCAACTGAAGTGCTCAAACTTACTGTCCAGACATGAGGCAAGCATTGACAGAAAGCCATGTGTAAAAAAATCTAGGCAATGGTCAAAATGAACAGCTAAAACCCTCAAATCAACTATTGTATGATCTCCCACATGTAGAATCACACCACATACATGACGTCCAAAATAACCTCGCCACAAGCCCTCAAAAAGCTCAGCTGCATGCCTCAAGTGATCATCCCCTACAGTCACACCATGCACATGACATCCAAAATGAGCCCACCATGAGTCCTCTAGTTGCGCAGCTGTATCCTTCAAGTCAACCATCATATCATCTCCTAGTGTCATATGCCTACCATGTGAGTCTGACTTATAACGAGCGTACGACACGGTCACACTTGCATCAGGAAGAGCCTGGCACCAGCTACCTGTTATTGCAACCTTTTGCTCATGGCATGGCTTCCTATACAAATCACCGCATACTTCGACATGCGGTGGTGCCCAAGCTTGGGCATAGTATGAATCCCTTGGATCATACTCCCAATCATCGTAACACCCGGAATAGTAGTACACATCGTTTCCAGGATAATAGTACAAATCTTTGAACATGATTTCCTGTAACTGATCATTTTGTGCAGGCCTGTGCAAGTGTACTTGTATGCGCGTTCTTGCCGGCTCCAAATCTGACTCATGTGCCTCAATACTAGTGACATGCTGATTGTGCAGGTCCTCTTGCATCTGCTGCGGTGCAGTAGCATTCAGATGGTGTCTCAAGCCAGCAGCAGGTGCATACAGCAAAGTCTTAGCAAACCAGTCCCAGGGCAATTGTAGAGGCTCATCACTTGAAATCTGGAACTCAATGTTGATGCATAGCAGTATTCCCCACTTGCTACAACCGAACCTGTTGTGGGCCTCAGAGTGTACAGCTGGCCAAGCACACAACAGGCCATCACGCAGCACATCTGACCATAGTGCTTCAGGCCATGCCTGTCTCCACAGCTCATTCATAACATCCACACAGTCTGGCCGCTGACTGATTGCATAGAAGCGACGTAAGGCAGAACCTGGGTTCTTCTCCCACTGGACATGCAGGTCCACTGGGTCCCACTGTGTGCCATACAATGAATAGTCTCCCCTGGGTGGGTCAAGAGTGACAGTAAGGGCTAGCTCCCTCCAGAATTTTTGGGCAAAGTCAGCCTTCTGGTGTGCAAACTCTGTAGCACATGTATGGCAGGTCTGCGCAAGATTGAAGCTGTCCACGCTATCCAGATGTTGGAAAATGGATGCCAAGGCTGTAGCTGGAAGTGCTAGCAGACTGATTTGGCAGTCATGTAGGGGGGTTGAGTTGGGTGTGCCTGGCTGTGAGGGGACATGCTTGTGTCTGCCTTGAGCACCAACTCTAGACCAACCATGTTCTTGGTGTATTGGCAGTGACACATGTGGGACACCTACAGTGCATGCATGAGTGAGCTGATATCATTAATGCTGTAAAGAGTACGAAGCATGAGTGCAGGAGCGGCGCTGAACAAGCTTGTAGTCGTTGTCTCTGAAAAACACATTCTGACAAGAACCTGAAGGAGAAAAGAGCCACAACTTTGCAAGAGTGCACATCAAGCACAAAATGTCAAGACTGCAGCAAACAGGAGGAGACCTTGATGTCTCTGCAAGCAAGTACAATCATCGTACTAAGGCATTAGGTTGAGAAGCTGACCTGATGCTTGTCTTTGCTGCAACTGATGCATAAGGACAGAGTTCGGTTCTTCTAGATCTTGAAGACTCCTGCCCGCTCGAAGTTAGGAAGTTGTTGACCTGGTAACAACAGCAGTGTGCAACCATAATTCGACACATCAACCAATTCGCTTGTACGCACAGATCCGGCGGCATGCATACCTTCTTCCTGTGCCCGAATCTCACCGAGAAGACGTGAGCCAACAGCAGTTCTAGCTAAACGCAGTAGCTGAAGTGCGGCTGCACTGCCTTCTGCGGTTCGCCAGCCGCCTCGTACGAACATGTGCTGTGTCGCCGTCCGAGTGACCCCCCAAGTCCAAAATGTGCATTGTATCGGTGCGGCAGGAAGCTGCAGCAGTAGTAGCTGGCAGTAGCTGATAGTAGCTGCCTGTGCAACAGGTGTAGACTTCTGCTGGTTACCTATCATGACCGTCAATTTGATCGTCAACCAACTACACAAACATGTGCGGATCTGTAGGCAGCAAGGAAAAAACCACTTCTACTGCTGCCGAAGGCGAAAAGATGATCTTCAGCCTGACCTTTTAGGTAGTGCTCACTTAGAGGTGGTTTTGGTCTATTTGCTGAAGCTATATAAGGTTGTGACGAAGCATCGCGAGCCAGGAAGAGACAGCACATGTCACTCAGGACGTTCATAGGTGACACCTTATGTTAGGCTGTAACATGACGCAGCGACACTGCTTGCTGTTGGACTGCGTCAGCTTTCGTATGTTACATTGCTATGCTATCGCTTTGTTGCATGCCGTGTTCGCACGATGCAACTTGCCATTTTGAGCTGTAGTACCGTGAATATGAAGGACTTCTTTTTGGACCTCTGTCCTGCTCGTCACCATGTTTTCAGTAGGCACTTTGTCAAAGGCAAACATGGCATGTTGCGAGTAATGCTGTTGTCATACATAAGATTACTGTGGCATCTAACCTTGGCAATTACACATTCAAGACAGGTAATGCCTCAATATAAGCTTCACAGTTGATCATCAACAATGTAGCCCTCTCCGCCCTGCTTTTTCTGATGTTGCAGCCAGTGTTTTTATGCTTCGATTGCATCACAGCCTTCAGGTATCTACAAGCCTACTCAAGCAAGCTTACGTGTCCATCACCATGCAACATGCCCTGCTGATGGTGATGTCTGATGCTTACGCAAATGTGTGAAGTTGATGTTGTGTAAAGTACGCACCTCACAAGCTATGTCGAAGCTTGATGCATGAGTTGAAACCTTTCCAGTTTGTTTAACCATACCAGTTGAATGAAGTTCAGTCACTACTGCTCAAAGTCTTCTGGCAACAGTACAACAGTACAACATTACTGAGAGTGTTAAGCCTTCACTGTCAAATCCCGATGCAGTTGGCGCCACTTTTCCTGACAGGTGCTTGGTGTGCTGCAGAGCAAAGGAAGATGAGAGCATCTGGAGAGGCAAATGCTCATCAGGTTCCTGAGCTAATAAAGCTACAGGAGGCCCAGCACCTCATGGTTGTTGCTTTCATTGCATGGCATTGACCCTACACTGGTATGTCCTGATTACAATTGGCACTGCTGCTGAAGATTGGCTGTTGCAAACAGTACATCAGCTGCACTGTTTTTCATGTGCAACATCTGCAGGTGCTGCTGCTCCTCTTTTGCATGACCTCATGTTGTGTGCTTGAAGCGCTTGCATGCATCTACGCATGACGTACAACAGCAGTCATTGTATGTTATTGTGGTCATTGTGCTGCTGTCTCAGTCATCACCATACGGTACAAGCCGTATCAAGCTCCTCATCATACAGTCATACTGAACAAATACAACATATGTAAAATGCAACACCGTATATCAATGTTCTGCAAGCTGTGATTGTGACACAGCCAGTGCCTGCCAACAACAGTCAGTAAGCGCAAGTGTGTCACGTATGCCCTGCAGCAGAACAGCTTCACTGAAGCTATCACACTGCAATCACTAGTGACAGCACCTTTGAGGCTGTTGCAGGTGTCACAAGGACCCTGCCAAGCTGCTTGCAGCTGGCAAGTGTATGTCTCCTTCGGAGCAGGTGCTGATCAGTGACACAGCATGAAAACATGCAGAGCTGGACCTGCAGCAGGAAGGTGTCACCGTGCAGACCAGCAGACAGCTGCATGATGCAGCCTTGGGTAGCATGACATTCTCACACCCGCCTCCTATCAGACTGTCATGCATCAGAGGCTTGGTTGCTCCCAGTTACAAGGGGCCTTGCAAGCTGCCTGGTTGTGAGGGCAACAGGCTGTACGTCATCACCTTGTCGCCCTTGCTGTTGTGCATCAAGCTGCCTCACCACAAGAATGCATGCAAGTGGGGTCAGGCTTCCATTGTCTTTGATCTGCCAGCAGAGCTGGCTGAACTGCTGTACACCTACCTGGGAGAGCCGCGCAGGGCTGTGCTTGACCACCAATTGCTGATTGGCCAAAGTTGTCATGATGTGTTCATGGACATGCATGGTAGGGGTTTTGCTGGTGCAGTCTTGACCTTGTATCGGCAGAAGTGGTCGGTCTTGCAAGGAGGTCAGAATGAGTGGTTGGTCTTGCAAGGAGGTCAGAATGAGTCCCAGCATGTGTAGGCAAGTGTTTGTTGATGAGAGAGCATCCAACACTGCTGCAGCTGGTCCATCAAATCAGGGAACTGCTATGGTGATGGGTCACGGCGAGCAGCAGTGGCACAAATGGTATGACATGCAGTTCCATCCCAGGCTTGCTCAGGATGCAGTGAACAGCATGCAGCTTTGGAGGACAGCAATGCTGCAGATCAGGTCGGATGCACTTGCTGCTGCAGCAGAGCTCAGCTTGAGCACAGCCCCATATTGTGGGCACGTCATCATGTCAGATTATAAGTCAGGCTGTGAGGAGTACCATTCATGCAAGCCTGACAGGCATAAAGGACATTGACATAGAGCCGGATCAGCAATCTGATGATGATATTGAGCTGGACCTGTAGTGACTTGAGTCAACTAGACTGAATTAGGCAATTTTGGCTGTGCAGATTGTGACATCACCCTGCTGAGATGCTTGTTGGCATCATATTTGTTTCTGGACCCTATGCATGTACAATCAACAGTGATGCCATTTGGACAGAATTTGTCAGCTCCTAGCGGCACCTTTTGTTGTCATATGACATGCATGTAGGGTGAACGTTGTGTCATATAACATGACACAATTTGGTTTATCAGTTGGGTTGTGTTGCGGCCCACTGTTTCACGACCCACCATCAGCAATCATCACAATGACCTGATCTGTGAAGTTTCAGCTTCAGCTGAGCAGTTTAGCATGGTCGATGGGCAGGTCGTATAGTGAGCTGAGTGCTTATGGCATGACATTTTGGGGCACCTGTGATTTGAGGTATGAGCCATTAACAATATTGTTTGGTGCAGCACAAGTGTCGAGGCCAGTGCGTCCATTGTCACCATTAGCACCTGATTTGGCCCGCGCAATGTGTTGTAACATGTACCCAACTTGGCTAGAATCTTTTCGGCTCTAGATTAACACTTGCAGACATGGGACTTTTGACAGGTGTGGGACTTCTGACCGGCAGCCCTGTTTGATAGGTCATGCCCTGTGCTCGGTCATGCACTACCTAGTAGGAAGAAAAATGGCGCAAACTTTGAAGATGCATGTGTGGTGTGGGATCACAAGTTTTTGACTATTTGGTGTGATGATGCGGGTGAAGTGGCCGGCATGCAGTGCATAATGAGCACGACCCAGAATCACTTTCAGCGGCTTCATGCGCTAGTTTTGAGTGTTTTGCAGGCACACTCAGGTGCAGCAAACACTGCATGCAAATGCTGCATTACAGAGTCTGTCCTTAGTAATGTTAGACTTTGCAGTAGTTTAGGCCGCTTCGCCTAATGTCTTAAGTGGTAGCAAATCGATGGGATTCAGACCTGTATGTTTGCTTGACAACTAGGGTAAACACCCTATCAGCCACCCGGGTTGTGATTAAAAGGCCTTTCTGCTAAGCTTGTGGTAGCTATTGTTGCCTGCAGGTAGCTAATAAACTGCATGGCTGCAAAACAGATAACTCCGTTAGTGAGCCCTGCTTGATTGGGTATTTTGAATGAACGGCGAGACCTGACATGAAGACGTCTAAAAAAGAAAAGACTACACCTTTCGGCGTCAATTTGATGAGAAGCCAAGTATTATATCAGGCTGCCCAGTTGCAGACGTTTAAATTCAATGAGCAGTTGTGGCCATTGAATGCACTGTCGTGCTGAAAACATGACGCCCTCACCTTATTTTGCAGCCTGTGTTGCTGCCCTCTAATTAGCATATTATGTGTATTGCCAATGATAGCACAATGGTAGCTATGCAACACAATGCTACAGCAAATCTGCATATGATTCAATAGGCCTAGGCTATGTCGATGCAAGTGCCAGCACATAGTGCTAGCATCACGTCATGCAAGCGCAGCTCTCTGCGCCAGCTTGCACAAGTCAAAACCAGTAGCTATAGCATATCCATTCTAGAATAGGGGATGCCGCAAACACTACTGCACTGAGAGCATACGTATACAGTATATCATAAACTCAGGAGTTTGCAATTGCAGCTTTAAATATCACTGAATGAAAAAGCTGAGTGACAAGCTTCTCAAAACTTGCTCTACATTTATCTTTTAATTTCACATAAGGATAGCAGCTTTGTCAAGCCAAGCACTTGACTGTTCAATTCAATGTTTTGGGTGCCTCAAAATCTCAAATCATATGTAGATTTCTTCTCTGCAGAACACTGACACCATCCTAGCCATCAACCTCTGCAACAATCATGTATGCATGTGTACCACTACAAATGTGCACATCTCAAGCAAATTTTCATCCAGGTTTCTTGCCATGATACATGCATATTCCCAAACACGGTTGCTCTCAACCAGGTATTATGCTTTTGCCTTCAGCGGCGATTGTCTGAAAGTAATGGACACGCGCCGCGCCGCCAAAAGCGCATCTTTACTAATGCCATGAGCATACATATATCTGGCATCCTTTGTGATGATCTGCATCACATGCTTTGCTTCTCCTTTTCTGCATGTTGGGACGCAAGCACATCGCGGTGCATGCAATTGTGAAGCTCAAGAGTGGACTGTAACAGTTAGCAAATTGGCCTATCAAAGTCTGCATCTCAATTCTTTGTGACGCTCGGGGTTGACTTATATTATAGATAACAGAAGGCAATAACGCTGCCATGTAGCAAGGCTCTTTTGTGGGGATTTCTCACATGAACCTCAGCACAGCAAGCCCTGCTGCCATGCAGGATTGAGCCTTGTAGGCTGCAGGCAACCAAGCTCAAACACAGGTA
>JAABUS010008489.1_pt1 | contig 11268 bp, 10 predicted proteins | sample 5560161 | NCBI WGS metagenome assembly JAABUS01 (sample SAMN10711885, study PRJNA513376) | rock metagenome | isolation source: Antarctica rocks | place: Antarctica: Victoria Land, Trio Nunatak nord | collected 2016-01-04
GAATTTTCTCGACGTGTTTGATCGAGCTCAAGTCGATAAGCTATCATCTCATCGTTCATATGATCATAAGATAAAGCTCACTAACGATGTCACTTCTTCTAGATGTTGAGCTTATCAAATGTCACTCTACAAGCTTCAGAAGATCAAGAAATATCTGAACAAAAATCTGTCAAAGAATTTTATTACTTCTAGCAAGATCTCATATTTCTCACTCGTTCTATTCGCTCTGAAGATCAATGATGATCTTCGCTTCTGCATCGACTATTAAAAGCTCAATGTCATTATCAAAAGAAATCGCTACTCTCTATCGCTCATAGATGAGATGATTGACAAAATCGTTGACTGCAAGCATCTGATTCAACTAAATATAATTTTCACTTTCAACAAACTTCGTATGCATCTCGATAGTGAGAACTATACGATCTTCATTATCGCTCTAGAAGCGTACAAATCAAAGATTCTATCATTTGAATTAACAAATGATTCGACCTCATTTCAGCAATATATGAACAATGTTTTATGAAACTTTCTAAATGACTTCTGTCAAGCTTATTTAGACGACATTCTCATATACAGCAAGACTCAAAAGAAGCATAGACAACATGTCAAGATGATACTAGATCATCTACGAGACGCTGATCTGCAGATAGATATTCAAAAGTGTGAATTCAATGTAGAAGAAACAGTCTTCTTAGAAATCATAGTATCAAAACAAGATCTTCACATGAATTCTATCAAAGTGAAAGCTATAGTCAATTGAGTTACATCTACTAATCTAAAAGAGATACAAGACTTCGTTGACTTTGTCAATTTCTATCAATGCTTCATCAAGAACTTTTTGAAACTAGTCAAGTCATTCACTCAGCTGATTTGAAAAAACACGTCTTTTGTTTGAAAAGAAGTCTGCGTAGAAGTCTTTGACAATTTAAAGAAGCAGATCAGCTCGATCTCAGTTCTGCGTCATTTTGATGTCAAACGTCAAGCTATTTTGAAAATCAATGCATTCAACTATGTAAAAGACGACATACTATCTCAGTACAATGACGAGAGTATGCTTCACTCGATAGTCTTCTATAGCAAGAGCATTATTTCAGCTGAATGCAATTATCACATCTATGACAAGAAATTGCTAGCTATCATTCAATGCTTTGAACACTGACGACTTGAACTAAAAGATACTGAGCTATCTATTCAGATGTTTACTGATCATCAGACTTTAAAGATCTTTATGAAAAATAAACAGCTGACTCGATAACAAGCGAACTATCTGAATATTCTATCAAAGTTTAACTTTCAGATTATCTTTCAAACAGGCAAAATAAATATCAAAGTCAATGCTTTAACTAAAATGTCGATGATCAATAGTTCTGAATCAGCTAAAGAAATAGATGATCGTTTTCAGACTATACTGATCTCAAATCAAATAAACATTTTATCGATTGAGTTCGAAATCGAATCTGAATACGAGACTAATCTCTATCAATGCATACGTTTAGTCAATCAGAAGAATGAACTATGCAATGAGTATCAACAAGCTATGAACAAAGATGAACTGAAGCTTCATGACATGAAGCTAAAAGACTGTCAAATCATTGACAACGTTTTATTCAAAAAGAGTCTACTATGAATGTTGAAACAAATGCATACAAAATTGCTTCGAAAGATTCATGATCAATCATCAATCTTGCACTCTGACATTAAATGAATGATTGATTTAGTTCAACGCTTCTACTATTGATCAGATCATCGAGCAACTATTCAACAATACATTCGAAACTGTCATGTCTGTCAGCGAAGCAAAGCATCTCAAGATAATACAAATGATTTGCTTCAGTCTCTATCAATCTTTCAGCAGCGTTGACAAGATATAGCTATGAACTTCATCACTGAGCTATCTTTATCGAAAAACTATAATGTCATTTGCATGATCATATGTTGTCTTTTCAAAGAACGTCACTATGTTTTCTGTCATTGAAAAGACAATGACATCTCAATCAAAGAAACAGTATGAATCATGCTATGAAACGTTTATTGACTTCATGATCTACTCAGTTCTATCGTTTCAAATAGAGACTTTCAGTTCATATTGATCATGTGACAAAGTCTTTGTGAACGACTAAAGATCAAAGTCAATCTATTAACAGTCTATCATTCAGAGATTGATGATCAGTCGAAATGAGCTAATCAAGATGTTGAATGTGAACTTCGAATTTACTGCAATTACATGCAGAATGACTGAGCTAAATGACTTTCAATGATGAAATTCAGTGATAATTTCAATACATTCTCAACTATCTTGATGATCTCTTTCTACTTCAATAAAGACTTTCACTTTCGAATGAGTTTTGATTCAAATACGACTGATTACAAAACGACTTGTCAACGTATTGAGACTAGAAAGATCGATGACATTGTCATTTGAATGAGTGAGCTTCTTATCTTTGATCATCAACAATTGAAAAAGATCAAGCAGATCATTGAAGCTCAGATGAACAAGCATAGACGAGACGTCATTTATGAAGTAGATGATCAAGTTTGATTAGTCTTCAAAAACATCAAAATCATTAAATCATGCAAAGATTTGAAAGACAAGCAGCTTGATCTCTATTCAATCACAGTCAAAGTTAAGATCTTCTATTGCCTTCAGCTATCTAGAAGCATGAAGCATATACATTCAGTGTTCAGCTCAAAGTATCTACGATCTTCATCAAATGACTCTCTATCAAAACAATACTTTGAACTCTCTAGATTAATGATCATTGAAGAGAATGAAAAGCACTGAAAAGTAGACGATATATTGAACTTCAGACGATATAGAGAAAGACTACAATACAAGGTCAAATGAATTGAGATAGATCGTGACGATGAATGATACTATGTCGATAAAGAAAAATTCAATGACTTGAAGAAAGTTCTGAATGAATTTCACAAGCTATATTCAAATAAGTCGCACTAAATTGAAAACACGATAAATTTTTTTTGCTTTTATTTCTTTTCTATTCATGCAAACATGAATGTTCAAAGAAAAAGAGTAATGTTATGAACATGTCTGAATTGATCAGAGTTCAGATCTAATTCTAATCAATTTGATTAAAGCAAGTCATGATGCTATGTTTAGTTTGAATCTAGCGCATTTCTTCAAGTCATTCTCAGCACTTCTTTTCATTGTTCAGCACTTTCTTCATTCATCTCTTTCATCATTCTTTTAAACAAACACATCTGACATATTACATCACATCTGTATCGAGTCTAGCGCAGTCTCAAGTCATTATTTATAGAAGAGCTTGCACTCTTTCTCTTCTGTATTCTTAATGTCTTGTTATAGCTATTTCTAAAGAACAATACATACATATTAGCTCTGAGTTTCTTTGATTGAATGATTTAAACACAATCTCAACATTGATCTGCAAGCGTTCGCGAATGCTTTCATACTCGATGATGTCAGAATCAAAGCTCATATGAGAATGAAAGTTCTTGTTCATGAAGAAGAGAGTCAAGAAGATGACTGATGACAAGACGTTATTGTAGACAAACTCGATCATGAGTAGTCACTTAAATCAGTCATTCTGCATATATGAACAGAAGAATCAAAGATATCGCTTGATGTTCTGATTGACTCGTTCGCTTTGATCATCAATCTGAGAATGATAGATGATGAACAATCGAAGGAAAATGCTCAGTCGTTTGCAAAGAAACTTTCATAGTATAGAGATGAATTGCGAATCTCGATCAGATACTATGAAGCTTGATAAATCATGAGTTTGATATACTCATTGAATCAGCATTTCAGCTGTCTTTTCAGCTGTGATATCTTCATCATCAGTGATGCAAGAAATATAATGTCTTTCTTTTGACAATCTGCAGATGACAGTCAGAATAGCGTTGTAATCATACGAATCAGATAGATTGATAATGAAGTTTATTGCTATGTTTTGTCATCGCTGTTCAGATATAAATAGAGATTGAAGCAAGTTATTTGATTTATTTCTTGATGTCTTTGAACGTTAACATACATAGCAGTTTCAAATATATCAATCTATCATTTTTTGCATAGAAGATCAATAGTAATTTCGCTTTATGATCTTCATCATTCTAAGAATTTCAGAATGATCAATCGACGATTGATCATGTATCTCACGAATCAGATTCATTTGTAGAAGCTCGTTGAACAAGACTCATAGCTGACTATCATGATACAAGATTTCATTCTGAGTTCGACAATTCTTCAATTTGATATCTTCATATTGTGTCTTGTCTCTTGTTATTGTTTCGTGAAGTAACGTACAATTCTCGTTGATCTCATTAGTTTCAAGAATCTATTTATAGATTCATTGATCATTCTTCTTCTCTAGATCAGCGATCTTCATTCAATTTAATGTCAGAATAGTAGTTCTTTGATATTGAACGCGTTCATCGTTGAAATCTCTAGACATGAAGTCAGATTGACGAATTAATGCATTGATCTTAATGTTTTATTTGTCAGATTGATACATTATCTTGAAGTTGAAGTCAGCTAGCTTCTGAACTTAGCGCATCTGACATCTGCTCAGCTCTTTATCTTTCATCAATGAGATGAGCGCTTGATGATCGATGAACATCTTGATAGAAATGTCAGTTAACTTCAGTTCAAGTCATCAGTGTTCAAATGCTCAAATGATGATCAGAAGTTCTTTATCATATATCTTGTAGTTGCATTCAGCAGAAGACATGTTCTTGCTATAGAAGACAATTGAATGTAGAACATCTTCGTCATTATATTGAGACAGAACTTCATCATTGACGTAGTTGAATGAGTCAATTTCAAGAATAGTCTTACGAGTTTGATTAAAGTGACGTAGTATAGAAGTCTTGATTATACATCTCTTCATATGATCGAAGATGATCTGACAGACTTCATTTCATTCAAATATGATCTTCTTTTGAGTGAGTTGAATCATTGAATGAACAATCTTTGAAAAGTTCTTGATGAAGCATCAATAGAAGTTGCAGAAATCAATGAAGAACTGCATCTGAATGAGATTATTGAATGTAGATCAATCAACGACTGCTTGCATCTTTCGTGAATTCATCTTAAGTTTCTCAATTGACATTAAAAGTTCTAAAAAGATGATTTTCTGAACATGAAACTTGCATTTATCGATGTCTATCTGTAGATCAGCTTCTCATAGTCTATTCAGAATCAATTGTACATGTCGCTTGTGTTTCTTCAAGATCTTGCTGTAAATGATAATGTCATTTAGATAGATCTGACAAAACTGATGTAGATATTCAAACAACACGTTGTTCATATAATGTTGATAGAACGTTGATTCATTGATTAATTCAAAGAGCATTACATGATATTTGTATGAGTTGAAGAAGATAATGAAGATAGTCAAATCTTCACTATCTGAGTGCATGTGTAGCTTGTTGAACATGACAATGATGTTTAATCGAATCAGATACTTGCTTTCTTGTATATGAGCAAGAGTCTCGTCTATTAATGACAAAGAATAGTGATCTCGTTTGATCAAAGCATTGAGCTTTCTGTAATTGATGCAGAAACGCAGACTTTTGTCTTTCTTTTCAATGAACAAGATGAGCGAGATGTATGATGTGAAGCTGAAGAAAATGAATTCTTTGTTCAGATGTTCAATCAGATACTTCTTTATCTTTTGAAGCTTGTGATTGAACATCTGATATAGTCTGCTTCGCGAGAATGTTTCTTCATCAATTAACTCAATTTTGTGATCATAGAAACGATGCAATGATAGCTGCTCGATCATTGCTCAATCAAAGACGTCTAAATAGTCGTGATATTCAGAGAAAAGCTTGATCTTGACTTGCTTAAGAATTTCAGCGTGAGAAAGCTTATGCAGATTCACTTCTTCAGACTTGTTTTCAACTGTAGTTATGAATCGATCGATTTTCAAGATGATAACAGCAAAGATCTTGACATCTGATCATTTGACTAACATTCTACATGCAACTGCTTCTATCATGAATATGTTGATTGAACTGAAAGCTGATTTCAAACTGAACGTCAATTTAGAATTGACGTTAAACGAAACTGCTTTGAGCGATTTTGACTGTTTGATCATTTTAACGAACTTCTCTTTTGACTGATCGAAAGAAAGTGATTTCTGACTGAGTTAAAAAATAGCGAAAGTGAAGAGTCTTCTCAGTATATGAGTAGAAGTCAAGCTCTTCTGTTTCGTGATTATTCTATGACTTGAGAGTAGAACAATTGATTTCTGACTAAAGATGAAATTCGAAAATTGAAGAGAATCAATTTACGTATCTATTACTAGATTGATTTTGTTCATTCATGTTTTTTCAAGAATCATTTGATGTTGATCTAATCAAGTTATCAACATAAAAGCTGTGTCAATCGTATGATCTTGAACAGTCAGATTCAAATAAATGACATGAGTAATGAGTTTCTTAGCATAATGATCATCAAATTCTCGAATTGACTTCGCTTTGATCAAAGTCAGAGACTCAATTTGCAACTGATCATAAACAATCTGCATGATCACTTCATCAATGAACGAATAGTCAGCAGCTTCGATGTCTATCAATGACTTCAATGAGTAACTAATTTCATTGCTAGAAAGTACACATTCAGTAATCAATGAAAGAAGACATTTTCTCATTCTCTTTATTTTTCGAAATGATGATTTCATGTAGACGAAGAATGAAAGCTCAAGAAGCAGAAGTGTCAACTTTGTTCTGAGAACAGTTTTTTGACAAGTGACTCGAAGTCTTGCAGATATAGCAAATGATAGACGATTTGACTGACTCAGATGTAGAAAAGATAGTCGACTTGACATATTTGATTATCGAAGTCGTCACTGCTGACAGAGAAGTAACGCGCTTTTCAGATGTGACGATGACTTTGATGATGATTGTGCAACGTTCGCTTCGAAGCTGATAATTGACTTGCTGTCTATTATTCACACTCTGAAGAAAGCTCTTGAGACAATGTAAAGTGATAAAATCTTTCAAGCAAATCAATAAAGCATTCTGCAAGCGATTGTTGATCTTATTCTGAAGATCGTTCATCAGAGTGCAATCGTTGTATTCTAGATAGCTGAATAGCTTCATAAAGTCGAAGTAGAAGATATTGAAAAACTTTTCTGCTTGTCTCAGAGCGTTGTACTTGCAACGACACTTTCGATTCTAATTCTGATCATCGTATATTTCTTTCAGATGCTCAAATAGCTCGTAGATTGAGATGTAAGAATGCGAAGCATCATGACGATGTCAAGCAAAGATATGCTCAGCAGCATCATCTTTTAGTCTAGATATCACATAGACAATACAGATATTCTCATTATCGAAGTGATCGACATTTGTCTGAAGCTTGTTGTTCATCTTGACTCTTCAGCTATTTCATGTTAATTCATCTTCATCGATGAATACAGCTGAGTTCGAAAACTTGAAAGACTTGTGATGATCATTATCAAATAGAGTGAACGACTCACGTCGAGTATGATTCTCGATAGATTGACGAGATAAAGATTTCATAGAAACTCAAGATTCAGTAGACTGACGAGATCAAGATTGATTCACTGAATGTGATACTTCTTTAAGTTTATTCTTGAGATTCAACATCTTCTCTCAATAATGTTTGTTTATCTCTTTTAGAGTATCTATGATCATCTGTTTGATCTTTAGTTGATTCAATCTCTTGTCATGTTCAACTTGAACAATGATTCACTGCTCATTGAGTTTCAAAGTCGTGTCTCGTTGAGATTTAAGCTCGTTCAACATCTTGATGATCTCGTTTGACTGATCATGAACTCATTGACGAAGCTGTTCTTCTGTCTTGATGTTTCATGAAGTATCAGCGTTCTTGACATCAACTGAAGCATTGAAAGAAATGAGAAAAACTCGTCTACTAGCAATGCTTCTAAGCAGATGAGCTGTTCATGACTCGACTGATTCGAAGTTGCATGTCATTGTGAGAGAAATAATGATAGATGAGTAGATTTAATTGTAGTAAGATTGAGTGATTGATTTGATAAATTTGAGTAAATTTGCAGATGTGTTTTGATGAAAGTAATTCAAAGAATTTCTTGCGAATTTTCTGAATAAACGAAGTAGATTATTTCGTATCATCTACACGTTGATAGCAGAGTAGTTGATTAACATTTATCTACTGTTAGAGATTGATCTAGAGCGAGTCATAAAAGTGTCATTTAACTAATAGATAAATGCTAAGAAAGAAAAGTATCTACAGAAAAGAACTCGATTCTTATATGTGTGTTTCTCAGCTCTGTGCTAGACTCGATTGAGTTGATGTCTTACACATATGATGCAGAGTCTCAATGATATCATCTCTAAATCAGATTCTCGCTAGGTTCAATTAGAATGAAATCAGGCGAAGAATAGATGAAGACTAGAATCGTAACATTATACATGAATAAAAATTCACTAAGTGATTGAAATATGAAAATGTAATTATCAATGATTAATCTATAATTAATAATATTTTATTAATCATTTATTAATCAGCAAATAATTTGAAAATTAACAATCTGAAAATCTTATCATTTTTTTCTTCTTAACATTATTATGATTTTTTTATTCTATTAATTTAATATTAATCAATAAATAATACATTATTAATCATCAATTAATTTTTTCTACTACATTTGTCATTTGATCAACTTTTATCTCAATGATTAAATTAATTATTAATAAATGATTATTAAATCAACTTTTCTTTTAAAAATTTATTGAAAACATAATAATAATAATTCAGATTAATCTAAGATTAATTCTAGATTAATCTCATATAAATAAGAATTCATTCATGATTTAATTAACATTTTACATTCTTGATTGAAAATATATTGATTAGCGATTGATGATTGATTAATCAATATCGATAAGAAGTGATTGTGTATTGATGATGAAGTAGTTACAGATGTAAAGGTTTATGCGATCATGAAATCTATGTATGAGCTCGAGAGTTAGCGTGAGTCTTAGCTTTGAAAGATTGAAGGGGTCGCGCGACCTTCAAGATGAGTCGCGCGACCTACATTCTCGATGTGAACTTGGTGAGTATTTCGTACTCGTACAGTACAGTACAGTACAGTACTTCTAAGCTAAGTTTAAAGCATCTTACCTTAGCGAAATTATGAGGAATGACTCTACCGTAGCAGCATCGTAGTACTACCATAAAATATTGTTACTGTAATTCCTGAGTTACATCGCCTTTAGGCAGTTCTCTTAATGACACGTTATTATAAAATATACGCTTAGAATTTCTAAACGACCTTGGAAAGAAACGGTGATGAAAGTAAGCATATGTAAAATACAGTATTATATATCATGAGCAATACCTCTTCATAGTCACTCACTCACCTACAAGGTGATGCAACAAAGTATTGAAAATGACCTTCGTACAAAGTAGAGAGTCAACGTAAAACCAACGTATCTTGTTACATAAGCTTTTGTATGTATCATGTATTTCAATTGACTCAGTACCTCAGACTAAAGTTGAGCTAAGTCTCTTCGAGCTAGCGCTTACTTCGCAGACTTCGTGCAGCTAGGGCACGAATAAAACCGCTTTTTCTACAAAAAGCGTGTTTAAAACCTTCTAGCGGCTTTTTACTGTTTTAAACAACGCTTTTAATTATGTAAGCATACAAGGGCCATTGATTGAAGGATTATCTTGCTGTCGTCACCTCGCTGTCACCTTCAGACTTCAGCTGCTTCAGCTACAGCCTACAGGCCTTTTGACATCCCCCATAGCTCAATGCCGCCGCAACGAGGTGGTAGACCAGTCAATCAGACTGTTGCTAAAAACTTTCAGCAGATAATCGTATCAGGAAGACGAGATACCGTGCAATGTCTACACTGTCGTCAGCAGATGGTCAAAGAAGCTAGTCGTCAGCAGAGTCATCTGAACCAGTGCAATACACTATTTGAATAGCATCATCGACGGTCAGGTGCTTTTGAAGCTTTCTTTACATGATGAAGGGGTCAATCTGCAGGCTAATTAACCCCTATCAATTTGCTACTATAAATATAAATCACCTCTGTGTTTTAAACCTTCTTCAAGAAGCGTGTTTAAAACATGCTTTGAGCTAGCCTAAAAAAGTTAGTCAAAAAACATGTTTTAAACATATTCGTGCCCTCGATGCAGCACATCTCTTTGTATTGAGGCAGAAGCGTCGAGTAAATTCGATCGTTGAAAACAAAGGTGACAATCATTTTCTTGAATAGATTTATATAACATATCAAATCATCTAACGTTTCTATCTATATTTGACGTTGTTGTTTCTTATATTTAAATTTTTGCATCTTTGTTGATGTTCGCGTATAGTGCAATTGCGATACGATGATCATTTTCAATACTTTATTGCATCACCTCGTATCATCTATGCCCTGCATCCACCCTCGCATCAACCTATTCAATGCTCGCAGTGACCATGCGCATGATGCTCACGCAGCTCATGCGATACACCCACGCGCAGAAATTGGCTGAATCGATCGATTCTAAGCTTGAAAATACAGAAGCGTTGATGTTGTCTGAAATACAGTCTATCCGAAGATAAGGCTTGGCAGTACTGTAGCAGTTATCTTGAAACTACACAGAGCTTCAGATTCTACCGTAGCAACACTATTTTATTTGATATCAGTGTATTATCTTTAAACGAATATTCAACTAGACTGTAAGAGTATCATTCTTTTTAATACTCGATTATCATTTTGTCACATATATAATGAGCTACTGTAAGTCAGTATATTCACTATGATACCGCCTTTGAACGGTAACTTGAACCATTACTGTATAGATACAGTTAAAGGAAACCATATATTTTCGCTAAGGTATACTCACTCCCGTCCAAACGTCCGGGAAATATACATCGATATTTGTATTCCTTCTGAGATACCTTACCTGGATACCTCTTCAGCCTTTGAGATCGATGCTGCAAAGACTCAGGCGCTACAGTATGAAATTCAAGGCCTATTCCTCGTGAATACTGTGGTCCAATGCAGATACATAACGAGAGAGACGATTAGACGAATGCCCCTCGTACGGAGGACTTTAGACTTCAAGGGTCTTCGGAGTACTTAGGTAAAAGCGTCATTCCTTAGCGCGTTCGTACCTGAACCGTACCGCGCCGCTTACTCCTGGACTCCCCCCCCCTGTGTGGATATCATTCGTCATTGGCTTACGAACGGATCATCGCCCTCGAAACTCTTAAGGTACGGAGCAGTCAGCGAGTTAGTCGTACCTGTAATCTCCACCGCACATCGACTGGACTGGTC
>JAABUS010008490.1_pt1 | contig 11268 bp, 14 predicted proteins | sample 5560161 | NCBI WGS metagenome assembly JAABUS01 (sample SAMN10711885, study PRJNA513376) | rock metagenome | isolation source: Antarctica rocks | place: Antarctica: Victoria Land, Trio Nunatak nord | collected 2016-01-04
ATGATTGTCAAAACTGTCGTATCAGTAGGCCTTATAGGGATGCACAAGACAGGCTGCTCTGGAGAGACAAGACTTGTCCTGCACGTACCTAGCTCATCATGAGCTGGAAAGCGTTTTAATTATTATTATTATTACAGCCACACTGGGGTAATTCAATATTTTGGTGCACTATTGACGCACTGAGTGTTGTATAAACACACTTGCAAAGCCGTTTGAGTTCTGAAAAACGTACATGTACAAGCAAAACCATCGATGATATATCATTCAAACATTGTGGTGATGCGCATTGAGGCATCGCACAATGCCAAAATCCCCATCTTCATGTGAGTGTTGCATTGCACTGCAGGCCACCAGCAGCCGCACTCCAGCGCGTTCCAATCACGCTCATCACTTTCATGAGAATGGCCATGCTGTTGTGTTGTTTCTCCCCTAATGGCCGAAGCATATTCAACGCAAGAACTCAAGTCCTAAAGGCTTTTGTACCAGCAGCAACCACGTAGGGAGAGGGACAGCCACAAGCGCATTCTCAGACCAGCACGTGTAAAGCAACGCTCGCTCTCTCCACGCTTCGCGTTTTAGGTCAAAAGCAACACGACGCAAGAAACTGCTATACACCGCATATCGCATCTTGTTTGCGACAACTACGTAGCAGCGCAGTTTACTTGTATACAACAGGGTACATACGTAGGCTATTTTCAAGCTCACAGGTATTGTTTGTGGCTTCACCTATGCTTCGTGCACAACATGCAAGTCGATCGGCTGTTGTAGCTTGTCAGCGCTTATGTCTTGTCAGTCAAACTGGTCGCACAGTGCCTGCTTGTTTCGTCGACTCAGCGTCTGCAGCATCGTCTTGGGGTGCTACAGCGCAAGCTGCCCAGGTGCAGGTGCATGCTGTGATCAACATACTTTAGCTACGATGAATGCACGGTCTTACACGCTGAGCGTCAGTTATGCCTACCTGCAGATCAATCCTAGCTACACAGGATCCGCGCGATTCGCCTCAACCATGGCCAAGTTCGATGCTGAGACCCTGATCAAGTACGCCACTCAGACCGAGAAGGCCCTCACAGCGAAGACCTTGTCCGCTTTACAAAACTTGTCCCCCGACGTGGTCTTGCATCAAGAAGCTTTCACATTGAACCACGACATCAAAGGGGAGGCTGAGGTCAAGAAGTACTTGCAAACCTACTTCGACAAGTATGAGTTCGACCATGACACTCTGAATTATGCTGTCAACCCAGATACCAGCTGCTCATTTGCCCTGAGCTACGACAAGGTGAGCAGTGCGACTCACTTTTTTTACTGTATATAGGTGTCATGCTTTTGCTGAGTGCATTGATCTTGCACAGTTATTTGAGGTTTGATGTTGCTTGTTGGCTGCAGAATGTTCACTTGAAGAATAAGGGTAGCTTGCCCGCAGAGGCTGTCAAGCCTGCCAGCACAATAGGTCAGCAGCTTCTTGCAGTCTCATTGAGAACCCATACAAGAAAATACATGGCATGCTCGGTCCGACCTCAAGCAACAGCTGCTTGCCCTAGTCACATACAATTATGCACAGCAGGAATTGTCATCATTTTCCCTTTGCATACACATGATTTGTTGCTGCATTACCATGCTGTGCATAAGCTAAACTCACATGCTGGTATTTGCTTGGAAGTCTTAGTGATGGCTTAGTGATGGCTCTTCACACGCAGGCATCTGGAAGCAAAAGTATGGCTCAGATGGCAAGGTGACTGACATCTTCTTCTTCCGCCAGATGAGCTCTGATGAGCTGTACAGTAAGGTGAGGAGTTCCAGCCTCGCTTTGCATTTAGGTTGCAGCATTTACACTGCAGCAGTTTACGTTTCATGAGTGACAAGTGGGGGTCCCACACTGCACATTTGCATCACCTAACTCATGCACCACATTTGCATGAACTAACTCATGCACCACATTACCCACTATTCTGATGGGTGCAGCTGCCGATGCAGCATGTCTCTGCTGTGTGAGATTGTCCAGTTGTCAAACACTGTAGAACGACGTCTTACTCTTCATCATGGCAGCGTATTTCGTTTAGCTTGGTTGTGCAGCAGGAGCTATGCATTTGTGCTTTGAAGCCTACCATAGAGCGGTAGCGGGTGCAAGCGCAAGGGTAGTTTCCTGGGAATGGTATATCAATTCAGACATCTTGTATCTTTCAATACTATGCACATTAGAACCATCCAAATGGTGTTCAGGTCAAGGATCCATCTAAGGCAGCCTCTGCCAGTGACGCAGACATCAAGGACCTGGTGCAGTTCCGTGGAGAAGAGCTGAAGAAGGACACCTTGGCGGAGGCCAAGCCAGATGAGAAGCGTTATGAGCAGGTTGCTCTCAGTCACATGCTGTGTGCCTTGATGTACATGTGCACCTCTCTTGACTGTCCATTTCAGGGCTCGTCTGCAAACGTTTGGGCTTATGCATAGGCGTTTATCATATGCAAGTAAATGACGTTGCATAATACTCTCTGTGCAGGACAAGCGTAGAGTAACTGCTTCCAGGGCTTCTGCTGTGCCTGAGCTATTGCGCATGATATGGTGTTACTTTGTTTCCATTTCTGTGTCATTGACTGCGTGTTGATTACAGTATGGTGCATATGGTGCAACAGAAGCTGCTGTACATGCCTGCTATATTTTATGTGTTGCGCATACATATGTCTAACGTACTGCGCCAGCATCAACTTGCATGCAGCAAACTAGCAGAGCCTACTCTTCACTTCAGTTTACCTTGCATTGATGTTGTGTCACAACAGCACTGGCATACATGATGTGACTAAAGTGCTGACTGTGTTTTGCTGATGGGTGCAGCTGATGAAGGCTGCAAAGGCATTCAGCTCAGTCTGGCAGGATGGCAAGACCGAGCTGGCAAAGCCTGTCTTGGCCAATGACGTCGTGTCCAAGGACCTCTTGTTTGGCAATGAGATCAAGGGATATGAGAGCTGGTCCAAGATGGTGCATGGTATTTTTGAGGTCAGTGTGTGATACACTGGCCTTTCTGCTGAACACATACAATCAGCCCACAATTGTGCTGCAGTTTGTTACAGCTAATGATGCTGTTCTTTCATCAGTTGGTGACGCTGTTCTTGGTGGTACTGTCATGTGGCACAGGATGCCTGGTGTCTAGATCAATCATTCTAGTACAGCTGCTGCATCTGAAGTGCTGTCTCTACATTTGCGTTGTTGATGGTTGCTGCTGCTGAACAGAGCAGGGGTCGACATGCTTGATTGTCAATGTTGCTGCAGAACTGGGAGGCCAACAACGAGATATCAGACTACGCTGTGTCCTACTGTGGAAGCAAGGCTTTCATCCACTGGAGCAACAGGGGGAAGGAGAGCAAGACCGGCAAGGAGAACAACCTGAAGGGAATGTCTCTGCTGATCTTTGGTGACAAGGACAAGGCCAGCCGTGTGCTGAGTTTCAGACAGCCATTGGCAAGCGAGAGGCCTCATGTCATGAAGGAGGAGTGATTCAACAACATTGTCCTATTTCAGAAAGAAATTGTACTGCTGAATGGACAGCTGTTGCCCTCAAGCTCCTTTGATTTGTTGCTGTGCCCTGAAGCTCCTTTTTTTGCTGTCATGTGTTGTGTGTTGAACTGCTGTATGTTGCTTTGGGTGTAACAGCAGGATGTGTTGTTGCGGTTGTGCCACTCGTTGTGCAAACTTTGCTGTTATCGGCAGCTGTAGTTAGATCTTGCTGTACTCATTGCAGCCTGGGTGGCTTTTTGTAACCAATTTGATGTATTGGACTTGTCTGCAGCGTCTTCCTGTGTGCAGATAACATAGGGTGTCCTACATCACGGTTGCGACAGGAACCAGTCCCTGCAGTACTTGCATTTTTACAGCAAAGCTGGGTGGGCCAACTGCTTTTCTAAGTGTCAAGCCCACAACTTACAACTTGAGATAACGCCCTCATGTGGTGTTGTGTGTCGCCAGACCAGATGAGTGCAGACAACACCGGATCGCTTGACACCCCAGAGCAGTGGACGTGATTTGCTAGAATCTGTCATATCTGACAAACCCAGTCTTCCTGTCCAGCACTGCTCGACGCTGAGACAGTAACGTGTTATGCATACAGCTCCAACACGAGTCAGTCAATCCAAATCGGTTTGATATTCACGCACGTGATCCCAGTCGTTTATGCTTGTTGATTCTGCCGGAGAGGATAGCGCGCACAGCTGTTGCAATGTGCCTCGCCCCTCCTAGCAGGATACAAACGTGCCACAGCTCATTAAGTGCATAAAGCAGGTTTGCACAGCAAGAGATAAGCTTTGTGCCGCCGCGCACAAGCAGCATCAGCACCTTGCAGAACACCGAGACTCGACAGCTTTCGCAATGCGGCTTGGGCAGGCACCTACAGCTGAGAGCCTATGCAGTACTTCAGGCAGATTTGCTTGTGGCACTGCCCCCTTGACTGCTGCTCCGTTCAGTGCACGCCAGATCAGACGTGCACGGAAAAGCACAGTAGGCCGTCAGGCAAGCTGACTACTGAAGACAACTGCCATGAGAGCGTACAGCTCCGGCACGGCAGGCTCTTGCGGCTGAGTTCTGTCTGAGATGAGTACTCAAACAAGAGGCTCAGGATGTTTTCTGTAACTTTGCTGCAGGCCGTGTTGCAAGCCACTGAACAAGCGACTCAAGGCTCAGGCAAGAAGGCCAGCCAGAATGGTTTACTTCATCCACAGTACTGTGAAAGTGTGTACAAGTCCCTCAGGAGACCGACTAGGACAATAGAGGTAACATGTGCCAGCTTCTCCCTTGGCAACACGATGTGCAATTCACGATCCGCAAGTGCTGAAAGACATGAAACAAGCTTTCAACAAGTACCATTGAGCTGGTACAGACATCAGTCATGCCGCTGACAAACAACAGCATTGCAGGTTGGCAATGTGAAAGTAGGCAGTCAGCATCCCATAGCCCTGCAGACCATGACAACTACAGACACCAGGAACGTGCAAGGGACTGTGGACCAGGTATGTTCGGCTGCTTGTTTGCAACTCCCTTTTCCTTATCTTGCATACTGCATGCGTTATTGATTATGCATCTTACAACCTGAACTTAGCCTCAGTTTGCAAGTGCAGGTAATAAAGTGCACAAACTCTGGCGCAGACAGTCTCACATCAGCGCATGCTGAGATGTCCTGCACCTTATGCATTCATCTTAGCCTCAGTTTGCCCCTGCAGGTGAAGAAGTGCGCAGACTCTGGTGCCGACATGGTCAGGATCACAGTGCAGGGCAAGCAAGAGGCAACAGCCTGCTACAAGATCAGAGAGCAGCTTTTCAAGGACGGGTGCGCATCTTGTCTCGCACACTGAATTGTGCATACAGGCAAGATGCAGGAAAGCAAAACTGAGCTTAGCATGCATGGCAGCGACCCACATCAGACTTTCAGCGCCAGCTTGCCAGCAGAGGACAGCATGTGTGGTTGCAACCAGCACCAGCCTGTCAATGTCATCTTGCTAGAAGAAACAATCTTTGAATTTGTGTTGCATTGTGGCCACCCTTCCTCTTGGAAATTCAAAGTTGTCTCAAAAAAAGGTGGTGATTGCTTGTCTTGCCAACATAGCTACAAAAGGGAAACTCAGGTTGCACATCCACACTCGCTCAACAAAACGATCACCTCTTGCATGTGCCATTGACAGCAGTACATTGCAGACGTCCAGTTCCAGCCTGTAGTCAACCTGCAGTCGCTCATTCCATCACTCACTCAAACCTTGCACCTGTTGTTGATGACTTGCAGATGTGAGGTCCCTTGTTTGCAAACCACATGGACATTGTTTGTTTTGCAGCATAGCAGCTAGGAATGGGGAAGGTCGCTCAACCACAGTCAATACACAAATCCTCTTTTGACGTTGCACCTGTTGTTGATGGCTTGCAGGAGTGATGTCCTTCGGTATCAGACAACATAAGGATTGCTTTGTTTTGCAGCATAGCAGCTAGGAATGGGGAAGGTCGCTCAACCACAGTCAATACACAAATCCTCTTGACGTTGCACCTGTTGTTGATGGCTTGCAGGAGTGATGTCCTTCGGTATCAGACAACATAAGGATTGCTTTGTTTTGCAGCATAGCAGCTAAGAATGGGGAAGGTCGCTCAACCACAGTCAATACACAAATCCTCTTGACGTTGCACCTGTTGTTGATGGCTTGCAGGTATGACGTTCCTCTGGTAGCAGACATCCATTTCCAGCCGGTTGTGGCCAGCATGGTAGCTGAGTGTTTTGAGAAGATTCGTGTGAACCCTGGTAACTTTGTTGATGGGCGCAAGCGGTTTGATGAGAAGGTGTATGATGATGACAGCCAGTTCAAGCAGGAGCAAGAGCACATAAGAGAGGTGAGGAGATACATACACAGAGTAGATCAGTGCTTTTCTTCTGACAGTCATCCATAGAGCCAGAGACTGCTCACATCTCAGTAAAGTTCATCGTCACTGCTGCCTAGCTTATTGCCAGCTTCTAGTTCAGCAGACTGCCTTCCTCACCGCATGGACATCTCAACTGTACGCCCTGCAGCACAGTAATGCAGCACACACACCTCAATCAATTCAATGTTTCATTAGGAACAGACAAACAGCGTGCACAGTCAAGCACAGACATACCAAGGATGTTGAAAGGACCTTGCTGCTCTCAGACAAGTTTGCATTCTGCTGGTGATTGTGCCCCTGACTGTGGAGGCATCACTGGGCTGCAGCTGGTGTCAAATTCTATAGGCCTCTTGTAGGTGTGCCTGTCTGTGGGCTAGGGCAGTGGCATGAGACACTGTTGCATGACCTCAAAACTATGGGCAATGGCATGCGACACTGTTGCATGACCTCAGGACTCGGGCAATGGCATGAGACACTGTTGCATGACCTCAGGACTACGCTGTTTTGGTATAAGCGTGTTGTTTTGTGGGACATCCGGAGCTATATGCATGATCGCTAGTTACAGCAGCCCTCTCAGTCTGCTTATGCAAGTGTAAGGCCCACATGCAGTCTGCCTTTGTGGTCTTGCCCAAGGATCCCCCATGTTATGCAGCGGATCTCCAGCACCAAATCAGAAGTTCTGGTGAAAGATCAAGCTGCCTTGGCCTGCTTGATGGTGCTGGTAACAGAGCAGTGATGCGCAAATCCTGTGGGCTAGGATTGCATGCCTCTCACTGATCATGCCAAATGCCTACTAAGCGTCATATGCAGTCTCTCAGTCAAACACATTACCTATTGTTGTTTATGCTGAACCACAGTTTTATATCAGAATCTCAAGTGAAGGCTGAGCAGCGTCGCTCTGTTTAATGTACAGGTGTTCACTCCTTTGGTAGAGAAGTGCAAGCGACTCAACAGAGCAATGCGCATTGGCACCAACCACGGCAGTCTCTCAGCACGCATTCTCAGCTACTACGGTGACACGCCTCGCGGCATGGTTGAGAGCGCCTTCGAGTTCGCCAACATCTGCAGAGACGTTGACTACCACAACTTCCTGTTCAGCATGAAGGCCAGCAACCCATTAGTCATGGTGCAAGCCTACAGGCTGCTGGCTGAAGAGATGTACAGCAACGGCTGGGATTACCCATTGCACTTGGGGGTAACAGAGGTAAGCGCCTACGTTCTCACTGAAGCTGGACTACGACATTTTCTATCGGGTGCTTTCTCTTCTGGTCTTTAAGGATTTGCCTGATTGCGCACTATTGCTTCCCTTTGTAACCATTGCATGTGTGCTACAGCTCTGTGTAACTAGCAAGGGCGCCGGTTCTGCCTTGTTTGTGTATGAGCGTGGTGTGTGTGTATCTGTGGACACCTGAGAAGGTGCCCAGCAGTGACCAGTGATCGCACAGCATCTGAGGATGGCTCAGCAGAGACGCTGTGCTGTTTGCTAGAGGCTCTTGGGCAAATTGCTTGTGTGTACAGAGGGGAGAGTCTAGCTCAATGAGCCACAGCTGAAGAGCGTGCAGCTTTGAGCATTTTGTTAGTTGCTGCTATTGACACAAGCTTGATGTTGCATCTGTTCTACAGACCAAGACAGTTCCATACCTCCTTGTACAATTGGCACACAGACTGATCAGGGTTTGAGGATGTCAGCCAATGCCCTCATGTCTCTTCTTCTTCTTCACCCTCCTCCTCCTGTTCTTTTTCCTCTTCCTCTCTCCTCTTCTTTTCCCCCTCCTTTTCGTCTGTTTCCTCCTCTTCTTCTTTCTCCCTTTGGGGGAAGCTGAGCACGGCAGGCTCAAGTAAGTAATCATGTCTGCTTTGTCGTCCTCGCCTTCCCCTTCTTTGTCTGTCTGAGGACCATGTGTTCTGTACAGTCAGTAGCTTCCTGCCAAAACAGCATGGCATGCAGGCTGGTGAGGGCGAGGATGGCAGGTTCGAGTCAGCTGCCAGCTTGAGGTGTCTTCTTTTCGTCTCATTTTGCTTTTGTTCAGGCTGGTGAGGGCGAGGATGGCAGGCACAAGTCAGCCATTGGCAGAGTCTGCTGCTTCTTTTTTGTATTTTCCTGCTGCTTGAAGACAATATGTCATGCACAATGTTGTGCTCCCTGCCAAAACAGCATGGCATGCAGGCTGGTGAGGGAGAGGACGGCAGGCTCAAGTCAGCCATTGGCATTGGATCTCTCCTTATGGATGGCCTGGGTGACACCATTCGTGTCTCCCTCACAGAAGACCCAGAGTATGAGCTGGAGCCCTGCAGGTCTGCTCATTCCCCGCCCCTCCCCTCCCCTCCGTCAATCGGTTCTTGTACAAGCAGAAACTCTCATCAGCTGGGATTTATTGCACATTACCGTCATCTGTGCTTTCAAGCCAGGTGTGAGAGGAGTCACAACTGGCTCCACACCCCAGGAGTACAATGTGAAGTCTCCATAGTCAGGAGTACAATGTGAACTCTGTGCTTGGCAGTGAATGCTGGTACGCCGACTGCCACAGCAGGACCCCACACAGGGAGCTACTCAGGGCTGTATGTGCCTGACCCTAGGGGAAGACATGTGTTGGTTGGACGCATGATCAAACATCAATGTGTGTTTGGCAAGGGTGACATCTCCTGGCAATCAAGCGGCTCAAGAGCAGTCAGCAACTCGGGTTTCAGAAATGCATCGTTGAAACATTCACAGCTCTGCAAATGGCATGGGCTGCAGCCTACGTCCAGCCTGTTCTTGACCTGTTGTTGCATGACAAGCAGCTGAAATCTCTCGGCAAGCAAGCCGCTCAAGAGCAACAAGGAGTCCAGGCCTTTCAGGAGCATCACTGAGACAGTCACAGCTGTGCAAGAGACATGGGCTACACTTTAGGCGCAACCTCTTCTTGAAGTAGCTCATCCAATGCTGGTGATGCTTGACAGGCATCTCTGGCAATCAAGCAGCTCAAGAGCAACAGAGAGCCTTTCAGGAGAATCACTGAGACATTCACAGCTGTGCAAATGGCATGGCTGCAGTTTACACCCTGCCTGTTTGTTTACCCAGCTCACCAAATGCTGGTCATGCATTGCAGGCAGCTGGCATCTCTGGGCAACCAAGCAGCTCAAGAGCAATGGGGGGTGGACGCCTTTGATGAAAAGCACCGTGACACCCACAGCTTTGCAAAGAGGGTGGGCCGGCTTCCTGAGCAGCAGGAGAATGATGATGTAGATTACCGGGGCCTGCTGCACAGAGATGGCTCTGTCATTTCTGCTGTCACACTCCAGGTGGGATGCCTAAGATATACCCCCCCCCCCCTCTCCCCTCCCCCCCATGTAAAAATTCCTCAGATATCTTCCCAATGAAGAAACGCCTCAGATATCTCCCCCATGCAGAATCGCCTTTGATTTCCCCCCATGTACAAACTTGTAAGATATCTTCCCCATGTAGAAACGCCTAAGATATCACTGTGACTTCATGGTCCTACCTGGGCAACAGATAAATCCAAAAGTTGCTTGCACATGTCCTCAGTGTGGTGTCATCAAGTTGGCAAATCCATAATCAGAAATAGAGAACTTCATCGGGAAAGCTGTGTCCAATGTAGAAACGCCCAAGATATCTTCCCAATGTAATTACGCGTTCCAGCTGTCCCCAGGCGTTGTGTGGATTAGATTTACACTGTCCAAGGAACATTTTGCTAAGAAAAGATGAAGTTTTGGTACTCCGAAGAGCTTACAATGAAAACTTTCTGCATGCTTTTATACCAACGGGGCTATAACTCATCCAAACTCAGCGTAGACCCTTACCCCTACCAGGAAAAGCCAAAGCGTAAGGTGACCATCCTATTTAGATCAGTAAATGTAAGTAGCAATTCAGAAAGCCTGAAACTTCATCGCAAACCCCACATCCATCTTCTGAAAGAAATATATGCAATGGGGCTGTCCTGTGCCTGCAAGGGCATAAGGCCGGTTTGAGTGACCTGTGCATGAGTGGGGGGGGCACTGCCTGCCTCCACACCAGGAGATTCACGACTTTCTGCACATGGATGGCTCCTCCATTGTAGCAATCACTCCACAGACTTGTGTTATCAGTGCAAGCATCAAAACACCCTCTCGACATGTGCACAGATCAATGCACAAAAGCTGAGTCACATGCAGATATAGGTCTGCTTGTGTACATTGGTCCAGCATGCAATTCTTGCACAGGTCGAGAACGTGGGTTGGTTGTGTGCACTGGTGTTGAGTGCTGAGGATTGATTAACTGAGACGGCTGTCTCATTTCTACCGTCATAGAGCACTTGAGCCGCCTGTGCAAACTTGCATTGTCCACATTCACTGGCAATTTCGCAGCAGCTGTTCGACTGCACTGTGACGGTGGAGCTGAGAGAGCCATCTCTGTCTGGGCAATGCAGATTCTTTGCAAAAGACTTTGCAATGACGGCTTTGCGCCTGATCTTGTGATGTCAATCTGTGCGTGTGTGCACTGTGCGTCCGTGCGTCATCATCCAGCATGATTGCCCATGCATCTGCAAATGCAACCCACACAGCATGGTTGCATAGGCTGCGCTGCATTTGGCTGCCTATTGAAGCAAAATAACATCGGTCAGGTTTACAACAAAGGCGTGCTCAGACTTGCAATCCATTGATCGTTTTCCTTTTTTGTATCACAGCTGGTTGTGAATACATTTGCGTCCCATGGAGCGCTTACCTTGTCTGCATCATAGCTGCTTGTTTTTGTGCAGGCTTGGCAAAAGAATGCAACTGCAGGACCTTGACATGACACGACAGCTGTACACTCAATTTGGCCATACACAAGTGAGCCTGTCTCACTGCTAGGACTGGGGGGATTAGTCATTGCTGAAGGCAATTTTGTGAAGCTCCTAGCAGTTGCAC
>JAABUS010008491.1_pt1 | contig 11268 bp, 16 predicted proteins | sample 5560161 | NCBI WGS metagenome assembly JAABUS01 (sample SAMN10711885, study PRJNA513376) | rock metagenome | isolation source: Antarctica rocks | place: Antarctica: Victoria Land, Trio Nunatak nord | collected 2016-01-04
TGTGAACAAAGAGGCAGTGTAGCTGTGCTTCAGCATGTACAACCAGGTGCTATGCTGTGCCATACCCATTGGGCTTCCAGACCATAAAGTGCTTTTCTGGCACGCAATACAACAAAGCCGAAAAACCTTGTACATACATTGCTGGTATAAATGTCACTATTGACAAGATTCCCATCCTCAGCTCTATACGTGTTGTGCTGGGAGCTAGCTTTCAGGAGTGTCAACTTCATGCTGACCGTCAGTTACTGTAACACACACTAGAAATGGTTCTCAGCAGCGTCCTAGGTCAGCAGTTCTTTTCACCCACGACTGTAAACATAGCCTCTGAGATGTATGCCAATGCATCAGGCAGACTAACACAACCTTACATAATAGATTTAACAGACTTTGTTTGTTGTTTGACACCATTGAGACAATAACTACTCCAGGCTCTACGAAATATTTGCATCTTTGGGAATCTGTGTCTGTCATATAGAATCTATCTGAATCAGATGTGGCCTATCAAGGAACTAGAATCCATCTGATGTGGCCTATCAAGGAATCGAAGCGGCTTTGTTTGTCTGGCTCACAGAGCACCTGTGCACACATGCACATTGTACCAAACATTGTGCTCTATCTGCTCTCAAGCAGCTGTTGAGCCTAAAACATGGACCATGGCAGCTCCATGTTTCAGGCTCAGCACTTGCTTGAGAGTTGAACTGTGAATCACATTGGTCTGTCAGCTCCAGTCCATTGCTGTAGTCTTGCTGCCCCCAATAAAATGCCAGGCGCAGTCTTCAAAGGGTCCAAATGCTTACTGATTGCAACTTCTTGCAGCTCCTGCAAGCAACAGCAACAGGATGTCTGCCTGTCAGCAATGCCTATTAACTGAACTGAACAAAGCGGCAGTACCTTGGTCCATCTCTAGCTGTACACCAACAGCTGTGCATACCTTGCTCTAGGTCAAGTTTCCAAATCAATTGAACACCATCAAAAGTGTTACGGCTGTAGAGGTGAGTGATCAGCGGTTGAGGGGCCAAAATGTGCAGTGACATCAGCATATACACTGCACACAAAAACGTCCAGCCTACATTGTCTATGTGAGTGTATGCAATCACATCGTGTACAAGCTTCACACACCTAACGCAGGGAGCTGAACTGGTGTGGCAGACTGTTGTAGGCATCACATTGAGCTGTGAAAGTCATCCAAACATGCAAACACAGGTGACATGAAGCATAGTAGAAGCATTTGAATGTGATGTCATGAATGCAGCAGCAAAAATGCCACCTTACCTGGACCACAGCTGCAGCAATTGAGTCATCAGAGTTTGAGTAGATTGGAATGTCAGAGGGAGGTCATTCGTTTGGTGAAGCTTGTTGGGAAAATCTAAATTCCAAAAATTCAGCAGTGTCTTGCTGTACTAACTCCTTATAACTGCAGCAATTGTGTCAACGTTTCATGGCACCAAACAAGCATTCCAGCAGCACTGTTATTCTGAAGATGGGAACATACTCTGGCATCCCTTTTAGCTGATCATAGTGAGCTTGTGGCCTAGTAGGCAAATTGAGCAGCTGATTGCGAAGAAGCTCTTTCAACAAGTTCTGGTCTGTCAACATCCAAGAGCCGTTGCCAAACTTGCCACTCCTCAGCAGTTTGCTGAACGGGGGTGCACGCAAGTTGCATTGCATGACAGCGTTCAGGAAACAACTGTTGCCAATATTAATGAGCCCACCACCCTGTGTGCAAAGGTGGGTGTTCAGAAAACGGAAAGCTCCTCTGTAAGCTGTGCTTGTCTGGTTGAAGACAAACTCGCATGCAGAAAGAAACCGACATGTCCTGAAGCACGAGTCCTGATCGTCTGGATATACCTGTTGAGACGCATCCGCCATGCGGGAAGAGTAACTCCGAGACTGAAAATGTAGACTTAAACGTCGTCTTGCAGGCGAAAGTGACTTCCCTTCTAGCTGTAGCCAACCATCAACAGCAGGTATCTGTGGAAATCAGCGGTCATGGCTATGTGATCAACTTTGTTGTTTCTAGCAGCGGCTACCCCAATGTGGGGCAAGTTGCTTCTCCCTAGACTACAGAGTCTGCGCAGGTTACACGTGGAAGTGCGTGTCAGCATGCAGCAGGCGTTGGTCAGTACGCTTGAGGACAATCTAGCCTTTGTGCAGGCAAATGAAAGGAAGAAGATGAGTGAGTCGCTACCACTAAATGGCGCCAATTTTTGTGTTGTACAACGGTGACAGTCAAGGTCCAGAGCAGGCGCTGAGCAACTTTGACACACGTATACTGACTCTTTGCCAGCTTGATATTGGACTGCATCATCATGATGTCTGAACAGTTGTACGCGACCAAATTGTGTCTCCCTGACGACATCTCTATTACTCTGGACCATCTGTCTAACTCAGACTTGAAGGTTCTTGTAAACTTGACAGGTGTAGACCCCGTTGGTTTCAATAGATCGGGACTGCTGAAGACACTTGTTCACGAAGTGCACGTCTCAAGACGGCAACACTGGACCATAGACGAGCTGCAGGTAAGACGACTGCAGTATCTGCTGCTGAGCTCTCAGCTATTTGCAGCAAACGCAGCGAGAGATATGCAACGGCAAGATGATACGGCTGCATACACCCAATCCAACTTCTTTGTAGGGCGGAGCTCCACCAAGGTCATTTGGCTTCCTGTGCACATACGACAACGACTTGTACGTCATTGGAGGACACCACCCACACCTTGAGCACCAATCCTTGATCACTAGGTGCATCTCAAAGACAGGGCTCTGGGAGCCTGTGGTCTCCTGCTGGCCTGAGCCTTTTCATGCATTTCAAGAGATGCCCTGTGGTAAGCCTTGGGTTTTTTAACAACTCGTCCTGATTGGCAGCAGCAGGGCTACTGAATGTTGCTCAAGCGACCTACGCAACTTGCTGGTGCTCATGTAAGGCAACGTGCTGCAGGAGTGGTGAATGGTAATGTACTCTATGTAATTGGCAAACATGACCCTGTGCTGGAGAATTCTATTACCTACAAAGATGGTGTAGCGCCTGGTAACCCTGTGCTTTACCAATACTACTTTGATGACCAGCTTTGGTCTGGTCACAGACTGCCAGACAGTCCAGCCGTAGGCCATGGCTCTCTGTTGGCCACACATGGCAACCAATTGATCATGCATGGTGCGCCTCTCCTTCTTCCCTCGTATAATCAGAAGTGCTCACAGGCTTCAGTTGTAAGCAAGATTCAGTGCTACAGCTCACGCATATTTAGCTTTCGGACTTGACTTAAAAATGGCTGGTCTACAGCTGAGCAAGTCAGGCTCAGTATGCCTTGCAGGGAAGAAGGATGGATCAATATGCCCTGAGGATGCTGTATGGACACTGGACCTTATCAGCAACACCTGGGACCTGCGTCATGTAACAGGCGACCTGCCGCCTCAAGCACAGACCCTTGCCTTCACTGTGGAAAACAATCATGGCTATGTGCTTGTGCATGAGGAGGCACCTGTCATGGGCTTGCGCATCTATGAGCTGGACTTGCAGAGCTGGCAATGGCGGTGTGTGCCCGGTCTGAACATTGACTTCCAGCTGGATCCAGATGAAGACACCATTGCCACTGCTCTCATCCAGGTACAGGATGCAACATGCATGGTCAACCCTTGTTGCAGGCCTTTGAGTTTGAATATGTCGACCTTCCTGACAAAGTTGCGCTCAATCAGGACATGCCTTTCTGTGTTGCGATGCAATGAGCAGCATTGTCATTAGCAGTGTCCTAAACAGCCTGAGTATAGATCAAAATGCTTCTGGCAGCACACTGGCTGGCCTGTCCCCAGGGTATCAATGACGACACAACAGCACAATACAGGCTGCAATGTCATGTAGGGTCGGTGGATGATTTATGGCGGTTCCTATTACGTCAGTGAATTTGAGTTCAGTAACCAGCTACATGTGTTTGACATCACCACAATGACATGGAGCAAGCCGCCACTTTCGGAGGATGACATGGGGTACCGCTATGGGCACATGGCCACATGCTACAAGGATCAAATGATTGTTATGGGAGGTAGGCACATTGCTCTTTCGGTACAGCTGACTCAATATGTATGCCAGCACATAGAGCAGCATACCTGCAAGACATTCCCAACCATTATGAGCATGATGTCATGTCCCAAACAAACACTTTGCACACATGTCACATAAGTGCTGTCCCTGCTTGCCCTTGGCAGGACAGAGCGGGCTGCAATAGTAAGCCTGTTTCACTGTTGTAAGCACGGCAAATTCATGTACTGAAGCATTTTTCAATGCAATGCGTGCTAATTGCAAAATGCCAACACTAATCATGTCTCCACAGGTCAAATTGAAGACAGATATAAGACCGAGGCTTTCAACATTGCTTCGTTGCCTTGGCCACACAGCACAATGCTGAATGACAGCGTGTTGAAAAATCATCGGCCAGCACTCCCACAGCATCGTCAGCTGTTCACCGATGCCATTGTGACTGTTGGTGCGGAAGACTTTCAGGTCCACAGGGGTATCCTGTCTGCTGCAAGCCCTTACTTCCACTGCTTGTTCAGCAGCAGAATGCAAGAAGGTGGGCCATTCTTGTCTGACATTTTGTCTAGCCTTTCCCCCTCAGGAATGCCGTGAGTGCGGCATTCCTGTCCTTCTTGTGCAGTCTCAGAGCCTGTACACATACTGTGTGTGATAAAGCTGACATGTAGGCTTTGAGTTGAGAGTTTGGAACCGCTCAAAATACTTGTCTAATGTAACAGCCTCTGCTTGACACGCACTTACTGCCAACCGTAACATCACTTCAGTAGGGTTGCAGCACATGTTGTTGTCAACTTGCCACAATCTTTGCCTGCTTTTCACCTACTTGTTTGCCTACAGGTGTCTGTGCCAAGGTGGTTGTAGCCGAAATGAACCCAGAGACATTTAGCCTGCTCTTGGATTGGATGTATGGCACCATTGATATGGTTCTTACTCTTGACAAAGCAGTGGACTTGTTTAAGGCCAGTGATAGGCTTGGCATGATGAGCCTGCATACTGAGTGTGCTCAAATCATTGCGCTCAGTCTGAATGCCAAGCCAGACTCAGAGGGTGTAGTGGAGATCGAGGAGGTCAAAGAGCTGTGGGATTTTGCAACCACAATTCATTCAGAGGTTGTCATGCAGGTAAGCACATGAGTTGTGTGAGAGCCCTGCTGTTTTGTGTTCAAGCAGTTTGGCAGCACATGTGCCTGCCATACATGACATCAAGATGGATAGGCAACAACATATGGCAAGGGCTGCAGACATCATTTGGGTTTTAATGCTTCACATAAGCTTGCCACTGGCCCATAACTTAAGATTTAGGCATGGACTAAGCCTGAGCTTTGTCTGTGCAGGCTTGTGAGGAGTACCTGTCCCGGAGAAGTGTAGGCCGCTTGATTCTGAAAGGCTTCATTCCAAGTGACTGGAGTCAACGGCTAAAAGATGCTTATGCCAGACGTGCCTCATTGGATGCTGGCCCTGATGATGTTACAGGCAGTGATGTCAATCCCTTGCCAAGCACATCAGAGGAGCCTGACATTGAGGTTGTTGAGGAGGTTGATGACATTGGCAGCATTGTTCATCCTGATGACGTCTCCTGGATTGAGGTGAGCAGCATCATGCCAGGCTGTAACATAGTCTCTCTGCCAGTTTCTCCTTAAGCCTTAAGATGCTGAATCACTGGCCACATTGCAAAGGCTCACTTGAATGCATGAACCCTTGGTTTTGCAGCATCTCCTCTGTGAGATGCTGTCTAGCACATTGTTCCAACTCATTGCAGATTGGCCTTGATGTCACTGGCACACAAGAAGCATTGCATCCTGTCTCAAAAGACTAATATGATGCAGGAGCTTGAAGATTATAGTGCAGACACACCTTCCATCCAAGATGAGCTCCCTACCAGCCCTTTTGGGAGGCCCTTCCCCTGGTCCTCACCCACCTCGCCTTCAACAGATGCTGCTGATGCTGCTGATGGAGTTTTTGGCTGGCTTGATGGGAGCGAAGACGACATCCAAGTGGAGGCGTTGCAGCCCAGCTGCAGTGTAGCAAGCAGATCATCTGGATTCTGCAACACCATTGTGAGCTCACTACTGCTACTAAGCATGTCGATGCTTCTCGTGCTGTGCCATTTGTAAGATGGTCATGTTCATTGGCATTTGGGTAAGCAATTGCGCAAATGCCTCCCGAAGGCAAAGGCAGTCCCTGTTGTTTTCCACATAAATGTCTGTGCTTGTCGTCTAATGACTTGAAGCCAAAGTCACTGACAACAGCGCTTCACACTGTTCTCAGTACTTTCGGTGGCCAAGTGTTGCTGAGGTGCTCAAGGGCCGCATTGCAGGAGTCATGCACAGCTTTGGTTGAGCACATGCCTGACAGCCAAGCACATTGAACATTGCAGGTTGTGTCAGCAGCAGTGTCCAACAGCCCCACAGCAGCAGCCTTTTGCATAGTCATTTCTCAAGCCTCTCTTTCCCAAACTCAATGTGTGGCGTTGACTTTCATGCTTGGATTGACTGTTGCACCTTGACTGTCTTGGCTGAGTACAATTTCTGAAAGCCACAAGTTTTGATGTTTGCAGGTCACTCCACCAACAGTGTCAAACAGGCCTTCAGCAGCAGCTTCCTCTACTGGCAGCAGCAGTGACTTGTGTGCTGAGGAGGCTGGTGGAGGGCAGACAAGCACAGAAAGGCCTTTGATAGGCAGTCAGCGCCCTGGCCTGACTGCACATGTGAGTCTCTACTACTCTGTGATCGCCCTCGCTTGTCATGCTTCCCAATCAAGATTCTCATATCACGGGTATCACATTGGCAGCATGGGATCTAGTCAAGCAGCAGGCAGTCTGTGGTTAATGGTGTGCAAGTGTATAGCTCAGTGTCATGTGTGACACTGGACTCCTGCTTGGTGCGCCGCTCAAAGGCACCGGAGACCTAGCCATGCTGACATGCTCAAGGGGCGCCTTGCAGACCTGCGGCGGTAGTGTGAAAGATCTGCTGAGCACAGTCCTTGAATGTAAAATGCACTGGACATTGCAGGTCAGTCCAGCAGCAGTCATCAACCGCCCCCCAGTAGCCGCTTCCTCTGCCGGCAGCAGCAATGAGTTTGGTGGCATTCCTGCCGTGAGGTCTGGCAGAGGGCCAACATGCACAGGATGGGCTTCAACAGACAGGCAGCCACCCAGCCTTGCAGCACTGCCATTTGATGTGAGTCTCCGTCCCTCCACAATCTCGCTCTACCTCAAAACTTCATAATCAACATCCATGTCATATGAGCATCACACTGGGAGCACAGATGGTTGTAAGTTCTTTGCTGATGACAATTGTGCACTATAGTGCTGCACACCTCCACCGGCTGGCTGCTTCTCGTGCTGATCGAACCAGCAAGTTGAAGGAGGGTTCAGCGACATCATATTAAACACAGAGTTCTGGACCTCATTCCCATGTATATGCCAAATGTTACTGTCAGGGAACAAGAGCTGCAGTTTGGATAGCAATTTGACATGTGCTGTGCAGGCATGCGCGCAATCCTGCAGCTTTGTGTGCCATTGTTGCAGTGGACACTCAGTGTTGGACAATGCCTGGCACACGGCTGGCAGTCTGTAGTTTGTTATGCACAAATATAGCTCATCACATAGAGCGCTGTAGTTTTGCTTGACATAGTGCTCAACACTATTGGCACCCTAGCACTGCTGACCTAATGAAGGGTCATGTTGCAGGCTGACGGTGGTAAGGCTACAGGAGATGGTCGCCCATTCAAGACCAGCGTGCTGGCAAACGCAGTCCCAGACAGCCCTGAAAGCTGGGTAAGCCATTTGAATGGCTCAGTCTGATTCGACAGCATGTGTAATTGATGCACTGCGCACATACTTGCCTCAACAAGATCATGCCATGCATTGTGTTTGCAAGCTCTAATCATGAGCGTCAAGTTAATGTGCAGTTGTTGCGACTGAAGTCCTCTCACCAATTTCACTTTCCCCAAATAAAAAACAGGTGACAACAGCTTTTCGCATGTAGCAATTGGAGTTGTGCCATGCATGCTCTGGCTAGGTGCACTTGCTTATGATAAAAGTCATTGCACATTTCAGGTCATTTCAGCAGCAGTGCCCAGCAGCTCCTCAGCAGCAGCCCCCCCTGCTGCCAGCTCACCACCCTGTGAGCTCCTTGACACTCCTGCTGAGGGGTCTGGCGAAGGGCAGACATGCATGAGAAGGGCAACATCAATGGGCAATGAGCAGCCCAGCCTGCTAGGAGATGTGAGTCTGCACTTCCCCTTCACAGCCCTCCTCTCCATAGCTTGTCAATCAAAATTCCCATGTCCAGGGCATCACACTGGCAGCACCAAGCAGCTGGCAGTTTGTGGAAGTGTTCTCCTCCAAATCATGTATAGCACTGTAAATCTGCTTCACATTGTGCACAACGCCTGCAATGACCTAGCTGTGCTGATCGACTCAAGGGGCATATTGCAGCATACTCTTGCTGTGCATTACACTGACTGCAGTTTTAATACCGAGACAACTGTGCAGATGAAGCTTGGAGTCGTCACTAATCGCGTCCACCAGCTGTGTGATGTGTTGCTTTTGTTGATGTTCATTTATAGCCAACCATGCTCTGACTGAGTGTGCTTATGCCACTTGCCGTTACAATTGTCCATCAGAGCTGGGTCAGCCATCTAAATTCTTTCAATATTCTGACTTGTGAGCATCATGTTTGGCCTACTATGCACACTCAACCTTGACAGCATCACTCTTTTCAATTTGCTCCAACATTACTTCAACTGTAGCTTTAATCACGAGTCTATTGTGCAGGTGGCGCATCACTTCCTGACTCACTTCCCCAATTTGCTGTATGATGATACTGTGCACTGGTTGGTGGTTCTGGAAAAGCAAGCATGAAGTGGCTGAATGGGTTCTTGGAAAGACATATGCATTGATCCTTGCAGGTCAATCCAGCAACAGTGTCAGAAAGCCCCCCAGCAGTGGCCTCCTGCGCCAGCAGCAGCAGCAGTGAGCTGTGTGCCCTTCCTGCTGCGCAAGCTGGTGGAGGGCAGACAAGCACAGAAAGGCCAGCCTTGATAGACAGTCAGCGCCCTGGCCTGACTGCACCGCTGCATGATGTAAGTCTCTACTCCTCTGTGATTGCCCTCGCTTGTCATGCTTCCCAATCAAGGTTCTCATGTCATGAGCATCACAGTAGCATGGAAGCTAGTCAAGCAGCAGGCAGTCTGTGGTTGATGGTGTGCATGTGTACAGCAAGCAGGATGCTGAGCTGGCAGCTGCCAAACAGGAGTTTGCAACTCGCCTGGCAGCCCACCAAGACCTTCAAGGGGTGAGGCCTGCAAATTGTAGTCACATTTTGCCCTGCAAGATCTTGAATCCATTCAAGCAAGCAATGAAAACCATTCACCAAAACAGTGCTTTACATGTGCAGTGATTTCAGCTGAATGTGTTGTGCTCAGTGCAACTTGTGATCTGCAGGAAGCCAAGGACAAGTTGGACCAGCTGCAAGAGCAGCTTACCCAGAGGGGCATTGAGCTGCATGCTGCCGAGGAACAACTCGTAAACTTGCAGAAGGAGTTTGCTGGCAAGTGCAAAGAGGCGACTAAGGGCAAGCAGGAGCGAGCAAACCTGCAGAGCTCTCACCTCGCCACTTTGAAGGCAAGTATACACTGCGCTTGAACCCCGCTCTACCCTCACATGCCCCCAGCCCACCCTCTCCCCACACCTGCACACAGGCTGCTGGTGTGCTGCTGGTGTGAAGTCAGCATGTGCTTTGTGGCATTAGTGGTGAGCCATACTCTGTCATTGCAAACCAAATGTTACAGCATGACTTTCCATTCAAGCCTGCAATGCTGAGCATGCTGCTGTGATGTGTAAGCGGTTGAAGACACATCAGCCCAGTTGCAGCAGCAGCTTGCCCAGAAGGGCACTGACCTGTCTTCTGCTGAGCAAGAGCTTGCCTGCCTCCGGCAGGAGCTGTCTCAAAAACAGCAGTCCAAGCTTGAGGCGACCGAGGTAAAGCTTGTTTTATGTCTTCACAACGACAACACCTTGCATATGGCAACTGGACTGTGCTACTGCAATTGCTTACCTTCTATCAGGATGTATGCTGTGCCGGCACATGTTCATTTACTTTCAGCATTGAGTGAGGAGATGAGGTGAAAATAGTGCTCTACATGTCCAGTGATTTGAGCTGAAGCCTTCAGCATTGTGCTGAAGGCAACATGTGTGTTGCAGGCAGCCAAGATCAGGTCAGACAAGCTGCAGCAGCAGCATGCACAGAGGGGCACTGACCTGCGTGATGCCAAGGAACAACTCGCAAGCCTGCAGAAGGACTTTGCTAGCAGGTGCAATGAGGTGACTAAGGGCGAGCAGGAGCGCACAGCCCTGCAGAGCTCTCACCATGCCACTTTGAAGGCATGTATACACTACGCTTGAACCCCACTCTACCCTCACATACCTTTCCCCCCTTTCTTCCCCACCCTCTCCCCATCCCAGCACACAGGTTGCTGTGGTGTGAAGTCAGCATGTGCTGTGTGGTATCAGTGGCAAGCCATATTCAGTCCATTGCATATCAGATGCTACAGCATGACTTCCAATCCAAGGTTGCATTGCTAAGCATGCTGTGATGTATAGGTGGTTGAAGATATGTCAGCCCAGCTGCAGCAGCAGCTTGCCCAGAAGGGCACTGACCTGTCTTCTGCTGAGCGAGAGCTTGCCTGTGTCCGACTGGAGCTGTCTCAAGAACAGCAGTCCAAGCATGAGGCAACAGAGGTAAACCTTGTCATGTCTTCACAACAACAACATTTTGCATATGGCAACAGGACTGTGCTCCTGCAATTGCTTACCTTCCATCAAGATGTTTGCTGTGCCGTCACATGTTCATTTCATTTCACCATTGAGTGAAGAAATGAGGTGAACATTTACCAAATTAGTGCTCTACATGTCCAGTTGTTTTAGCTGAAGGTTTGTGCTGAAGGCAACATGTGCTTTGTAGGCAGCCAAGAACAGTTCAGACCAGCTGCTGCTGCTGCTGCAGCTGGTCTGAACTGTTCTTGGCTGCCTACAAAACACATGTTGCTTTCAGCACAATGCAGCTTGTCCGGATGGACACTGACCTGCTTGAGGCAAAGGCACAGTGTGTGAAGCTGCAGGAAGACTTCAGGGTCAAGTGTGAAGAGTTGACTGCTGAAAAGCAGGAGAAGGCAGCCCTCCAGAAGGCTCGCCGTGCCAGTGACAAGGCAAATATATACAGCAGTCAAACTTCACGCT
>JAABUS010008496.1_pt1 | contig 11264 bp, 12 predicted proteins | sample 5560161 | NCBI WGS metagenome assembly JAABUS01 (sample SAMN10711885, study PRJNA513376) | rock metagenome | isolation source: Antarctica rocks | place: Antarctica: Victoria Land, Trio Nunatak nord | collected 2016-01-04
CCGCGAGCTCACCATCTGCTACGCGGGGACGGTACTCGGTCATGCCAATCTCCTGCTCGCCAAGACGGAAACCCGCTACCTGGCAACAGGCAATTGCTATAAGCGATAACCAGCGAATCCTATAGCTCCTCAGCCTGGATCCACGGGCCGGCATTCTCGGGTCGGCCGGTCTGTCCGGCTCTTCCATTGATGTTTTTCTCCGGTCGCGCCCGTTGGGGCTGGTGGTCAGGTCGTCGCTGGGCCTGGTGGCCGGCAGGTGGCGGCGAACATTGCCTGCCAGGCGTCCTGCCAGGGCCAGTCCTTCGGTAGGTGCAGGATAGTCGTCGGGCGGAGCGGGCCGGCCGGGCCGGGACCGCGATGGGTTGTCGTCGGATTGTGGCGGTGGTGGCCTTGGCGTGGAACATGGATGCGATCGCGCCGGCGGCGCGGGTGAGGTTGGACGCGGTCGCGGCCAGGACCGGCCAGGCACTGTTGGCGGCGAACGATCCTGAGGGTAGGTGAGCCAGGGGGCCGGCGCGCAGGTCGGCGTGGACCTGTTCGATGATGGCGTGTCCGCGGTGGATGTCCTGCGCCTGGAGCATCGCCAGGGTGGTGTCGGTGAACACCGCGTGGTGGCGCCAGGTGGTGAACAGCTCGCCCTGCCCGTGCGGGACGGTGGCCGGGTTGAGGCGTTTGACGCGGCGCACGATGAGCCGGCCGGGGACGTGTTCGGACTTCTTGCGGGAGGTGAATGCGGGTGTTCGGCGCTTCGGCGACTTCGGCGTCGGAGACCAGCCGCTGCTCGCCCTCGTCCCAGATCGCGTTCGGGTAGTGGATCGGGGTCCACGCGTCCTCGGCGATGCTCGAGATGGCTTTGACCACTGCGGTGTCCATCCGGGCGGGATCGAGAACCTGGCCCCACCGCGCCCGGCGGCGGCGACCACGTCATGGTTGTAGTAGGCGGAGTCGGCCCGCACGATGACCAGACCCCGCCGCCGCTGGCCTTCGTGGTGGCCAGGGCGTCGGCGACCAACCGGGCCGCGCCGCGGGCGGAGTTGGCCGCGCCCTTCCGCAGCCGGGTGGCAGCGATTAGCGGAGCCGATGTCGGGGTGGACAGCGTGGCGATCAACGCGGTCAAACCGTTGACCCCGGTGTAGCCGTACCCGGCGCCCTGCTTCTGATAGCCGTGGGTGGCCTTGACCGTGTCGTCGATGTCGAGGTAGGCGACCTGCCCGATCCCGGACAGGACCGGCGCCAGCCGGCGCAGCGTGGGCAGCATCCGGGCGGCGACCGCGTCCAGCTGCCGGACGTGAGCGAACGTGAAGGTGCGTAGGCAGATTCCCAACGTCGACGGCGCCCGGACCCCGGTGAACAGCCGGCCCATCCCGCCGTGTCGCAGCAGGTCCAGGTCATCGATGCTGTCCGCCCCGGCCACCATCCCGGCGACCAGGCAGGTCACCTTCAGCGGGGCGTTCGCGCCGCCCTCCCCGGCCAAGGTCAGGTGCTGGCCGACCAGGTCGGACAAGCCCGCCCGCTCGGCCAACGCCAGCGCCAGGGGCCGGCCCGGCGCAGGACACCAGATTCGGGTCGTCGAACGTTGCGGACAGGTTGGGGAGATCATGAGAAACTCGCATCCAGCGGATGACCCTTCTGTGCGGGTGAATCGGACCTTGGCAAGCCCAATTCTCCCTCACCAGAAGGGCGTTCGCGTGTCACGACCCGCTACCGCGCCAAATCACCCGTGGATCCAGGCTGAACCACCTACCCTCGGGCCACGCCGACGTGAACACGCTCTGGATGTGGGGTGCGCTGCTGGCCGGAGCGCTGTCGGTGATGCTGCAGTCGCTGACCGGCCTGGACGACGACGCCGGCAAGGCCCGCATGCACCGGGCTACGTCACCAGCTGCTTGGTGTCCCAGCCAGACTCGTCCACCACGCCCGTGCCATCACCCTGCGGCTACCACCCGGGCGACCACGTCCTGGCCGAGGTCCTCCCCGGATCCGAGACCTACCCGACCGGCCTGACACGCCGCCCACCGGTAACCCCGACCAGGACGCTGGAACTCGCCCACCCGGAGCGTCATCGGGGTCACCGCCTTGCCCAAGGCCACAAACCACGCTGACAGCAAACCCAGATCGACGCGGAATTGCCTCCAAGCAGCCGTCCGACTCACGACCCGCGGATCTGGGTCAGAGGCGGTGGGGACCACCTCGGGTACCCGACGCCGTCTTTGACGAGGCCAGCGGCACCTGGGTCTCTCGGGCCGAGGTCACCGAGATCACCTTCACCGCGTTCTCCTCCAAGAAGCGCAGTGAGAAGGTGCCCGGCCGCTCGTCGTGCGCCCCATCACGGACCTGAACCCCCGCCGCAAGGACGGGCAGGACGCGCTGATCGACGCCTGGCGGTTCCACGCCTTCCTCACCACCACCCACCCCGAAGTGATGGGCACCGTTGCAGCGGACAAGATCCACCGCTGCCACGCGATTATCGAACAGGTCCACGTTGACCTGAAGAACCCGCCCTCGTGGATCCGGGCTCAGCGACCACGACACACTACGGAAGGTCCATCGGTGCATCGACCTGAACCTTCGTCACGGTTGGTAGGCTCGCTGGCCGTTCCCGCCCGGAGCCGGTCCTGAATCTACCGCGCAGCGTGTCCGATGTGGTGGCCGAGCACATCGCCTTCGAGGTGGAATGCATCGACAGGTGTACCTGAATGTGTACGTCCCCAACCTTCAGTACTCGGCCGGGCTGGTCGGTGACGTCCATCGTCAGTCTGGCTGGCGATCCCCTTGACCGCGCTCCTGGAGAGGGTCGAAATCGATTGCACAACGGTGATGACAAGAACTTGCTCGCCGATGCAATGCCCTGTGGTAGCTCAGGCCTTGACAGTTTCGGGCGGGCGTCCTACTTTGGTGAAATCGATTTCCCACGGCGGCCGCTTCCGCGACCGTCGGCGTCGGAAGGTGCACGTCAATGAAACTGCAGCATGCACTGGTCACTGCCACAGTGGTCTGTCTGGGGCTTGCGTCATGCACCTCTGCCCAAGAGGCTCAGAAGACTTCCACCAAACCTCCAGCCTCCAACGGCGGCACCAAGACCATTGGTCTAATCACCTTCTCGGGTACCGACCCGTCGGCCAACATCGTGGTCAGCAGCGCTAAGAAGAAGGCACAGGAGGCCGGTTACGAGGTCGTCGTCGTCGACGCCCAGGGCCAAGTCGACCAGGCCAACACCGCGATGCAGAACCTGGTGCAACGCAAAGTCGCCGGCATTGCGATCACCGTATTCCCGGTGTCCTCGCTCGCCGCAGGTTTGGCGAGTACCAAACAGGCCGGAATCCCGGTGGTCACCTCTGGCGGCGGCACCGGGGATGGCATCGCCGTGAATGTAGACGACAGCCAGGGGGAGAAGGTGGCTCAGGCGCTTATCGACAACACCAAGGGCGAGGGGGAGGCGCTCACGCTGACCTACCTTGGTGGACGTCCCTGCCAGTTGCGGCTGGCGTCGTTCGACAAGACCGTGAAGGCCAACGCGCCAAAGCTCAAGGTTACGAGGCAGGCCATCACGGTGCCCGGTCAGGTCGAGTCTGCCACGAGTGCCACGCTCGCGTGGTTGGCGGCGCACCCTACCGGTTCTGCAGCCAGCCTCTCTATTTACGCCTGCTTCGATGACCCTGCTCTGGGTGCCATCGCCGCTCTTAAGCAGACCCAACGTGCCGACGTGAAGGTCTACTCTTTCAACGGGATCGCGCCCGCGCTTGCGGCGGTCAAGGAGGGCACCATGACGGCCACCCTGTGGTTCGACCAGTCGGCCGTTGGCTCCACCTTGGTTGAGGTGCTCGACAAGTCCGTCAAGTCTGGTGTTTCGTCAACTTCCGATCAGGTTCCCGCGCCGTCCGTCCTCGTCTCCAAGGACAACTACGACTCCTTCTCGGCTGCGCACCCTGACGCGATCAAGGCGGGCTGAACTGAGCGCTATGCAGACGCCGCCCCTGGTGAAGATCAACGGAGTCACCAAGACGTTCGGTGCCATCACAGCACTGTGTGACGTGTCGGTCGCCCTCTGTGCCGGTGAGGTCCACGGCCTGGTCGGCGCCAACGGTGCAGGGAAGTCGACGTTGGTCAAGATCTTGGCGGGTGCTCTAGTTCCTGATCATGGGACCATCGAAATCGACGGCGAACTGGTGGCGTTTCACTCGACGCTCGACTCACGACGACGAGGGCTGGGCTTCATCTATCAGGAACTCTCGCTCGTTCCGAAGTTCTCAGTGCTGCAGAACTTGGCGATGGGGAACTGGGAGAGATCGGCCATCGGCATCCTGACCTGGCGGTCCCTGCGCAAGCGGGCACGAGAGGTAATGGACGTGCTTGGCCTACAGCGGCCACTGGACCTGCCGGTCGAGCGCCTGAGCGTCGCCGACGGGTGGTTGGTCAGCATCGGACGGGCGCTGATGAGCGATGCCCGGCTGATCGCGATGGATGAGCCGAGCGCGTCGTTGTCAGCCGAAGAGTGCCAGAAGCTGTTCGGCGTGATCCATGGCCTGGCGGCGCGTGGCGTTTGTGTCGTGTATGTATCGCATCGTCTCAAGGAGGTAGTGGATCTCTGCGAGACCGTCACGGTTTTCCGGGACGGTCGGATTGTGGACACGCTGCGTGGCGCAGCTATCGACAAGCAGGCGCTCGTGCAAGGGATCGTGGGTGGCGTGGTCGTGCCGCCCGCGCCGGCGCAACCCAGTGAGGTGGCCGTGCGAGCCGAGCATCCCGCACTGAGTCTGCGGGGATTGAGCCGCCCACCCTTCGTCAACGGCATCGACCTAGACATCATGCCCGGAGAGGTCGTCGGCCTCACCGGGCTGGTGGGGAGCGGTCGCACCGAGATCGCACGCATGGTCTTCGGTGCCGACCCTCCCGCGGCAGGGGAGATGTACCTCGACGGCAAGCCCTACCGCCCCCAGTCTGTGGTCAGCGCCATCCGGAGAGGTGTCGCACTGGTGCCCGAGGAGCGTCGCTCGCAGGGACTCTTCCTCGAGAAGAGCATCGATTTCAACATCAGCCTGCCCACGTTGCGAGCACTGCGCTCTGGCCCGTTGCGACTGCTGTCGAGCCGGCGTCGCACGGAGCGCTCCGAGCGGATGGTGAAGAGCCTCGGCATCAAGACCCGCTCCACTCAGACGCCGGTGCGCCAACTCAGCGGCGGCAACCAGCAGAAGGTCGTCATGGCCAAGTGGCTGGTGGGAGAGTGCAAGGTGTTGCTGCTCGACGAAGCCTCTCGGGGCGTGGACGTCTCGGCCCGCGCCGAGATATACGGGGTCATCCGCCAGCAGTCCGCCCTGGGCACGGCCGTGCTGGTCATCTCGTCGGAGTTCGACGAGCTCAAGAGCTGCGACCGCGTCGTTGTCCTGCGGGAGGGCCGCGTGTCGGCCGAGCTCGGGCCCGACGAGGTGTCGGAGTCCGCAGTTCTTGCGGCTTCGTTCGCCGACCACACCGACCTTCACCCAGCCGAGCCCCCGAGGGAGACAGCATGACGGAGAGCCCCACGGTCGTCACCGACCAGCCGAGCCCGACCGCACCCTCGGGCCAGCGTCCAGGGGTTACGCTCGCGCTGACTATCGCTGGCAAGTACGGCACGATCATCGGCCTGGTAGTCATGATCGTGATCCTCGCCATCGCCGCACCGGGCACGTTCCTCTCAACGTCCAACTTCGTCAACGTGCTCACCCAGAACTCACTTATCGCGATTGTCGCCTGCGGCATGACCCTGCCACTGGTCGTCGGTGAGTTCGACCTCAGTCTCGGGTACCTAGCCAGTTTCGCCGGCGTGCTCTGCGTCGGGCTGATGACCAACGAGGGGGTGCCCATGCCGCTGGCAATCGCCATCGGCGTGGCCGCGGGCCTCGCCGTTGGGCTCGTCAACGGGCTACTGGTGACCCAGCTCGGCGTCAACGCCCTCATCGCTACACTCGGCACCGGCACCGTGATTGTGGGGCTCAACTATGCATATACCAACGGCATACCCATCACCCTCGTCGGCAACGCCGGGTTCCTCGACCTAGCTCTCGGGAAAGTTGCGGGCATCCCGAACCCGATCATCTTGATGGTGATTGCCGTCGGACTGCTGTGGCTGCTCCTGAATCGTACTGTTCTCGGGCAGCAGATGCAGGCCGTTGGTGGGAACCACGAAGCCGCTCGCTTATCGGGGGTGCGGGTCGAAAGGGTGCGGATCTGGGCGTTCGTCATCGCGGGCGTGGCGGCCGCGGTGGCGGGGGTGCTGCTTGCATCGCGGGTCGGCAGCGGCCAGCTCACTGCCGGTGACGGCTATCTGTTGAACTCGTTCGCAGCCGTCTTCCTCGGCTCGGCTGCTCTGCGAGACGGCGAGTTCCATATCCTCGGCACGCTTATCGGCGTGATGACGGTGGGTTTTGGTTTTAACGGGTTGGCGATCCTGGGTGCGCCAACGTTCTTCCAGTACATCTTCGCCGGCGGCCTGCTCATCGTGGCGGTTGCCCTCAGCACTGTGGCGCGCCGGTATGCCCGCACCTGACAGGCCCACGCCGCCACCCATCGAGGCCGAAGCTGTGCGAATCCACGCCAGCAAGACTCCCAGGTACCGTGTCACCGCCGTCAACGTCGGCAACATGAAGGTCGATGCCTCCGAGATGTCCTACGGGCGTGATTTCGGTCGCAAGGTAAACATCCCTGTCTGGTGTGCGGCGATCGAGGGCGACGGCAAGCGAATCATCGTCGACACCGGAATCAGCGACCCTCAGTGGGTGGCCCGGCTGATGTGCCCTTCATGGCAGGCGCAAGATGAGACGATCGACGGCGCTCTCGGCGTCCTGGGGTGGTCCCGTAACAGCGTTGACATCGTCATCAATTCGCACCTGCATCATGACCACTGCGCCAACAATTCCGCCTTTCCCCAAGCTGAGTTTTTCGTCAGCCTGGCCGAGTGGGAGTACGCGCAGTCGCCGATCAGCCTTCAGCAGGTGCTCTACAACCAGTCGTGGCTCGCTCCACCGCTGGGGCTGTTCGACTACACACTCGTCCAGGATGACTTTTTCGACGTGTTGCCGGGGTTGCGGCTCGTGCGCACCCCCGGACACACCCCCGGCCACCAGTCACTACTTGTCAACACCGATGAGGGTGTGCTTTGCGTCAGCGGTGACGCAGTCAACTCCCGTGCGAGTCTGGCCGACGGTGTGCCCTGTGGTCTGCTGTGGTCGACTGAGGATGGCATCGAGAGCGTCAGGCGCATCCGGGCCCTTGCCGACCGAGTGCTTATGAGTCACGACCCCCAGATAGAGAAATTTCAGGAGGGTGGGTTCCCGCTCACCGCCGCAGTTGCGGACGCCGAGACGGCGACCGAGCGGGCACAAGGCGAGACACAGCGAGAGGCACAGGAATGAGTGAGGACCTGCACCTCATGTCGGCGGTCGAACTCGCTTGTCGGTTACGCGAACGGGATCTGAGCGCGGTCGAGGTCGTCGACGTGTTTCTGCGGCGCATCGACAGCGAGAACCCGCGCATAAACGCGTTCACGACGATTGCGCACGAACTTGCGCTAGAAACGGCACGCCGTTGCGACGAAGCCGCCGCCGGGGGCCGGACTCTTGGTCCCCTGCACGGCGTCCCGGTGGCCATCAAGGACCTCTTCGACTTCCGTGCCGGTGTCCGCAACACCTTCGGGTCGCTGCCGCTTCAGGACTTCGTGCCCGACGAGACGACACTGTATGTGCAGCGGCTCGAGAACGCTGGTGCTGTGATCGTGGGCAAGACCAACGCGCCCGAGTTCGGTCACAAGGGTGTCACCGACAACTTCGTGTCCGGTCCTACGTGCAACCCGTTCGACACGGCGCGCAACGCCGGAGGTTCATCCGGCGGTGCCGCCGCGGCCGTCGCGGCCGGGTTGGTGCCGCTCGCTCAGGGCACGGACGGCGGTGGGTCAGTGCGGATACCTGCATCCTGGTGCGGCGTCTACGGTCTCAAGCCGTCGTTCGGTCGCGTAGCGGACATCGCGCGGCCGAACGCATACATTTCGGCCAGCCCCTTCGTCTCCGCGGGTCCACTCGCCCGCTCCGTCGAAGACGCCGCACTCATGCTGTCCGTCATGGTCGGCCCACACCCGCGGGACCCGTTCAGCCTCCCAGCCTTGACGACGTCTCTAGCCGACGTGGCACCGAACGGCCTACTCGGAAAGCGGGTCGCATTCAGCCCCGACCTAGGCGGGATCCCCGTCGACCCGGCTGTCGCGGCGGTCGTGCGCGAGTCCCTGCATGTTTTGGAGTCCGCGGGCGCCGTGGTTGTGCCGGTCGATATTCGACTTCCGGTCGACCAATTCGAGCTCGCCCAACTCTGGGGCAGGCTCATGGGTGTCCTGTACGCCGACAGCCTCGCGGCTGTCTTGGCCTGGGGGGTCGACCTCATGGCTGACCACCTGGACGAACTGACGCCCGCTTTCCGCGACATGCTTGTCGCAGCGCAGACGCTCACAGCTGTGGAGGCGCGCGCCGACGAACGTCTACGCACTGCAGTGCTGGACGCTGTCCAGGACGCGTTCGATGGCTACGACCTGCTCGTGGCACCGACCCTGGCCGTCACCGCTGTCGTCAATCGGAACGACGGTCTGACCACGGGACCCACTGAGGTGGGTGGAGTCCCTGTAGACCCTTCGATCGGCTGGTGCCTGACGTACCCCTTCAACTTCACCGGTCACCCCGCAGCGTCGGTGCCGGCTGGCCTGGTGGACGGGCTGCCCGTGGGTCTGCAAATCGTTGGTCAACGGCACGATGACGCGGGAGTGCTTGCTGCCAGCGCTGCATTCGAGGCGCTTGCGCCGTGGATGGACACCTATCCCGACCGGGTCGTGCGGTGACCGCCTCCGCACCGAAGTCAGGCAACAGGGGTGCGAGTAGATCCGTCACTATGGCGGACGTCGCGCGACTGGCTGGCGTATCGTCGGCCACGGTGTCGCGATACCTGAACGGTCGCAACGTCAACCCGCAGATCAAGGACGAGGTGAAGCGCGCCGTCGCCCAGCTCGGCTACCGCCCAAATCTCATTGCTCGCGGTCTGCGCAGACAGGTGTCTAATGTTTGGGCCTGCGTGATATCCGACATCGAGAACCAGTTTTTCACGGCCATGGTCCGCGGTGTCGAGGACGTCGCTCGCGGCCTCCACCACTCCGTGGTGCTTTGCAATACAGACGAAGATTCGGATCGTGAAGCCGAGTACCTCCGGCTGATTGAGTCACAGCAGATGTCCGGGATGATCGTCTCTGCAACCCATAGCGGCCTTGACATCAGTGCCCTGACATCCACAGGCGTGCAGGTGGTCTCAGTCGACCGTGAACTGACTGAACCTACTGACACGGTTCTCGTCAATAACCACGAGGGAGCCAAGGTGGCGACAAAGCACCTCATTGCGATGGGCTGCAAACGGATCGCGTGCGTCACCGGGCCACACGACACCACGACGGGCGAGCAGCGGCTGCGGGGCTACCGTGCCGCGCTGTGGGAGTCCGGGCGACCCGTCGACCCCGGCCTCGAGGGCTATTGCGACTTCAAGGAAGCCGGAGGCTTCGCCGCAGCGCGTACAATGTTGGCCCGGCACGAGCCGCCTGACGGCTTCTTCGTCGCAAACAATCAGATGACCGTCGGTGTCCTGCGAGCGCTGGCCGCCGAAGGCCTGGCCGTGCCGACGGACGTCGCCGTGGCGGGGTTCGACGATCTCCCGTGGTGGTCGATGTCTCACCCGACGGTGACGGCCGTGGCCCAGCCCGCCTACCAGATGGGGCAGGCAGCGGGGCAACTGCTCGCGAACCGGCTCGGCGGCTACGACGGCCCTCCCAGGTCCCGGTACTTCGAGCCCCTGTTGATCGTGCGACAAAGTTCGCGCCTCGGTTCATCACCCAACTCGCCCCCAGCCCCTCGACGAGCGAGGCCACCGCGGTCATAAGCGCCGGTGTTGTCGGATCCCTACACACCAACTCAAAGGACGTGACACGCATGCCAGCGCAGACCAGAGACCTCGCCTCGACGGTTGTCGCCATCACTGGCGCCAGTTCAGGCATCGGCCAAGCTTCGACGCGTCTGCTCGTAGAAGCTGGCGCCCGCGTGGCCGTCCTGGCTCGAAGGGGCGAGCGACTGCAGCAGCTCGTCGATGAACTGGGCTCTGACAAGGTAATCGCGGTGCCAGGGGATGTCCGTGACCCGGAGTCCGCGCGGGGGCTCGTCGCGGCGGCCGCGGATGCGTTCGGACGGCTGGACAGCATCGTGGTCAACGCAGGTGTGGGGGCCTACGGTGGCATCCTGGACGCGACGGACGATGAACTGAAGACCATGATGCGGACCAACGTCGAGAGCAGCGTCTGGGCAGTACGGGCGGCCGTCGAGCAGTTTCGCCGTACGGCAGAAGGAGGCGACATAGTTATCATTGCTTCCGTAGCAGGTCTGCGCGGCGGAGGCAACGAGGCTGTTTACGCGGCCACGAAGTTCGCGCAAGTTGGCCTCGCCGGCTCGCTGGACCGCGAGGTGCGCACCGACGGAATTCGGGTGAGCACGCTGTGCCCGGCCGGGGTCCACACTGAGTTCGCGATCGGGAAGGGCCGTACCGAGGGAGATCCCGCACTCGACGAGTTCCTGCAGCCCGAGGACATCGGAGCCGCCGTAGTCACCGTCCTGCGTCAGCCGCGCAGGATGCGAACGGCCCTGTGGGCCATGTGGAGCATGGCGGAGGGCAGTTGACGGTGCCGTCGTCGGCGGCCCCCACAGACCGGACTTCCGAACATGGTGGGCACACGATCTGGTGAACTGGGACGCTGACCTGCGCGTATGCGCTTTGGGCTTGGTGGGGTCGTGTTACTACAAGCCGCCCAAGCGGCCGCTGGCTGGGTGTCCTCAACGGGTGGTGGGGGCGGTGAAGTCGAGGAACCGTGACGGTTCGGGCAGCTCCAGGGCGTCGAAGATCGTCTCCTGGCCCGGGGTGGTCCTCGAGCGTTGCGCGACGTGGCCCTCGGGGGTCGCCAGGGTGACCAAGTGCATCCGGTCGAGCTCGTGGCGGAGGGTGCACCAGGTGTCGCCGGTGGTGTTCTCGATGACGCGGATGAGCAGTAAGGCGAGCCAGCACAGCTGGATGTGTATGTCAACCACAACTGGACCTGGCTGTGTCAACCTGATTTGGCCCCGGGTTGACGGTCTGATTTGGCCCCACCTGGTCCTGGGGAGGGTTTGAGTTGCCGTCCTCGTCCGCCCTGTCGTTGGGCGGGGGTGTTCTCTGGGGCGTTG
>JAABUS010008497.1_pt1 | contig 11263 bp, 9 predicted proteins | sample 5560161 | NCBI WGS metagenome assembly JAABUS01 (sample SAMN10711885, study PRJNA513376) | rock metagenome | isolation source: Antarctica rocks | place: Antarctica: Victoria Land, Trio Nunatak nord | collected 2016-01-04
GTTCATCCCCGCGCACGCGGGGAACACGCATAGGTTTAGGCTTCCTCCGATTCTTCTGGGGGTTCATCCCCGCGCACGCGGGGAACACATCCCAAACACGCAGTCAAGCTGCAGAATTCTCGGTTCATCCCCGCGCACGCGGGGAACACCCCTGATTCTCGCTGCGGCGTTCGACCTTGGCCGGTTCATCCCCGCGCACGCGGGGAACACCTGAGCGAGTTCGACTAAGTTCAGAGCCGCTCCGGTTCATCCCCGCGCACGCGGGGAACACCCACGCCTGACCATGTGCGCTTCAAACGTGCCCGGTTCATCCCCGCGCACGCGGGGAACACACTTCGACCTCATAGATTATCACAGCGTCTCGCTCAAATATCTCCTACCCCAAGTCTGGATTTTCTCCCGCCTTGGTCAGAGTTATCTTCATCTCCGCAGTGGGATTTGAGTCTTGTGTTCCGACAGTGTCTGGATTGTCGTCTGCTTCCAACATCTTTTTGCGCGTTTTAGAGGCGGGTGTTGAAATCTTCACCAGCATCAAGCCGTCATAGTTCACCAATTCGCGCGTTGGGTCGCCGCAGCTTTTGATGACGAAACCCTGCTCGGTGGGCGCTGGATAGGCCAGAATCGCGGCACCACCTTTGAGCTTATCCTGCACGCGCAGCCACAGCTTGTCGCGCACCATCGCGCTCATTTTGCCGACGAAGACGTTGGTTTTTGGCTCGATCATCCAGCGCGACAACTCGCCGCGCAAGCCGTCGGGCACTTTTTCGCAGATCAGAACCACCATCAGCCGTTACCCCACTGCGCATCTTCCGGGCGCGCTTCAGGTTCGGGTTCAGGTGTCCACAGGTCGGTGGGGCGCGCCGGATCGTCGTCCAGGGGCGACACCTCTTCCTGAATCTCAAGTGGCGTGCTCAAGCACTTCTGGATGTCGGGGATGATGCGCTGAAGCAGTTTGTGGTCGCGGAACACGTCGCGGCACCGATGGCGAACCGTGCGTTCCAGATTGGCCGTTTCGGTTTTGGCCAGTTGAAATGCCAACGGGATGGTGAGTTCGCACTTATACAGGTCGGCGATGTCGTAGACGAAGGAGAGTTGCTTGCCGGTGTGGATGAAGCCAAGGCCCGGCGAGTAGCCCGCGGCGACGATGGCGGCATGGCAAATCCCATACAAGCACGAGTTGGCGCACGACAAAGCACGATTAACCGGTGTCGTTGAGTTCCAGTTACCCCGGTCATAGGAGCGCCCCGTCCAGTCGAGGCCGGTGTCGCGGCTCCAATCAGCGTAGGTCTGACGCACACGCACGCCTTCCAAACCGCGCAGTTGCTCCACCGAAAGCGCCGGATCAACCGCCTCGCTAAAGCGCATCCGATACATCTGGCGCACCACTTCCAAGCGAAGCGTCGGATCGCTCACCAAGCGCGCTTGATGAAGCAGCGAAGCAGAGGAGCGCGTGCCGCCCCCGCCGTAAGCGTAGAATCGCACGCCCTCTTCACCGCACCAGGCGACGAGGCAGTTGTTGTCGGCGAGGGTTGTGATGGCGCTTTGCGTGACGCGCGTGCCGGGGCCAAGCATGAGCAAACACAACGAGGAAGCCGGAATGGGTAGACAGGAACCATCGGCTTCAAAGGCGGCGATGCTGGAGTCCAATTTGTCGATTTTGGCGTGTTCGACGTAGATGTAAGCGAGGCTGTCCCGAATTTTGGGAAGCCGATGAAGGTCTTCGATTTTATCGATCATGATGGAAATTCCTCGAAAACGGATGAGCGAAACCAACTCGTCGCGTGGGCGACGAAAAGCGGTTCCGAAAACTGGAGATGGAAAGGCGACGAAGGCGCGGTTCGTCGCCTGGAGCGGTTAGGAAGTTGCTGGTGCAACTGACAACAAGCCAAAGCCAAACCCGCGCGCTTTGCCAATGCCCGATTCAACGGCTTCTCCCAACGCTTGCGGATTGACAACGCGCAGTTCGCCATCGAAGCGGGCGGCGGAAAACTGGTTGGCGCGCCCGGCAATGGGGAAACTGCGCCCGTCGTTGAGGTCGCGTAGTTCGCACACTGGCAACTCCAACTTCAAATCCGCGCGATGCTCGCGCCCACGAAACACAAGCGGCGCCTGTTCACTCGCTCGCAATGTTTCCTCGAACAGTGGCAAAGCGAAACCGGATTGTTTACCTCGTGCGCGCAACCAGTCGAGCCGTTCGGCTTCGCGGTAAAGTCCGCATCTGGCGCCGCGTTTGGCGTCTTTGCCGGTATTAAGCGCCATCGTCGGGTTGGCTTGCAAGCGAAAACGAAGTCGTTGGCCTTCGTGAAAGTGCGGCTCCCACGCCTTCGCCCTCGGCTCCCCGAGCAAGTAGCGCCCATTCAAGCGCGATGCGAAAGCGTTCCAATCGGGCGCCAGCTTCGATTGGACGAGTAGCATCAAAATGTTACGATCATCGTCCACGCGAAACAACACGCGGGCATTTTTCCACTCCTCATCCGACAAGCCGGGAAAAGCGTGACAGAGCGTGCGGTGCATCTCGTAGGGCGAGCGCAGTTCGTTTTGCACGCGCCGCGACATCGGATCGAGCAGAAGTTGGGACAGGAAAATCATGGCGAAGCCTCCAGGGTGTTCTCCACTTTCGGCGCGATGTCAACAAGGGGAACCGCAACCCGGAAACCGTAAACGCGCGCGGCGTTGGCGCGCAAAGCGTCCTGACGTGTCACCGCACCGGCGGCGAGGGGATCGTCGCTTTCCATTTCCACCCAGCCGACGAAACGCCGAGTCGGAGATTGACGGCCTGTGTGAGTGAACTTCCCCGGTTGCTCTTCGCTTAAACAGCCGAGCCATTCCCAGGGATGAAAGCGCAACGTATCTTCCAGACCTCCATATTGGCTTGAAAAACAATCGAAAATCGGGCGCGTAGGCACGCACGCTTTGCGGCCCAGAAACAGCGGCCAGTGCGGGGATTGAACGGCTTGCGCGGCTCGTTCTAACAGAGATTCGTGACCAGAGCGCGCTTCGAGGCCAACCAGAAAGGCGGCGTCTTCCAGATAATCGCGCGGGGAAATGATGGTGGCGGGTCTTGCGCCCGTCTCGCGCATCTCAGTGGGGTTGCGCGTGCGCGTGCCCTGACCTTTCCATTCGCCCGCCGCCGTCGGCAAAAAGTCGGTGATGGTCTGATAGTCGGTGACTTTTCGTCCCGCGTTCTCCACCCGCACGCCAAAGCGGAGCGCCGCGTCGAGACGCAGCAACCGCTCGTCACCGCGCGGCCAGCCGAGAGCGCAACCCAACAGGCCGATAACCCCGCTTTTGGTCGGTTCGTCGCCCGTGTCGCGCACGTCCCAACGCGAACGAATGCCCCAACTTTGCAACGGCCCTTCCAAGCGCAACAGCAAAACCGGCTTATTCATCGCCCGTTTCTCCCGCGCCGCGCAGCGTCAAAACCTGATTCTTCAGGCGCGCGCACAGGTCGTCCAGGCTGTCAATGGTTTCCACGCCATCGATTTCCAGACCGTCTTCTTCGGTCAACAGCCAGCGTGATTCGGCTTGAAGATTGAATTTTTTGGTGAGCGCCTGCGCGTGGGTTCTCAGCTTTTCAAACGAAACACGGGTCAGGCTCTGCTCGCCCGTCGCTTTGGCGGGCAAAACGAAGGCGTTCGCATAAGAAATCGGCTGCGAGTTGGGTCGCACTTCGACCAGCACCGCGAAGGGCAACTGATGGGCGGCGAAGGAATTTTGCTTGCCCGACGGTGACACCATAACCGCCGCGCGCAAAAGTTCGGCGACCGCCAGCGCCGCCAACTCGACCTGCGCGCGATGGTCGGCGGGCGCGATGTCGCGGCGAAACTCTTTGCCCGTCAGGTTATCCACGAGGGCGTTGGGGTGGATCGAAAAGTATTTGTAGTAGCACGCCGAATTGTATTCGACATCGCCAATGATGTCGGCTCCGGCGTCTTCTTCGACGCTCGAATCGCCGCACGGTAGGTCGTCTACCGCCGTGAAGTAGTCGAACTCCGGCGTGACTTTGTTGGTCGAGATGGCATGAGCGACCTGGGCGCTGGCCTCGACATCGCGGAACGCCTCGCTCGTCACCATGCGCCCGAACAGCGCCACATCAACGGCCAAAGGCCGAAACCCGCTTTGGCGCGCTTCTTTTTGCAAGTCGGCGGCTTTGAGATTTTTGAACGCCGCGACGCTACCCGCTTTGTGGGCGGCGGCGCTCAAAACCTCGAAAACAGCGTTCTCGTCGGCGAGGGTGAACAAAATCGTCTGCGCGGTTTCGTATTCGCCGGTTTTGGGATTAGCCGGGCGTTCTTTGCCGTCGCTCGTGCCAAACCCGGAGGCTTTTTGCGCCGCGACTTCGGCATAGGGCGTCAGAGCCGCGTCGGAGGCAAACCGCTTTTGGATCAGGTGCGGCAAGCGACGCGAACGCGTAGCGAGATGGCCCTGCATCGCGTTCCGGAAGCCATCGGAGCGGCGCAGGCTGCGTTTGAGGCACTGCGAAGAGATGCGGGCGCGTTTGAAATCGCCAAACGTGGCGGTTTTGGGGCTGCCCGAATCGTCGCGGTTGAGGTTCGAGGGCGCGTGGTTTTGCAAGATGTGAATTTCGATAAGCATGGAATGGATTCCCGTTTCAGTTGAGGTCTTGAGTGGTTTCGGGTGCGAACTCGCTGAGTTCAGCAGGCGCGTTGAAATAGTGCCGCGCCCAGCGTTTTTGAGCTTTTCGGCTCGGATGTGACCAATCAAGCAAGTCACATATCAAATGGGCTGGGTCGAATCCGACGCCTTGACCTTTGAGAAATTGAACTGTCTGACGAAGCCGAAATGCAAGTTCGCTCGTTGCGCCATCGTCGAACTCAGCATCAAGCAGGATTTGGAAGCGGCGATCCAGCGATTTGGCGGCTTCTTCTGGTTCGCGCGAAGAAGAGGCTGCGATGATCTTCCGGCGAACAAGCGAGAGCGATTTACCTAAAGAACCAAAACGCCGATTCTTTTCTGAGGTTTGGAAGCGGTTCAGATCGTAAAGCGTGGCAACCACAAAACAAACTTCGTCTGGTTGCGCGCGATACTGCCTATCGTCGCTCAGGTCGAGAAGGCCATAAAACCAGGCTACGCCCCTTCCCGGTAAAGGTTGCCCGGCATTGCGCCGGAGTTGTGCCAACCTCCCACGCGAGAGTTGGCTGAGTTTCCATTCAAAACGACAAGCGTCTTGGAACGAAAAAACTCGCTGTTCTTGGCGCGGCGTATCTGCGCTTGAACCCGTTGAGGGCTGTTTGAGAATTTCTGGCATAGGTCTCCTTAGAGAAGAGAAAGTTGTCCATTCGCATCTGCGAGTGCGGCGGTGGATGCGGCTTTGGCTTTTTTCTCTTTCGCTTTTCGTTTGCGTTCCTCATTCTGTTCAGGATCAACTGTGCTGAGGATCGAAGCACGAAACGTTTGAAAGGCTTTGGTTTGTCGTTCGAGTTCTCTGGAGTTGCCGTCCAAGTCATCAAGCGCGAAGATCAAGGCTCTCCAACCAACCTCTCGCAAGCGATCCAGATACTCTTGGCGAGCTACTGCGCGTGCGTCGTCATCGTGCGGTCGCGTCAAAAAATCCAAAAACTTGTCGTAGTGAGGTCGCAGTTCTCGCCAGAACAGTAGCCCCGCGTTTTCGATACGCCGCAAATATACGTAATACCGAGAGGTATTTTTCTTGTCTTGAGGCGAAGGCAACCCCTCTCCACCTTGAACTTTCTGCACGATAGCTTGCAAGCTGGTGTCTGCCTTTTCGGGGAATTGTCGATGGGCTTTCTTGATCGCCCACTTCAAGCAATAGAAAACCGTTTCAGCCCGTTCCATCGCAGCTTGCGCTTCGTTATGGAGTCGCGCCTCCCAAACCAGAGGCGCACCTATACGGAGTTCTTGCCGTTGCCATTCTTCAACCTTGGCTTCGCTGGTGGACAGAACATACAAGTTACACGCGAAGATGTTTACCTCTTGCCGAAGAGATGCCCATTGACTGATGACAGCAGGCCGTTCAAACAATGTTACTTGTTCTTTTCCATTGGGCAAGCGCCTTTTCTTCGGCCCATCGGACTGCTGCAAAAGCAAAAGTGACGCGGTATCACGCCATAACTCTTTACCTTCTTCAGACGTTATAGTATTGCGTTTGTCATCCGCTATGAAGTAGGCGACGTTGGGGTCTTGCCACTGCAAAACACGCGGTTGCTTCTTCGCCTTCTTTTGCTCTTCGCTCAACCTCTCAACTGATAGAAACCCTTGCGCCCACAGAATTTCTTTGACGAGCGGTTCCGTTTTGCCAGTCAAGTCGCACACTCCCTCTTCACCAACGATTAAACGAACTTGTCGCGGTTGCCAAGTAAGTCCTTCTACTAACCCGACTTTATCCTTAAGTTCCAAACGGGCTGGGTTTGGATCTCGCCAGGCTGGAATTTCTTCTCCCCAGTTGATTATTAACAGGTCTCGCAAGACAGGAACATTGAAAAGGATCGTTTGCCAGAGGGTTGAACCTTTTGGCAAAACGAAAATAGGTGGCCTCCCGTTGATAGAAGAGGGCTGATGATCTCCGCCGGGGCCTTTGCCGATGTTGATGGCAAATGGCCCGACCGATGTCAGCAGACGGGCAGCAGAAGCAAAGCACACCCCAAACTTGTCCTCATTCTGATGGTGAAAGTGGATGGCATTCACTCCCGTCGGCAGAGAAGGCAAAAGCACCGCAACGGGCTTCCTCAACTCTTTGTTGGGTTCCGCTTGCACCTTCTTCGGGTCTTTTTGTGGCTTGGATGGAATGACATCAGCTGTTTGCAAAAACGGCTTCCGCATATCGAATAGATCAAAGCAATCGCTGTTGTTAGCGAAATACCTGTTCAGAGCCGCATCATCAAATGCTTTAGCGTCCCAAAGTTTTATCCAGTCAAACTTACTTTTGGGTTTGAAGATGTCGAGGACAAGCGCGACCAGCAAGCGGTGCAAGCCGAACTCAACCGTTGGCATCGGGTCAACGACGGCGCGAACGAGGTGCGCCCGCGCTAACGCATCGCGCAACGACAGTTCGTCGGAAGTTCCATCGCTCATCACGACGGGAATCCAGGGTTGGGTTGAAACATCGAATTTCATGGGTTGATTTGCTCAAATCGCTTCGCCCGCGTCGGCTTCTTCGCGGGTTTCGGGCGCTTTTTCCAAGTTGCGGCGCAACAGGCCGAGTGTGGGATCGTCCACGATGGCAAAGCGCCCGCCCGCGTTTTGGCCGCACCAGATGTGCTCGCCGTTTCGTTCGCGGAGCGGCAACACGACGTGGCCGCGCAGAAAACTTTCGCCTTCAAAGAATGGCTCGAAGCCTTCGAGGGGTCGCGCGGCGCCGGTTTTGTCGAACAGCCACCAGCGCGGGACGCCGACTTTGCAGCCGAACAGCTTTTTCAAAACGGCGCGTTTGGGCGGTCTTTGTTGGTCGCGTGGCAAGCGGGCGTTTTCGGGATCGGTGCGCGCGACCTGAAGCAGACCGGCATCGGCAATGGCCAGAACTGCCGCGCTTTCGTCGCCCAACCGGGTGCGGGCGACGAAGTATTTTTGGGCCGCGCCACTGCCTTCCTCATCCGGCTCATCCTTTGTGTGGGCCATCGGCTCGAAACTCTTCGGGGAAGGCTCGACCCACAAATGGTCGCCTGCCTGAGCGTGGGAATCGCGGCGAAATTCGTCGCGTTTGGCGATGCCCTGGGTTAACGCCTCGTCAAAGCCGGGGGTTTGGGCGAACGCCCCCAAATCGGCGTCGCGGCGGTAGCAAGTTTCAATCAAAGCGCGAAAATCGGCGGGCAAATTCCACTCGCGTTTTCCATCGGAATCGGGTTGCACTAGAGCGAGGCTGCGCAGCAAGATTTCGCTTTGATAGACCTTGCCGCTCGCGCCAAAATCCCAGGCGCCTTGCGGCGGGGTCAAAACGCACAGCGTCGGAAAATCGCACGCGCGCTGGCCGCGCTCGTGGCGCCAGAGTCGCCCGGCTCGTTGCAGCAACAGATCAACAGGCGCGATTTGAGACAAGAAAAAGTCAAAATCTACGTCCAAGCTCTGCTCAACCACTTGAGTGCTGACCAGAATTGAACAACGGGGGCGCGGTGGATTTTGGTCTTGGCCCACGTCGGGGGGGCCAAAGGACGCGACGACACGCGCCTCGATGTCGGCGCGCTTGTCGGCGCGAAAGCGGGCATGAAACAGATCGAGAACGCAATCGGCTGGCAGTTGCCCCACGCTTTGGAGTTGCTGGAGTTCGCGGAAAATCTCCTGCGCGCCGCGCACCGTGTTGACGAGAACGCACAAACACCCGCCGTGCTGAACGGTTGCGACGGCTAAGCGCGCGGTGGCGGCAAAATCGTCCAGCAAGCCAGGCAAGGCTTCGATTTGCAGTGTTCGCGCGCGCGTAGGATCAGCTTCGGATGGCACCAGAAAGGCCGCGCCACTTCGCGGCACGAAGGTCAAAAGTGGATACGGAACCGTTGACGGCGCATGGGTTTCGATGGCGCTCCAATCGCCGTCTTTTCCGGCGTAGGCGCGCGCGAGCTGCTTTCTCTGGTCGTAGGCGAGCGTGGCCGACAGCAAAATCACGTTGATGTCCAGAGCGCGACACCACTCCAGCAGCCGTTCCAAAATCGCGCTCATGAACTCATCGTAAGCGTGGCACTCGTCCACGATGAGCGTCTTTTGGCTCAGGCCCAACAAGCGCAAAGTGCCGAATTTCACGCGCAACGCGCACAAAAGAGCCTGGTCAACCGTGCCCACGCCTTCATCGCCAAGCAACGCGCGACGCGACGGACGAAACCAGTCGCGCGCAGTGCGAGCTTGATCTTTCGCGCGTTTGTCCCCTTCTTCATCTTCATCAGCGCGTCCGGCGTCGAGTTGCGGCAAAAACTCCAGTTCATCGTCCTGGGGCTGCAAATCGTCGCGCAGCCACGCCATGCCGTGCAGCAAACGGGGGTTCGGATCATCCTTCCAATGCGTGAGAAACTCCTGGTAACGCTTGAACATCGCGTTGGAAGTCGCCTGCGTTGGCAAGGCGAAAAAAGTGCCGCGACACGCTGATGCGCTGTTCCACACCTGCGCCAGATAAATCGCCGCCTCGGTTTTGCCCTCGCCGGTGGGCGCTTCGATGATCGCCAGTCCAGGCGGCAATTCATCGCGCCGCGCTTCCAAGGCGCTTTGCAAAGGGCGCGGCGTTTTCATGCGCGGGAACTTGTCTGGCGGCCAGACCTGAGACAAAGTCGGCTTTTGCTTTTCGGCGTTGGATGAGGGCGCACCCAGCTTGAGTTGTGCGACGACCTGACGCGCCAAATCGCACGCCGCCCAAAAGTAGGCTTCTGGCTCCTCGTGTCTTTTCAGGTCGGGGAAGGGGAACAGATGGTCGTTGGAAGCGATCCAGTCGCTCAAAATGACGTAAGCCGACAATTTGGCGCCCGCCGCGCTCGCATGGGGAAAGGTAGCCAGAGCCGCCGGTTCGGGTCGTAGCATCGCCCACAGCCAGTCGCCCAAATCGTCGCGCAGCGTGGGCCAGATGGGTTTTTCATCGCTTGTGCTGTAAAAGTTTTGCGGGTTCCAATCGCCGTGATGCCCGACGATAGCTTTGGCGGCGACCGATGCGGCCTTGCGCCCCCAGCCGCGCGCCGGATTTTGCAACCAGCTTTGCAGCCACTCCTGGGAGCGAACTTCGTGACGGAATTTTTTATAGGCGTCGGGTTCGCTGACCTTCCACACCGGAAGCGGTAAGTCCGGGCTTCGCAGTTGGGCGGCGAGACCGTCATCTTTGTTTTGAAACCAGGCGTCGGCTTTGCCGATGTCGTGGCAACCGACCAAAAACGCAGTCCAGCCGTCCGGCAACCCCTCGATTGACCCAAAGCGCGGTTCTAAGGCCCGCGCGACGGCGGCGGCATCGAGCAGATGACGCCACAAGAAGTGGTGCGGCTCGGATTTGGCCCACAGCTTTTGACTAAGTTTATTCATCAGTTTTTCCATAAACGCGCGTCAACTCGCGCACATGAGCCGCGACAGTCTGTCTTAGTTCGGGCGGCTCCAAAACCCGCGCGTGTTGGCCGTAGCCCAAAACCCAACGCGCCACTTCCCCTAAACCGCTCGCGGGAAAATGCAGCACCAGAGCGCCGTCGTTTTGTTCTTCGAGGCGTTGGTCAGGATGCCAACTTCTCTCGCGGATGAAGCGGGCTTGATAAGCATCGAAGAGAACCGCGATTTCAAACACCTTCTCGCCCGCTTCAGCCCACAGCATCGTGCGCGTCATGCTGTTGGGGTCAAACGTGGGGTCTCGCACGAACGGAGTTCTGAGGATTTTGAGACCCTGAATGCGGTGAACGTTGAAGGTGCGCGTTTCATCTCGGTCTTCGTCGAAAGCCAGCAACAGCCACTCGCTGCGCGCCACATAGAGGTGATAGGGATGCACAACGCGCCACTTCGTCTCTCCGCTCGAAGCCGAGGCATAAAGCATCGAGACTTTGCGCCTCGTCGCCTGAGCGCGCGTCAGTTGCATCGCGGTGCGGGCGTTGACGCGCGCAGCAGGCGGAGACGACACAGAAAGCGAATCGCGGAGCGCGCTCAGATCCACCGACACGACCTCGCCCAACCCGCGCGCGATTTTGGCAACGGCACTGGCCAGAGAATCTTCCAGTCCATCATTGCCCGCCGAGCGCGCGATCTCAATCGACAGATAAAACGCGAGCAATTCGCCCTCGGTCAAAATCGCCGTCGAGAACACCCACGTTTGGTCGGTGTAGACCCAGCCCCGGCGCGCCCGGTCGAACTGAAGCGGCGCACCCATTTCGCTGATGAGCCGGTTACGGTCAAGAAAAATCTGCCGCTTCGACACGCCCAGTTGACGCGCCAGTGCCAGGGGCGAGGGCGCTGTGCCGCCCCGCACCAACCGGTCGATCTCGATCAAACGCGCCACTTGACTCATTGGCGGGGATTTTACAACCGCCACAGTGCAGATGCGCTTCACTGGCGAAAAAAAGTGGCGATTATTTTTTGAGATGGCCCCGACATCGAAGGTGGCTCTTCGTCTTAACTGCGCTCCCGTCGCCGAAAAAGCTACAAATCCTATCTCTCAGGGGTTGTTATAGAAGAGAAAATAGCCAAACATCCTGACGACCAAAGCAACCTCTTGAGGTTGAAGCCGAGCTTTCGGTCGGTTAATCTATGACAGCGACGAGAGTTACCCGCGTGCGCGGGGATGAACCGACGCAAAGGACGCGCAGGAAAAGCGCGACCAGGAGTTACCCGCGTGCGCGGGGAT
>JAABUS010008498.1_pt1 | contig 11262 bp, 9 predicted proteins | sample 5560161 | NCBI WGS metagenome assembly JAABUS01 (sample SAMN10711885, study PRJNA513376) | rock metagenome | isolation source: Antarctica rocks | place: Antarctica: Victoria Land, Trio Nunatak nord | collected 2016-01-04
GGGGTCAGCGTGCCCGTCTTGTCGAACACGACCGAGGTGACCTCCGCCAGTTGCTCCAGGAACGCTGCCCCCTTGATCAGGATGCCGTGCCGCGCCGCCACCGAGATCGCCGCGATCGAGGTGGCCGGCGCCGCCAGCACCAGCGCGCAGGGGCACGACGCCACCAGCACCGCCAGCGTCGCCGCCGTGTCGTTGGTGCCGAACCAGGTGCCGGCCGCAATCAGCAGCACCAGCGCCATGTAGTGCCCGGCGTAGCGCTCCAGCAGCCGTGCCACCGGCGGCTTGGCCCGCTCGGCGGTGCGCATCAGCGCGATGATCTTTCCCAATGTCGTCTCGGCGCCGAGCCGGGTGACCTCGATCTCGAGCCGCCCGTTGGTGTTAATCGAGCCGGCCAGCGCCGGGTCGCCCACGCCGACATCGACCGGCACGCTCTCACCGGTCAGCGATGCCATGTCCAAGCTCGCCTCGCCCGCGCGGACAACGCCATCGGCCGGGACGCGCCCGCCGGCCAGCAGCTCGATCCGGTCGCCCAGCCGCAGCTCAGCGGTGGCGACGACGGCCGAGCCGCCATCCGCGTTCAGCCGCCGCGCATGCGTCTCGGTCAGCCGGCCCAGCGCCTGGATCGCCTCGCGCGAGCCGAGCAGGCTGCGCTCCTCCAAAACGTGGCCGACGATCATGATGATCGGCAGCACCGCCGCGGTCATCAGGTCGCCGCTGGCCCAGGCGGCGACCAGCGCCACCGAGATCAGCCGGTCGGTCACGCCGTGCAGGCTCGGGTGCCGCAGGCTGTGCCACGCCGAGGCGATCACCGGCACGGCGACGAGCGACGCGGCGGCGCCCGCCACCAGGTCGGACAGCATGCGCTGCTCGGGGAACGCCACCTGCCATAGCACCGCGAGCGACAGCAGCCCGGCCGCCACCATCGCCAGCGTCATCCGCAACGCCAGCATGCCGCGCTCGGCGAGGGCCAGCAGCGCGGCACCGGGCCGCCTCGTCCGGGGCAGCGCGGCGGGAAGGACGGTGGCGCTCATCGGCCGGCTCCGCCCGGCGGCGTGGCGGGCAGGATCACCCGGGCGCCGCCGTTCGCGTCCACGGCGGTCAGGCGGCCCACCTTGTGCAGCAGCAGCGCCAACTGGTCGCGGTAGACCTGGTCCAGCATGGCGGGACGGCCGGAGGGCGTCATGCTGGCCTCGATGGCGACGATGCTGGCGGTGCGGTTGCGCGCCTCGCCGACCCGCTCCTCGCCGTTGGCCTGGGCGGTGGTCAGCAGCCGGTCGCGCTCACGGTCGGCGGCCTGCAGCGTGCGGGTCGCCTCGGTGCGGGCGCCGGCGATGCCCTGCTCGGCAAGCTGCACCGCGACCAGCACGCCGTCGAAGGCGATCTTGGCGGCGGGCGGCAGCGCCGCGTCCAGATCGACGCGGGCGACCACGACCCCGAGCGGCGCGCCGCTCGCTTCCAGCTCGGCCAGGCGGCGGTTCATCGCCAGCACCAGGTCGCCCCGCATCGCCTGCCGCCGGTTCTCGGTGATTATGCTGCGCGCGGCTGCTGCCTCGGCGCGGTCGGGCCGGGCTACCAGGAAATCGTCAAGCTCCCGCATTGCCGCGACGCCGACGGCGCTGGCGGAGAACAGCCGCTGCAGCGCCGGCTCGATATGCGGACGCGCCAGGTAGTACGCCGCGCCGTCCGCGACCCGGTAGGTGATGGTGGCCGAGAGCAGCACGACGCCGCCATCGCCGGTCAGGTAGCTGCCGGCGCCCGCGGGAATCGCGACCCCGTTGGCGTTAGTGAACACGTCTTGCAACCCGGCCGCCCGCGCCGTCGCCGCGGTCCGCAGCGTCAGCAGGTGGTCGGCGCCCGGCACCAGCTCCACATGGCCGACCGGGCGCGGCCAGGACAGCGTCAGCCCGGCCTGCTGCACGCCGACGATGCGGCCAAACCGCAGCACCACCGCCTGGCTGTCCGCCGGCACCTGCCGCCAGTTCGACGCGACCCAGGCGACCGCCAGCAGCGCGATGGCGGCATACAGCACCCGGAAGCCGATGGAGATCGACTGGACGACCGGGCCGTTCAGCTCGTTCGTTTGGTTCACCGAAGCGAACCAATCGCCCGGTCGTCCGGCGCGGACGATGCCGGCGCCGTGCCCGGCGGCCCCTGGATCAGCATGTTGAACGGCGCGGCGTCGGTGCGCAGGACCATGCGGGTGTTCGGCCCGACGACGCTGCCCAGCGTGTCCATCGAGCGCAGCAGCGCATACAGGTCGGGATCGGCTTGGTAGGCGCGGGCCTGCACCCGGGCGGCCTCCTGGCGCGACGCCGCCTCGATGTCCGCCGCCTCGGTGCGGGCGCGCGCCACGGTGATCCGGGCGTCACGGCTCGCCGTCACGCGCAATTCGGCTGCGGCGCGCAGGCCCTCGGCGGTGCGCGCCGCCGCGATGGTCTCGCGCTCCGCCCGCATGCGCGCGACGGTGGCGGCCAGCGTCGCCTCCGGCAGGCTGAGCCGGTCGATGCCGACCTGCTGGATCTGCACGCCGTACACCTCCAGCGCCTGCTGCTCGACCTGCCCGCGCAGCCGGGTCTCGAAGGCGGGCAGCAATTGCCGCTTCGGATCGGTGTCCACCAGGTCGGCGAGCTCGAAGCTGCTGGCGGTGACCTGCAGTGCGGAGCCGACCAGGCTGCGGAGCTGCCGCGCCGCCTCGTCCGGCTCGTTGCGCACGGCGCGGAGGAACTGGCGGATGCGCGCCGGGTCGTCCGGCACCTGCCAGGCGACATAGGCCTGCACCAGGATGCGCAGCCCGTCCTTGGTGCCCACGTCCTGCAGCCCGGTCGATGTTGTATGTAGCCGTAGGTCAACCGGGATGACGCTCTCGAGAGGTGCCGGCAGCTTCCAGGCAAGGCCCGGCTTGGTCAGCACGCGCGACAGGTCGCCGAACCGAGTAATGACGGTTGCCTGCCCGGCGCCGACCATCACCGAAGCCGACGCGAACACCGCTGTCGCCACGATCAGGCCAGCGAGCGCGAACCGCACGCCGACGCGAAGGCGGCGCGCGCCGGGCGATCCCGTCGGTTCCGGCTCGTCGTGGTGGTGGCCGTGGCCATGGCTGTGATCGTGGAACATGCGGGGGGCCTCGGTTCAGTCGTCGTCGGCCGGGCGGCCGGTCGGCGCGCCAAAGGACCGCAGGTCGATGACCGGGGCGTTCGCGCCGCCCAAGCGGTGGTCCATGATGACCAGCGGCGACTTGGCCAGCGCTGTTGTCAGGTTGGACAGATAGCGCTCCAGCAGGAACGCCTGGCCGCCGGCATGGGCGGCGTCCTGATCGGCGGTGAACACCCGCAGCGCCGTGTTCGCGTGCCCCACCGTCTCCGCCGCGAGGCCGCTGGCGCCGTGCACGAGGTCGGTCGAGGCCTGCCGCGCGGCGGAGGCGGACGCCTGCGCACGGCCGCGTTCGGTGGCGATGGCGGTGTTGGCGATGATCTCGGCGGCCTGGACGTTGTGGTAGGCCTCGGCGGCGGCGGCGGGCGGATGGATCGCCTCGATCACCATCCCGACCAGCTCGATGCCGCTGCCCAGCCGGTCCAGCTCGGACTGCAGCCGGACCCGCAGCGTCTCGGCCAGGGTCTCCCGATTGTCGCCGAGCACTTCGGCCAGCAGCTTGCCGGCGAATACCCGGGCCAGCAGGCGTCCGGCCTCCGCGCGCACCAGGGCGTCGGGCGCTGCGACGGCGTAGGCTGCGCGCAGCGCCGACGCGTCGTCGATGCCCACCCGGAACAGCGCCTTCAGGTCCACGCTGACGACCTGGAAGCTCTGCGCGCCCGAGGTGTCGAGGCTGGCAAGCAGGTACGACACCTCCGCCGGGTGCGCGCGGTCCCAGAGCCGGTCGGCCGAGGCCGGCGCCGCGTCCTCCGCGCCGGAGCGCGGCTCGGCGGCATCCGCGCCGCCGAGCGCTATGGCGTGCACGACGCCCAGCTCGATCCGCCGGGTCTGGCCGAACGGCCATGGCAGGCCGAGATGGACACCGGACTGCCACACGGCCACGGGTGCGCCGAACCGCTCATAAATGCCGCGCTGATCGAGATCGAGCAGCAACACGCCGGTCAGGCCCCAGGCAATCAGCATGAGGAATGCGCCTACTGGCAGGGCGGCGGCGCGCATGTAGCGGAGCGCCCAGCTCCGGGAGAAGTCGAGGCCGAGATGGGTGCGGACCGGCGCGGCGAGGCCGTCCGGGGCGACGCGGCCGGGCTGCAGCAGCAGGGCCGCGAGGCTGGATACCGTCGCCCGTGCCGCCGAGGGCAGCGGCGGCGGCAGGAACCAGTTTGCCAGGGCGCGCGCCGCGAGCTCGGCAGCGACGACGCAGAGATAGAGCGCAATCGCCGCCATGGCGGGACGGGCCCAGGCCATGCCGAGCCCGGCCGCAATATGCAGCAGCCCGGCCAGCGGGATGGCGGCGACCGGCACGAACAGCAGCGCCTGCAGCGCCGACGCTTCTGGCAGGCGCGCACGCGGCACTGCGCCGACAACGCGTTCGGCCACCAGCAGCGGGAAGGTCAGCACGATAGCGCCGGCGCCGAGCAGCATGGCGTTCGGCAACGCGTCGGGCACGCCGGGGCGCAGCCGCCAGAGGAGGGCCGCGGCGCACAAGCTCAGCGCGGGGACGATGACGCCCTGCGGACGGCGGGCCATCCGCGCCAGGCGCTCCGCCGCATCGAGGTTGCGGGGACGGCGGAATGCCAGCCGTGCCCAGCGGTGGCGTGGCAGCACGGGCAACGGCGGCACAACGGCCTGGCCGATGCGCGAACGCGCTCGGACTATGGGCAGGGTCGCCAGCAGCCCCGTCAGCGCCAGCAGGATCGCGCCGGCTGCCACGCCGCTTAACCCGCTGGAACGCGCCTCAACGCTGGGCGGCGTGGCGCTGAACACAGCGAGCAACAAAAGCACCATGAGGTAGCAGCCGCCCAGCCGGCGAACCAGGCGCAGCGTGCCGCCAGCATCCGGCCACGGGCTCAGCCCCGCGCTGTCCTGCGCCACGGGCGACGGATGCAGCGCATTCACCGGACCCTACTGCGCGCAGAGCATCGAGCGCGGGTTCAGCGTGATGGCGCAGCGGGCGAGCTTGCTGGACGCCAGGTTATAGACGTTGGCGATGTACCCGGCGTCCGTCGCGTCCAGCACGGTAAACCCATACTCCGACCGGTCGGCCGTGGCCTGGATGGTGATCGCCGGCGTCCCCGCCACGCCCGGCAGCGCATAGGCCGCGTCCGCATTCGTCCCCGTCGCATCCGGCACGAAGGCCTGGGGCTGATTGCCGTCATTGTTGTCGAGCAGCGTGCCGGAGTTGCCGACGACCAATTGCGGCGCATAGTTGACGGTCTTGAAATCGACCACCTGGAACTGATGGTCGTGCCCCGAAATCAGCAGCTTGACCTGCGCCGGCACCGCGCCGGGCGTGAGGCCGTCGAACACCGACTGCTGCGTGGCGTCGCCGCCGGCCAGGTTGCCGTTCAGCATGGCGGGCCGGATGTCGTAGGTCGGCTTATGCGTGACATAGACGACGTTGGCGCCCGCGAGCGGCGTCAGCACGGCGCCGAGCTGCTCAGTGTAGATCTGCGGCAGCGTCCGGCCGTCGGTCGATTTGGTGGCGAGGTCGGCCGCGTTGGTGTTCGAATCACTGGAGTCGAACATCACCAGCGAGATCGGTCCGGCCTGCACGACGTAGGGCGGGGTGTAGTCATACGGGGTCAGCGGCCCCTTGGCGCCGGGCGCGCCGGCCATCGGCGTATAGGGCCCGGTGCACTCCACCGCGCCCTGGTCGTAGGCGTGCACGTCGAGCAGCCGGAACCAGCCGCGCGCACCGCGGTTGCAGCTTTCGTGGTTGCCGCGGGTGAGGGCGAGGGGCGCCGCCGCGATCAGGTTCTTCGCCGGGCCGAACCAGTCGGCATACCAGGCGTCCCAGTTGTCGAAGGCCGGGTTGTCCGCGCACCCGGCGAAGCCGGTCGGGCAGGGCTGCTCGCGATAGAAGAAGTCGCCGACGTGGACGATCAGGTCGGGCTTGAAGGTGGCGGCGTAGTTCGACAGGAACTGCAGCGGGAACTGTTGTGGGTCGTTGCAGTCCTGCGTGCCGGAGACGCCGGCGGTGACGCGGCAGCCGGTGTCGCCGATCACCAGGATGCGGCGCGGATTGGCCACCGGCATTCGCAGCGCGACGCCCGCCACGTCGGCGGCGACATGGCCGAACGCCGGGAGCGGGGCGCTCTCGCACATCAGGATAGGATAATAGCTCTTGGGCTCGTCCGACGCCGATGTGACCGTGCCGCGCTGGGTGAGTTCAACCGGGTTGCCGTCGATCGCGGCACTCGGGCAGCCGTTGCCCGGCGTATCCTCGATCGCGCGGATCAGCACCGTGTCGTCGGGCGCGAACTGCACCCACTGGTTGACCACTGCCGACTGGGCGGGATTGCCAAACAGGCCGGCGCCGGCAAGCGCGAGTGCAATACAGGTCCGTGATAGCATCAGGCTACAACCCCATCTTATGACAGGGTTATATCTGCCGCTCCGGTGGAAGTTATGAAGCTTCGGTTACGATTTTCCGAGACGGTTGAAGATTGACCGCCCAGCACCGCTACTTTGGATGGCGCGGCGCTTCGGGGCCATGGCGTCCGCTGGGACGTTCGCCGCCGTCGGGCGCACCCTGGTGGTCCCCGGAGTCGTTCTTGCCCTTCTGCTGGTCCTTTTCACGCGCGTTGTGGTGGTGGGTCTGGGGCTTGTCGGCGTTCTGCTGGCTGCTGCCGGGGCCGCCCACGCTGCGGTCGGCGTGCTCGGTCTTGGTCTTCTCGGTCATCGGTCGCTCCTGGTGGTTATCGCTCCAACGCAGCCTGGCCCGGTGCGTTCGCCGGCTTTGCAGAACCTGATCGTTTGAGCCGACCCCTTGTCACGCCGTGGACCGAGGCTTCTCATGGTCGCCGTCCCGAGGCCAACAGGAGACCGCGATGAAGCTGATCAGCGCCACCCCCAGCCCCTATGCGCGCAAGATCCGCATCGCGCTGGCCGAGAAGTCGGTGCCATTCGAGCTGCAAACCGAGGTGCCGTGGAACGACGACACCAGCCTGCCCAAGCACAACCCGCTGGAAAAGCTGCCGGTCTTGCTGCTCGACGACGGATCGACGGTTTGGGAGAGCAGCTTCATCCTGGAATGGATCGAGCGGAAATTCCCCAACCCGCCGCTGCTGCCGCCCGACGACGACGGCATCCTCGCGCACAAGCGGATGGACGCGCTGGCCACCGGCGTGTGCGACGCCTTCCTGCTGGTGTTCTTCGAGCGCATGCGGCCGGAGGCGCACCGCAGCCGGCCCTGGACCGACCGCCAGATGCGCAAGGTGCATGGCGGCCTCGCCGAGATCGCCCGCGTGGTCGGCGACCGCCCGTACGCCGTCCGCGACTCTTTCGGCATCGCCGACATCTCGGCCGGCAGCGCGCTGGGCTGGCTTGACGTGCGCTTCCCCGAACTCGGCTGGCGCACGACGCACCGCAACCTCGACCGCTACATGGACGGGCTGACGGCCAGGCCCTCCTTCCAGGCCACCACGCCGCATCCGCAGAGCATCACCAGCGCGGTCGTGTGACCCTCCGCAGCTAAAAGGAATCCCGATGGACGAGATTTGGCGCATGCCCGCCGCCACCTTGGCGCAGATGATCCGCAGGCGGGACGTCTCCGCACGGGAGGCAGCCGGCGCGGCGCTGGCGCGGCTCGACGCGGTGAACCCACAGCTCAACGCCGTGGTGGAGCACCGGCCGGCCGAGGTCCTGGCGGCGGCCGGCCGGATCGACCGCGCCATCGCGGCCGGCGAGGACCCGGGCCCGCTGGCCGGCGTGCCCGTGACGGTCAAGGTCAACACCGACCAGGCCGGCTTCGCCACCACCAACGGCGTGACCCTGCAGCGCGACCTGGTGGCGCAGTCCAGCAGCCCCGTCGTGGACAACCTGCTGCGCGCCGGGGCGGTGGTCCTCGGGCGGACCAATGCGCCGGCCTTCTCGCTGCGCTGGTTCACCACGAACCTGCTGCACGGCGACACCCGCAACCCGCGCGACCCGCGGCTGACGCCGGGCGGCTCCTCCGGCGGCGCGGCGGCGGCGGTGGCGGCGGGCATTGGCCATCTCGCGCACGGCACCGACATCGGCGGGTCCATCCGCTATCCCGCCTATGCCTGCGGCGTGCACGGGCTGCGTCCGACGCTCGGCCGGGTGCCGGCCTACAACGCGTCCTCGCCGGAGCGCGGGATCGGGCCGCAGCTCATGGCGGTCTCCGGCCCGATCGGCCGCACCATCGCCGACCTGCGGCTGGGGCTTGCGGCCATGGCGGCGCCGGACCCGCGCGACCCCTGGTGGGTGCCGGCCCCGCTGGACGGCCCGCCGGCGCCGCGCCACGCCGCGCTCTGCCTGCGCCCCGACGGCCTGGCGATCGCGCCGGAGGTCGAGGCCGCCCTGCGCGACGCGGCGCAGCGTCTCGAAACCGCAGGCTGGACCGTCGAGGAGATCGCAGGCACTCCCGCGCTGCAGGAGGCGACGGAGCTGCAGGTCCGGCTCTGGCTCGGCGACGGCTTCGCGGCCCTGGCATCGGCGATCGAGCGGGAGGGCGACCCCGGCGCGCTCGCGATGCTGGCAGGGATGCGCGCCCTGGCCGAGGCGCTGCCGCCGGACATCGTGGCCCAAACGCTGATCCGCCGCGCCAGCCTGACCCGCGAGTGGCTGCTGTTCCTGGCGCGCCATCCGGTCCTGCTGCTGCCGGTCTCGGCGGAGCTGCCCTTCCCGGACGGGCTGGATCTTGAAGGCCCGGCGGCGTTCGACCGGGTATGGCGGTCGCAGCTCACCCAGACCGGCCTGCCGCTGATGGGCCTGCCCGGCCTCGTGGTGTCCACCGGGCTGGTCGGCGCCGCCCCGGTTGGCGTGCAGTTGATCGCCGGGCGCTACCGCGAGGACCTGTGCCTGCTGGCGGGCGAGGCAATCGAGGCCGGCGGCGTGCCGCCCTCGCCGATCGATCCGGTCTCCCCCGGCACATGACATGAAAATGGCCGGCGCACCCATCGGGAGCGCCGGCCATCCATCATCGCGGGTCAGCAAATCCGGCCAGAGGCGGTGCCCCCGGCCGGCTTCGAACCGACCTTAGTTCTAACCTCAATTCTTCTGGCTGAAACCCTTCTCGTTCGGCGTGCCGCCTGCCTCGGGACGGCCGGGCATTGCCGACGCCTTCGGCTGCTCGGCCTTCGCCGGCTGCGCCTGCGGCTGGGAAGCCGCCGACTTCTGCTCGCTCTTGGCCGGCTCGCTCTTGGCGGGCTCGGCCTTTGCCGCAGGCGCCTTGTCCTGCTGGTCGGCGTTCGTCTCGAAGCGCTCGGCGACCTTCTTCAGGTCGGCCGCCAACTGCGCCGGCTCCGGCTTGCTGACCTGCGGCTGCGGTGCGGTCGGATGAGCATGCTGCGCCTTCTCAACCTCGTAGCGGACCGCCGGAAGCGTGCGCGAAACCTGCTCCACGACGACCTCGTCGCGACGCACGGTGTCGCGCACCGTCTCATGGCGCTCGGTCACCTCGCGGCGCAGCACGACCTCCTCGGTCACCCGCACGCTCTTCCAAACCTCGGCCACCTCGAAGCTGTCGCTCATCTCGATGGTGCTCTCGGTCAGGATCGCCTGCGTGCCGACAGCGCTGGCGCCCGTCGGCTTGCGGCGCTCGACGATCACCCGCTCCTCGCGCAGCGACACAGACTGCTCGACGGGGGTCTCCACGACGATGCGGCGCACCCGCGTCGTCTCGCCGGTCACCAGGCGGGTGCCCACGTTCAGCGTCTCTTCGCCGACCGGGATCACCTCGACGCTGCTTCCCGTCTGCTGCACGGCGCCATAGCTGGGCTGCGCTGCCGGGTGCTCGCTGCGCGGAGCGTAGCCAGCCATCGCCTGCTGCGACACCTTGCCGAACGAGAGCATGAGGTCCCAGAACGGGATGCCTGTTGACACTGAGGTTTCCGGACGCAGGTTTGCATCACGTCGGGTCGTGTTCGAATCATAGGCCATCATAGTCTCCGTATTGGATAGGAGCCTGGGCATGACATCATGCCTCAGGCGTGGTCCGTCACCTCGGAAAAGCCCAGTCTGACCTTCGTGCCAGCGCCGGCCTCTTCCAAATTTTAGACGCGGGCATCACTGCCCGCGCCGTGGCTACTCGGCCGCGGTGCGGTGGCTGTGAACCGCCTGCTGGCGCTGGCCGACATGCGCCTCGAGCGGACGCAGGGTCTCGTCGGCGGTGCGGCGGACGGCGCGGAGCAGGGTCGCGGTGCCCTGCATCAGGGTGTCCATGTACTCCCGCACGAAGCGTTGCTGCATCTCGACAACGGCGGACGGGTTCGAGAGGCGGAACAGCTCCTGGGTGGCGCGCAGGTTGGTCTGCACGACGCCCTCGACCAGGCCGGCCATGCTCTGCTGCATGTCGCGCAGCCCGCCCTCGGCGGCATGGGGCAGCGTCATGAGCTGACGCACCTCGTTGGACGCGCCCTGGGCGGCCTGGGCCATCTTGCGGCTGACGGTCTCAAAGGTCTGCGCCGTATCCTGGGCGATCTGGCGCTGGCCCTCGGCCACTGCCTGCGTGCTCCGGCGCACCGTCTCGTTCGCCGTCTCGCCGGCGCGGCGCATCGCCTCGACCCCGGCCTGGGTGCCCTGACGCGTCACGTCCGCGGTCGCGTCAGCGCCCCGGCGCACTGCCTCTGCGGTGGCGCGAGCGTGTTGCTGCGCGACCGCGGCGCCCTGGTGCGCGGCGTTCTCAGCAGCCTGCGTCTCGGCCCAGACACTCGCTCCCACAGTTGCCTGGCTGCTGTTCGTCTTGGTGTCCTGCAACTTGTTGATGTCAGACATTTTACGACTCCATATGTGTAGGCAAACTATTGTTTTGTGCGTTGCACAACGGCAAAATGTGCGTAGCCTGACCAATATAAAAGTCACAAAACCGTGAGAAAAGGTTAAACTAAAAGATTTTCCGCAAGGCTGCCCCGTAGCTGGCAGTCTTGACTCAATACGATGTCTCTGGAATCGTATGTTGTGCAATATTCTACATAGATACAGGTAAAATTTACAAACGTAAGACAAAGAATATCGTAGTTTAATGTAACTCCCAAGCACCTGCTCTCGATCGTTACGCTGAGAGCAGGTCCACGAGATCGCCAGTCGGCATGGTCAGGGCTCGGAGGATGTTGATCCCGTGCTTTCGGGTGGTGGAGATGACCGAGCGCA
>JAABUS010008499.1_pt1 | contig 11262 bp, 11 predicted proteins | sample 5560161 | NCBI WGS metagenome assembly JAABUS01 (sample SAMN10711885, study PRJNA513376) | rock metagenome | isolation source: Antarctica rocks | place: Antarctica: Victoria Land, Trio Nunatak nord | collected 2016-01-04
AGACCTCACAGCCAAGGGCGCCTCTTTGCCTAAGGTGCTATACCTAGTCCCAAATGGCCAAAATCCCGTCAGCTACATAGCTCCTCTGGAACGAAGGCAGGCGCTTTACCGCATGTGCCGCAAGTATGACCTCATGATTGTGGAGGACGACCCGTACTTCTACTTGCAGTTCCCATATGACAGTAAGCACCTTTGGAGTTGTGTGAGTGAGCAGCAGGTGTGTGAGCAATAAGCATGCCAGGATTGTGGGCCAAGGTTGGTTTAGTGTTGGATGTATCGCATCAGCAGTGCATTGGTCTTGATGGCACAGAGGCACACCAGCATAGTGAGCTTGTTACAGTGTTGTGCAGTGGCAACTGCTTGTCACCCATGCAATGTCTATGGTCAAATGCCAGGGCAGCAACAAGATTGAGCCTTTTGCATGCTTGGAGCCTTTCAAGTCTGAGCCAATCAAAGCCTTTGCGCCTTTCACATTTGAGCCCTTTGAGAGACATGCTGGCAGCATCTGCTGAAGCCTTTGTAAGACCTGGTTGCTTTTAGTGGCACAGCCCTATGTGCATGCATGACAATGACGTGCCAAACTATGCAGCATAGATCTGTGTACTGAATAAGTGCATGTATGTATAATGCCCAGGCATCCAGTACTAGCAACCTGTGACTTACTTGTGTGCTTGCAGGAGATGTTCCCGGACTGTGGAAGCTAGGCAGAAGCTACTTGTCACTGGACACAGACGGGCGTGTTGTCAGACTAGACAGCTTCGCCAAGTTCCTGGCTCCAGGATTCAGGCTAGGCTGGCTGACAGCGCATCCAACCTTTGTTGACAAGCTCACGTTCCACATGCATGGCACAGCCCTTGGCCCCTGTAGCACCACACAGGTAGGAAATGCACTCAATGGAAGAAGAGGTTCTGTTGACCTGTTGGCCTCAGCCTGGGGGGGTGCCTGTCATGCTGTGCAGCCCTAAGCTTAGACTGTGGGGTCCAAACCCCTGTGCACCACACGCATTATTTTGTAGTCACTCTGTAATGATGCTGCTCCTGCCTTCCATACCTTCTCATGGCAAAAGCTAGGCTGTGTGGAATGGTGTTAGCTGCCTTGTGTAATAGCTTGAGCAACTATACTTGGCCAGATGGCTTGGTGTTCATGTGGCTGCAAGCACTGTCACATGGGGTGCCCCTTGAAATGACCCTTAGGGGGGAAAGGGGGTGTGTGCTGGTGTATGCATTGAGTTGCGAGTGAAGATACTGAGCTAAGTCTGAGCTGAGTCTTTGTCGTGTCTCATGTCACAAGTGTTGGACTCTGCAGGCTGTCAGACATTTCCATGCATGCCTGCACATCTTCTCCTGACCTGTAATGCATGCACCAAGTTGTTGTCCATCAGTCAAGGGCTCTCATTTTGAGCATGCATAGAAAAGAGACAAAGTCTTCGGGTCATGATTGATGGGCTGATGGGCAATGAACACCCCAACAGCTGCATGTCCCAATTACTGCAGTCTGATAATCAGACTCTGATCATGGTGCTCACAGCTAGCATGACACCAGTGGCTTCTTAGTCATAGCCAGATCCATGCTGTGCCCAATCATTTCCAATGTGGCTGCTGTAACACAGGCATGCCGACATTACAGGTGATAATTGCAGAGCTGATGCAGCATTGGGGAGCTGAAGGACTTGACAGCCATCTCAAATCCCTCCAGACTGTTTACAAACGCCGAGCCCAGCTCATGCACAACTCAGCCCAGCAGGTCTGAACCAGCTATTCTCTTGTGACGTCGTTTACTTCACCCCTTTGTTGACTGGGCTAATGCCCTGCACCCAGCCCAGCTCAGCAGGCTTAAACCAGCTGTTCTCATGTGGCACCACGTGCTGCTTTCATCCAATTGCTGACTGTGCACAAAGTCTGCGCCCAGCTGTTCTCATGTGGCACCACGTGCTGCTTTCATCCAATTGCTGACTGTGCACAAATCCTGCGCCCAGCCCAGCTCAGCAGGTTTGAACGCACTGCTCTCATGTGGCACCAGGTGCTGCATCCTTTGTTGACTCTGGTGGCGTACTATTGTACTATGGCACCGCAAGTGTTCAATACGTCGTGTGGCTGATGCGACATCTGCACAGCTCATCAAGTTTGAACCAGCTGCTCTCATGTGGCATCACATCCTTTGCTGCATGCTTTTTTGACTCTGGTGGCTGCCTGCCGACTGCATATCAGTCGATTGCATTCTGCTGCTGCCATAGTATCATGCTTCCTCAGGGGTCTTGTATGTCATGTGGCTGATGCAAACTCTGTGCCTCGATGGTTGCAGATCTGTGTTAGACTACAACATGATTGTGCTGTCTGTAAGTGTGTCTCTGCGCTGTGTGCAAGGCCTGGCAAGCTGGCAGGCCCCTGCTGTTTCTTGCTTGTTCCTACCATTGACAGTCTACCATATTGCACCATAGTGCCCATGGGTTTTTGGCTGCACAATTTTGCATGGCTATCAAGCTGGCTGTCGCCTGAGGCTGGCATGTTCATGAGGATTAGGTCACTGCGCATGATCATCAATACCTTCCAAGTATACATGACAACTGCCTCCATGTTGTATCTGCAGCATGTTACAGTTGTTTCCAGGTTGTTTGCAGGATTTGCAACATATCAAAACCGTCTGCATATCGTTGTCTGCAATATCTGCACCATTTTTAAATAAATGTCCCCATGCTGTTGTTGCCTGCTGCGTCGGCAACATCTCATGTTATCCTCTGCAGTATCTTCAGCATCTCACATTATCCTCTGCAGTATCTGCAACATCTCAACTTTGTTTCCATGCTGTTCTCTGCAGTATCTGCAAGGGCTGGCCAGCTGGCTGCCGCCCGAGGCCGGCATGTTCATGTGGATGAAGCTTGAAGGAGGGGTCAAGGATGCTGATGACATCATAGATGCTCTGAAAGATGAGCAGGTGGCGGTTGTGCCAGGTCAGCATCATACACAGCAAACCTTGAAGCTTCTAGTACCATTCCTGTTGCACCCTTTGGCTCATGCACTGTTTGACATATGCAAGGGTAAGGAACCTCTGTCCTTGTGTCGTCGTCAAGAAGCCCCTCTGACTGTAGCAGCTTGGTCAGACGTCACCTGACAAATCACTATTGTTGTGGATTTACGGTGTACATGTTCTGCGGTTTGACTACACAAAGTCTAGAGCTTCATCCACACTTGACACTTTGTCAATTCAATTGCATGACCATGTGAGCATGCTTGCCTGCATCTGGTAGGCAGATCTGATGTGAAGTGTGTGCATGATCATCTAGACTCCTGTCACATAGCACTTGGTCAAGACAGGTCCATGTACAATACAGCACTGCTGACACCTGGAACATATGAAGGTCAAAACGCCTGACTTCTAAGCTTCACGCATTTTTGAGGTGGAATGTTTACCCTGAAATGGTAGCATTTAGTGCTGTCTTTACATCCTCAAAAGTGTCTGCTGTTGTGCAGGCCGTATCTCACACTGTAATGGTCCCAGACCAGCCTTTCCCTGCCCGTATGTAAGACTGTCTTTTGTGATGGCGCCTGAAGAAGACATTCCCAAAGGCATGCAGCGCCTTGCAAATGTCATCAAAAAGGTCCAAACAACCTGATTTGAGGCGCTGAAGAAACACTGAAAGACAGGTATAAATTTAAAAATGCGATTGAATAGTTGCAGAATGGTTTACAGCAGTCTCTGCTCGATGAAGCGTTATGTTTTGAATTCCTTCTGAGGTGCTGTTTTGACAATGAAGACCCAGCAGGCTTGTGATTTGTTTTGACAGACAGCAAACCCTTGGTCGATTGCTTTACAGGACACCGCATGCTAGTTATGGCATTTGCAACATTTGCTGGCTGCGCAGAGTCGGCTCCTGTTTTCATCATGAAGAACCACATGCATCAAGCTACAGCAAAGTCCAACTTTAGTGGGTGCCAGACAGCCTGGAAGACGCAATGTGTCTCATGTGTTTGCAGACTTTGTGGCACACAGCACAGCATATTTGCTTTTGCAGTCATTCACTGTGAATTTCACTAGACTCCAGAATGGACTTCTGATGTCTGTGATTCATAGCTGTTAACCAAAAGCAGAGCAAAAACTTTTCATGTATACCCATCATCAGAGGCATTATAGTCACCATATGCTCTGGTACCAAAGTTCACTGCAATATTGTTCCACTCCTCTTGCCACTCATTGGCAGGACTACCGGTGATGGACACCGCCAAGCTCACACAGCCTAAGTGCTGCAGCTTTCTGAGCTCGTTCGTTTCACTCAATGCAGGTTAAAAATTGCCACCCAGTTGCAGGTTGTCCGCACGCGCAACAAGACGTCTTACTACTTGCAAGATCGGCTCCCAAGACTTGGAGAAGATGCGGTTAAAGGATAAGTCCAAGGCGTGAATCCTGAGTGAACTGCCTTCAAGCCAAGTTGCAATTTGGTTGACATCAACAAGGCTCAGATCGTTGCTCGAGAAGTCGCACACAAAGCGGGTTTTCCTGGATGAGTAGTTATTGCGACTGTAGCTGTCTTCGAGTTCTCGAAAAGCCTGTTTGAGAGCCAGGTTCTCCTCCTCGGCCACTGCTGCAGAACCCAGCTTACACCTAGACCGAGAGAACAGACGTGTCGGACCGGCCATCATGATTGGCAAGGGCTGTTATGCTTGCAGCAGTTTCCTCCAGGCATGAGGAGTGCTGTCGGGGATACGCTTGTATCTGGGAAACGCAACAGAAGAGGACACAACACTGCACTGCATTGCAAGGTGTGCATCTTCTTCGCTGGCTGAGCGTGCAGCTTGAAGCAGCGTAAACGGGAACGGGTGGTGGCACCCGGTCCGCTTCCACAGACAGGCGAAAGTTGATGCCGCTCTCAGATACCGCGTGCATGTTGGTTGATATGACGCCGTAGAAGGATGCGCCATGCATGCAGTGCCTACATGCCTGTAAAGATCGTAAGAGTCTCGGAAGAGACAGCTGCTGCCGACTTTGGACGTAAAGCAAACCACAAAGAGGTCGACCTCGTTGCGAAGGAGGCGGGTATCTCAGACCAGCAGTATCGTGGAACTATACAGGAAACTTGTTATGAGGCCTGGAGGTGTCTGAGGCCAGTGGAAGAAGAGCTCCATTTCCAGCTAGGTGTCGAAGATTGTAGACAGCTCTCTAAAGCAGGCCAAGTCGGCATTCTCACCAAGAGATACCCCAGGCTGTACGAAGATGAACTCGAGCTTGTCGAAGCCAAACTGCAGCCACTACCAAGTCCTCCATACTTTGCCCGTCTGTCAAGATGTAGCACCAAAGGAGGACAAGGGGGAGTTGGTCCTTTTCACACAGCCAAGCAGATCGTCACTGCCCTTGTGACCAGCTATAGATGCGTCAATGTGTTTGAGAGGCAAGAGCCTGTAAGCCTTTTTTTGTTACCATTTTGCTCACATTTTGATTGTGACAAAGAGTTCAGAGTTTTCGTGTGCAAGAACAGAATCACAGCTATCTCACAGTACAATGAGGCAGAGGATTGTGGATGGGGCGCATGTTCAGACACAGATCTCAGAAATATTGTTGATCACACCGTGATTCTCCTGGTTGCAATGCTCAAACAGGCTGCTGTACTAAAACTGGCTTTGCCTGCCTCTTTCACTTTGGACGTCTTCTGCCATGCTGATCAGGATTTTGCTGTTGAACTCATTGAGTTGAACTCCTTTGGAGCCCAGCTGGCTGCAGGCTCCTGCTTGTTTGATTGGGTCAAAGATTATGAGATGTTGTATGGCCTGTCAAACGCATTAGAGGTGAGAGTTGTTGGTGAGCAATAGGCCTGTATGGCCTGTCAAACACACTAGAGGTGAGAGTTGTTGGTGAGCAATAGGCCAAACACAATAGGATCTTGCACGGACATGGACAACTTGGTATTGGCAGCATTGATGCTATCAGCTGGTGGTAGCTGGCTGTGATCAAAAGTCCTAGGGCCTTGCACAGGTTGAGACGCCAACACCTACCTCATAAAGAGGTGCTGATAGGCTGCGCATCTTGATGCATAGCTTTCAGTGCATCGTAAAAAATGTGACACCATTGATGCCATATATACAATGTACATAGGTAAGTCCTTGTACATTACCAGTTTGTGTATCTTGTTACATTGGATCCATCTATACAAAATTTGCAGGATCACTTGTCCAAGGATGCAAATCTGCAGAGGCTGCTCAAGTATCTGCATTATAAATGGCGCTCACATGCACATCGCTTTGCGCATACAGCTATGCAAGATGGACAATCGGCACATGCAAAGCAGCAGTCTAGCTTTCAACTGCTTCCGTCTGAGCTGTTGTTGCAATGTTGTCCAGCTGCAGGTCTTCCAGGCCTCCATAGCTGTCACCTATATGTCCTGCAAACAGTCAAAGTGTGCATTGGTGCACTGAAGCTATACCTATGATCAGCACTCTTGGACAACGTTTTGAGTCACACATGTGGCCAGACAGATCTGCAGGCCACTGCTGACTTCACAACGTATGCTTTACTCGACTTGAGTGAATACTGCTGTACAATGTTGAGTCTGCCAACATTCAATATTGATGCTGGCAGCCTTTGCTTTCATTCACCATCTCAAAACGTGTTGCACAGCGGCACCAGTTTCTCTTTGCCCACAAAAGTCTCGGTCAGCAGTACAATGTAATGTGTACTGCCTCAGCAGTACCTTGTGCGTGGTCTTGAAATTGATCACAGCACAATGATGCATGTACAATGATACATGTAGCAGCAGCGGCTATTGTGTAACTTGCTGCATCCAGATTCCTTCAATGCATGCAACTGACCTGTTCCAGCCTTTCCTGAGACAGGGCGCGTTCTGCGCATCAATGGAAAACTAAGATCAAAAGAAAGCACGCGTTTGCTATTCTGCGGACTGATCGTGTGGTTCTGCCTGATAGCTCGAGTTAGTGAATGGTCTGATCACACCTGGTTTTGCTGTTCCAGCACGGCCAGGGCTTGCAAAGCTTGTCGCTGGTGGCATATAGGTAAGCTATATATTGCGCATCTTGCCTTTCTGTACCAGTACTAGAGCTAGTCTGATCTATTGGCATCTTTCAGCACATAAATGTACACAGGTGCACAGAGCCTGCAGGACCTTAATCCGACAACAGACAGGACGCTGGTGAAGACATGGAATTGTCTGATTCCAAGATGGAGCATGTGCTAATCTTTGGGTTGCTCTGCTGCATGGGCCTGTATCTGGCCAAAACCCTCTTCAGCTTCAAAAGCTCAGGCTTGAGCTTGCGACGTGATACAGACGATGAGGAGCTTGTTCCCATTGATGAGGATCAAGCAGATGTAGATGACACCGACCACGCTGACTAGTTGAATACTACATACAGGCTTTCGCTGCAGCCAAGAAGTACTAGCATCCTGTTGAATGTAGCAGAAAGGCATAGCTTGCTCCATGTCAGTCATGTTCTGTGTCATGTGCAAAAGTCACAATTAGACGCAAGGAAGTCTGCAACTTGAGCACATTGCCCACAGCACTGCTGGCGCTGTGTCTTGCACACGAGCTGGTTTGTTCAATGAGTGCCACTGCATTGGTCACAGTTGCAAGACAACTTTAGCTCAGGGGGTCATGAAGTTTCTGTCAAGAAAGGTGCCGTTTCAACCCAGCAGCCACGCTTTCAGAGCCTTGTTTCTACAACCTTCCCTGCTCAATGTCTGCTGGAGACAAACATGCAGAGGGAGGTGAAGCACAAAACCGCAAACATGGTGAACACCAGAGCAGGGTTACATTGACCACACTCACTCTGCAGAAGCTTCCACCTTGCCTTTGACAAACAATGTAACTACAGCTAAGAAAGAGAGGAGCACGGCCGCAGAGAAGGCTGCCTCAGTGTTGTACTCCTTGTAAGACCCCTCCACAAACAGCGTGAGGGTCTGCGTATTGCCAATAATGTTTCCAGAAATGACAGACACGGCTCCAAACTCGCCCATGGCTCTCTGCATATCATCAACAGCCATAGTCATGTGAACAGCCAAACAACAGCAGGCTGCAAGCAGAAACTCTGCTGCTGATGTATGCAAACAAAGTGAGAGAGAGCATGCACAACATAGCACAAATGCATGCATGTAGATAAAGAAGGATGCGCACTGACTGTGTAGATGGCTTGCGGGGTTTCAGGAAGAACCACCACCTAACTCATGCTTGAAGTTTGAGCCAAAAAGTGCATATGCTTTGTACTTTGCATACAGTAAAAAGCGCAGCTAGCCAAGATGTGTACTCTGTTATCGACTTGTGTCAGCGCAATACTCTAAACGCTGTGCATATCTGGCCAAAAAAATCGTGTTTGCAGGAAACCACTCTCACCGCATTTGTCAAGATGATGCCGTACAGCAGTCCATATCTGATGTTGGGTAAGGTGACATTCCAAAAGACCTGCCAGTCGCTGGCACCCATGGTCCGTGCTGCCTCTTCTTCAGCAAGGTCCATGGTCTCCAGAATGGGTATGAGCTCCCTCACCACAAAGGGCATCGTCACAAACAAGGTGGCCAGAGCCATACCTGTGCGCACGCATAAACTCAAAAATAATCGTAATATAATGACAAATTCGCTTTCCAGCTCAAGATGATAGGTACATGCAGCATGCAGTCAGAATGGCTAACAGCGACACACCAGAGGTCAAGGCTCGAATCAAAAGCAAGCTGGGCTCATTCATATTAAGATCATGCCTGAGTTGCATTATATGCACCACGGGACTTTACTGAATCATAGCAGTGCGCAATGCAGAAATCTCCTGCCCGACTGCTCTGACAGATGTCAAAGAAATAGTGATTGAGTGCTACACAGCTGTGACACAAGACAACCCTGAGTTCTGGCTGACTGTTTGGGACCAAGCGCCTCCAAGCATAGACTTGAAGAACAAACACCGACGTTGAGCAGTCACATGCCTTGTCTGAATGGCAGGGAGAGGTGAGGCTGACCTGGGAAGGCAAAGACAATGTTGAAGCCTGTGGCCCGGATGAGGGGCGCAAACCAGCCTTCCCTTCCATACAGCAACACCAGCATCAGCCCTGCATCCACATCATAGTAACTGTAATAATAACAATAATAACAACAACAATGATAATAATAATGATGATGAGCTAGGTGCAGGACGAGTCTTGACTCTCCAAAGCAGTCTATCTTGCGCATCTCTATAAGGTGTACTAATTTCGACAGTTTGGCAATCACACCAGACCACGTGGACAAGCAAATGTGCTTCGGCCAATCAGGTTGCATAGATGAGCTAGGGTCGTCAGTGTCCTGGTCAAAAGGCATCACTAATCAGCTTTGTGATGCTGAGTGTCTAGAAGAGTGTCTAGACTTTCAAAGTCTTCTGTTGTCTGCAGCTCTTGTCAAGGTGCAACAAAGCAACAGTGATAGGCACATTTGGTGTATTTGATGGGTCTTGGGATTGGTATACTTGATGGGTCTTGCAATTGGTGTTGCATCGCGGTGCATTCGCAATCATGAAACCCAACTTGACGCTGCTGCATGATAGATCCTAATTACATTCTCTTTTGCATTCACACTGGCACTGGCGTTGGCACCTGTACAGTTGAACTCACAACTCATGTGTAACACATATCAGCTGCCCAAATACTAATTGCATCTGGCACATGTCATGTGACATAAGAGCATCTAGCTGACCTATGGGCTGAAGGGGATCAGTCCAACAAGCAAAGAGACAATGGCAACACAGAAGAGTAAGGTCTGGATGCAACAGTGTGCCAGCTGACCTGTCACAACGGGTGAGATGCTGAAGGGCAGATCTAGCATGCTGGTCAGTATCAGCTTCCCAGGGAACTCATTCCTGGCAATCAGGATAGCGCAGGTCACGCCAAAGACTGTGTTGATGGGCACGGCCACAGCTGACAACAGCAGTGTCATCTTCACCTGCACCGGCAACCATGGGATCAGTGAATCATCACATGGGATCAGTGAATCATCACATGGGATCAGTGAGTCATCACATGGGATCAGTGTATCATCACATGGGATCAGTGAATCATCACATGGGATCAGTGAATCATCACATGAAACTGGGTGAAGGTAAAATCAAGTATCAATGCTGGTGTTGCAGATGATATGCCTTGTGTTGGAGCTCAGTGATGGTGACAGTAGTGCATAAAGCAGACATGCTTTCATCTATGCTTGCTGTTTGACCTTTGCAGCAACATGTGCAGCAACGGCATGCTTCAGCCAGGACCAGGAGCAGAGACAGGGTCATTGCTAAGATTGATCGCCCCATGTATGGTTTTACTTGGCAGTATCATATATGCATGCATGTGTTGCATGGACCATGATGATGATCAAGTTTGCAATGTGGATAGCAACAAGGCTTACCGCTTGCAAGAAGTCTGGCTCAGTGATGTTTGAGATGAATGGTCCAACACCCCTGGCAAAAGCCTGCAAGACAGCAGGGTGAATGTTGAGGTTCACACCATGTGGTGGAGTAACATTCAGCTTCACCATTTCTAACTTCGCATGAACAGCATGTATGGGACATGCGGTCACCTGGACAAAGACATTGACTGTAGGCACTAGCAGGACCAAGGCAAGATATCCTATAGCCACCCCAACCAGCAGTTTCTTGCCTGGCGTGTCAACCTGCACAGCAATGTGGGTCATGAGGAACCCCGCCATCAATGCACAGTTAAAGACTAATTGCAAAGTCGTACGCCATGCCGCTAGCACCATTTCACGCAACATGCAAGGAGATATGCTGACCTCTTTGCCCTTGCTGTTCTTGCTTCTGGTGATGCCTCCAGCAGGTCCTCCAGCATTTCTAATGACTTGTCTCCTGTTCCTGTTGCTTACAATACGAGTACTGGTGTGCGGTGGAAGCACGAAATGCGAGTCAGGTCCCAGCACAGATACGCCTCCTGACTGCTGCCGTCTGCAGTTGCTTCTCAATGCTTGCGTCAAGGTACAACGCTGGATCACGTGACGCGCGCAAGTGGTTTCACGAGCCAAAACACGAAGCATGAATAGCTGCGAGACCGATGGGGTCTATTCCCTGCTGCGAGGCGAGGCAGGGAGTCGCCGAGAGACCATGAGTACAATTACCGGTGTTTGAGAGTCAAAGCTTAACTGCACACTGCAAATGGCACTGGCGGCAGCAACGTGCCTATATAGTTGTCAATCGCTTCAGTATGTTATTCACGTCGAACAGGCCGCAATGAGAGAGAGAGAGAGATTACAATGCTTTAGCCAGCCAGCAAGTCTGATCACATATAGAAGAAGACAAAGGTCAAATGTGG